>ERZ808052.79-NODE-79-length-11879-cov-2.750551_pt1 | contig 11879 bp, 9 predicted proteins | sample MGYA00380200_ERZ808052 | MGnify/ENA primary metagenome ERZ808052 (study PRJEB31490, sample SAMN06133366) | cow dung metagenome | isolation source: H10 | host: cow | place: China: Chengdu | collected 2015-05 ...
ATATGACGCAGGTGGAGTCCGGCAAAACCGTCACTGTCACCGCCGCTGATGCCCATGCATGGGTGGAATATTACGAGCCGGTGCTGGATATGTGGATCGTGCTGGAGGCCACACCGGCAAGCAGCACCACCGAAGCTACCCCATCCACCACACAGCAAACCGCACCGCAGGCAGAAACCTCTCCCTCCACAATGCCTACGCAGAATTCCGAAGAACCTACGGAAGCGCCCACACAGCCCTTTGAGCCGGACGATCCGCCTTCGGGAAATCTTCTGTGGCTGGGCTGGATTCCGGTGCTGGCTGCGCTGATCGGTGCTGTACCTGCCCAGCGGAAACTTCGGTTGTGGCTGCGGCAAAGGCAGCGGCAATCCGCCGTTCCCAATCAGCTTGCGCTTCTGCTGTGGCGGGATGTAACGCTGCACGCAAAGCTTCTGCACAAAAAAGCCCCCCGAACGCTGGAACGTCTGGCACAAAAGGCCAAATTCAGCCAGCATATCCTGACGCAGGAGGAACTGGATCAGCTGCGGAGCTATATCGAGGAAGCACAGGCAAAACTAAAATCCAGACCCTGGTACTGGCAGCTTTTGCTGCGCTACGTACTGGTTATCTACTGACATAGAACCAATAAAACCCCGGAGAATGCTTTCAAGCGGAATTCTCCGGGGTTTTTGATTACAGTACCAACTGCCTGTCCTGCAGTTTTTGAAGCAGTATTTCCTCCGGTACATCTGCAACACTGCACTTCTCACGGCAGGCCAGTGCTGCCAGAACACCTGCACTTTCGCCAATACTCATCAGTGTTCCCTGAACCCGAAGGGATGCGAAGGCCGCTCTGTCCGCACTGATGCAGCGGCCTGCAGCAATCAGATTGCGAGGGCCTTGCGGAATCATAGCCGTATGAGGAATTTCCGGCGCATGATTCAGACGCACAAGGGTCTGCTGAGAAGAATCTGCCTTATGGATATCCATGGGATGGGTACATTTTCCCACAGGACAGGCAAAGTGCCGGTTCTGTTGCAAATCGTCACCGGTCAGCGTGTACAGACCCAGAATCCGACGGGTTTCCCGTATGCCGGCATTGACACCGGAAGAAACGATGCTGCAATTTTGGAATTCCGGATACCGCTGCTTCAGCAGGGATACGATGGTGAACATATCCTCCCGCAACTGCAGTTCGGCCTGTGTCATGGATTCACGGTCTGCGCCATCACCGGCGCTGCGGGTCATATTGACCGCTATGCCGCCGCCGTATACCAGCGTGTTGAACCACGGGCCGCCGAATTGGCGCAATTTTCCCTGCTGCACACATTCCAACAGGAATGCGCGAATTTCTGCATTGGCGGAGGGCCTGCCACCTTTGCCGTCATGGTGGATGCTATCCCTTAACAGCGGTGTATTCACATCCACTCCCTCCAGCACAAAACAAAGAGATAGAGGCTGCATTTCGGGCTTCTCCTGCATGGGAACACCCGCCATAAGGCACAGATCTCCGTCGCCTGTAGCATCGATGAAGCAGCGGGCGCGGATCGCTTCCGTTCCGTTTTTGCTTTCCATAAAGATATGGCGGATTTCGCCATCCCCTATGTCACAGTGGCTCAGATATGTGTTCGTGTACAGCGTTACGCCTGCTTCCTGTACCATGCGCTGGGCAATCAGTTTATACAGCTCAATATTTGCGGAAATATGACCTTTGGGAAGCTCCACAATGGCACCGTGTTGTTCCTCCAGCCGCCGTATGAATTCCCACGGGATACTGCCGATGACACGTTCTCCGTTGTGGTAAAATCCGCTGATGGGCATTACAAGTCCGGCGGTTGCAGTGCCGCCCAGAAAACCGTACCGCTCCACCAGGGCGGTGCGGCAGCCCATGCGGGCAGCGGAAATGGCAGCAATGAATCCTGCCGGACCGCCGCCACAGACAACCACATCGTATTCTCCTGTCACAGGGACAGTTTTTGTTAGATTTATGGTTTCCACAGCTGTTCCTCCCAGATTGATTACAGAGGGAGCAAACCCTCCTCCAGAGCAAAAATACTGCCGTCACAGGTATTGCACAGCAGCTGCCCCTGATAAACGGCGCAGCACTCTATTTCCTCCCGCCCGAAGGCTTCGGTCAGATTTCCTACATGAGAGCAAAGACACTTCTTCTGAAGATCAAATACCAGAATATTCAGCGGATATTCGCCCTTGGGATAGCCGAAGGTGTAGTAAAGCTTTCCGTTTGCGATGGTACCGCCCTGTGTAAAGAGAACATCCGACGGCACGGTGAACTGATCCAGAATGTCTTCGTTTTCCAGATGGATCATGCCGCCCGTTTCCGGATCGGGCAGAGGAAATTTGGTAATGATGAAGGCATTTTCCTGTCCTTCCGGCACGCAGTTCCGCTTGGTGCGAAAACGGGCGGAAAACAGATATAAGAAGCCCTGATCATTGTCCACAAGAAAACAGGGACTTCCCCAACAGGGGGATTCAGTCCCCTCCGGAAGCTCGCCTGAAGGGCGGTAACAGATCGTCTGCACCGTTTCAGCGCGGTAACTTCCGTCATTTCGTTGTATGATATTCTCCACCGCACAGCGGTAGAAGAAGCCATCCGCATCGGTCCCGATTCCGGTTCCTACGGTCACATACAGCAGCGGAATCGGATTGTGATCCCAATGGATCGCACTGAACATACAGGAATTGGCATGATTCAGGTAATCCCGAACAGGTTTTCCCGCATTATAGGATCCGAGAGGGAACACGGACACAGGCCGCGGATCCCGGGTCTTTAAATCGAAAACACCGCATACACCGGTATCGAACAAAATAAATGCCCGATCACCCCAAATATCCATTCCCTGAGCAACAGGCAGCGGCTTGTAGCAGCGCATGTACAGCGAACTGCTGCTGCCATCCAGATAATTTTTCATGGTTTCACCCTCACACATTGGGATATATTTCGCTGAGAATAAACTGCGCAACGCCACGACCCAGCCGGATATGGGATTCTGCGTCAAAATGAACACCGTCGGCAGGACCCGGCTGTGCAAACTCCTGCGCGTTCAGGAAGTAGCAGCCCTTTTCCTTAGCCACCTGTTCATAAACCTGCGGGAACATCAGGCTGAGATTCCGGCCGATGTCACAACGGAACTTTGCATACACTGCAGTACGCCCCTCCGGTGCAGAAGGACGAACCTCGATGGGCGCAAGAATCAGAACCTTGGGCGGCTGAATGCCCCGTCCGGTTTTTTTGTGTGCCTGAATGATATCCACCAGATGGGAGATACCTACGGGCAATTCTTCTGCTGTGATATCCTTTTTCAGCTGCAGATCGTTGGTTCCCAGCATGATCACCACCAAATCCAACGGACGGTGGGTATGCAGGCAGGGCAGCAGATAGGGTTCGCCGTTCTTCCAGGGTTCCGTGGGGTGAGGATAGATGGTGGTTCTGCCGCCCAGTCCTTCCTCGATCACATGAAAGTTTTCGCCCAATTCTTTTTGCAGCACCGTGGGCCAGCGGGTATCTGTATCGTAGCGTGCAGAAGGTTCGTCGGATTCCACCCATTTACCAATGCAGCCCCAGGTGTTGGAATCGCCGTAGCAAAGAATCTGAATTTTGTCGTTTGCAGCCATAGTTTTCTCCTATCTCTTACGCTTCCTGAAAAAGCTGTGTGCCGTAGTCTGTCAGAGCTTCCTGAACCTTGCGGTAATCCAACTGCCGTGGTGTGCAGCTGCCCAAGGCACTGAGCGCGGCAGCGGTTCCCGCAGCCTGACCTGTGGCCAATGCCACACCCATGACCCGATAGGATGCATGGGCGCGGTGAGTGCCGGAAATGTTGCGTCCCGACAGCAGCAGACCGTCGATTTCCAGCGGAATCAGGCTGCGATAAGGAATGTCATAAGGTGTTGCAGGCTGGCTTCGTTTTTCTGCCTGTCCGCCGCCGGCAGGGTTGTGGATATCAATAAGAAACCATGCCTTATGCACCACCACATCCTCGAATCGGGCGCCCACTTCTACATCCGTATCGGAGAGTACATATTCACCAATGAAACGACGGGTCTCCCGTACACCCAGTGTGCTGGCAGAGGACTTGAATCGGGCATTTTTGAAACCCGGAGCAGTTTTGCGCAGGAATTCCATAATGGGCTGCACCTGCTGACGCAGCAGCAGCTCGGATTCGACGATTCCCTCCACGGTAAGGCTGTTGCGGCCATTGACCTGTGTGGCATTTACATTCCGTTCGCCAGGGGTTGCAGTCCGATGCAGCCGGACAATGGTTACATTTTCGGGAAGTTCTCCCCGGGCATTTGCAGCCTTGCAGGCATCGCTGTACTTTGTGCCATCGGGCAGGGTCACAGGATCAGAACCGCCCCAGGCGGTGATGCCAATGGATTCGTCCACATTATCTACCGTAAACTCCAATGTAACCGGCTGGCACTTCCCGTCGCCGGGACGGCCCATTTCAAAGGGCGCACCGGCAAGGGCCGCCACGAAACCGTCGCCTGTGGAATCCACCACCACTTTGGCTTTCAGTTCTGTCAGGCCCATGGGGGTGCAGACCTTCAGACCGGTGACATGATTTTCGTCTTTGATCACATCCGCAACCATGGTCTGCAGGTACACGTATACCCCGTTATCTACGCACAGCTTTAAGAGGCGATACTTTGCCTCTTCCGGATCAAAGCCGATCTCAGTGCCGTTGCGCGTGATCATCTTCGGTGCATCCTCGTGACCTTCGGTCAGAAGTTCCACGATTTCATCATACATGGTGCGCCCCTCTGCACGGCCAAGGATCGGCTGTACATGACCGGAGGTCAGCATGCCGCCTAAAATACCGTAACGCTCAATGAGGGCGGTTTTTGCGCCCAAACGGGCAGCGGAAACAGCCGCGGCGATGCCGGCGGGGCCGCCGCCTGCCACGATCACATCGTATTCATTGGGGTAGGGGATTTGCAATCTTTCCACAATTATTTCCTCCTTTGTTACCGGTTGGACAGCAAGTGTTCTCCGGCCTTGTTCATGGCAGGGTGCAAAGTTAAGGTGTTAATCAAGGCATATTACCACTTTTGGCAGAGATTTTGCGCAGCCGCTCCATGACGGCATTTTCGCCACGGCCAAAATAGTCGTGAAGAGTCCGATATTCCCGATAGAGTGCTTCATAAACTTCTCTATGTCGGGGATTCGGTTCATAGATCCGGCAGTTGTCATCACCCATGGTTTCCACCATCCGGAAGATATCTCCTATACCTGCCGCAGCGGCGGCATAGATGGCGCTGCCCAGCGCAGGAGCCTGTGTACAGCGGCTGACATAAAGAGGCAGACCCAAAACATCGGCATATATCTGCATCAGCAGAGGATTTTTGTTGGGGATACCACCGCAGATCCGGATCTCATGAACGGGAACGCCTGCATTCCGGTAAGCTTCCAGAATGGTTCGGGCGCCAAAGGCGGTAGCCTCCAGCAGCGCCCGATAGATATGCTCGGGTTTGGTCTGCAACGTCAGACCCAGAATCGTACCGCTTAAGTTCATGTTCCCAAGGCAGGAACGGTTGCCGCCCAGCCAGTCCAGCGCCAGAAGTCCGCTTTCACCGGGGGCAAGTGCGGATGCCAGTTCGGTCAGATATTGGTGAATGGAAAGATCCTTCTCACGGGCTTCCCGTGCGTAACCTTCGGGAACACCGTTTTCTGTGAACCAGCCGAAGATATCACCCACGCTGGCCTGTCCGGAACCATAACCCCACAAGCCGGGATAATAGGTATCTTTCAGGCAGGCGGTAACACCTTCTACAGGTCTATGAGCATTGTTCAGAAGCATAATACCGGTAGAAGTGCCTACGATCATCATCATGACACCCGGTCTTGCGATGCCAATACCGGGCATGGCAGCATAGGCATCCATCTGGGGCACAGTAATGGCAATACCGGTGCGCAAGCCAAACCGGTCTGCCAGTTCCGAACAGAGGCTACCGGCTTTTTCACCGGGATAGGCAATTTTTCCGGTTTCGTACCGGTTTATGAGCTTTTTTCGGGGAAGATCTGCCAGATCCGGATGGATGGATTCGAAAAAAGCGCTGTCCGGATAGCCGGATACCGGATCGTAGAATGCCTTTGCCATGGCCGCGCTGGCGCTGAAAACAGATTCGCCGCACAGTAAACTCGTCACATAGTCCATGGCTTCCACAAAACTGTCCGCAGCGTCAAAAACTTCACGGTCTTCTTCGAACACTTGCAGAACCTTGGCGATCAGACATTCCGGAGAGATTTTTCCGCCGTACCGGTCAAGGTAGACGGGGTACTTTTTCCGGCAGAGGGCTGTGAGTTTTTCTGCCTGCTCTGTGGCGCCGTGATGCTTCCAAAGCTTCGGCCATGCGTGAGGCCGGTCGGGGTAGCTTTCACAAAGAGGCCGGAAGTTACTGTCCAGCGGGATGACAGTGCTGGCTGTAAAATCTATGCCGATACCGATGATCTGCGCCGGAACAATACCGCTTTTTTTCAAAAGCTGCGGGATGATATGGTCTAATACAGTCAGGTAATCCGACGGATGCTGCAGACACCAGCTGCCGGACAGGGGGGTTCCGTCGGGCAGAACATCCGTCAGAATGCCGTGAGGATAGGAAAATTCTTCCTCTGCGATGATACGTCCATCGCGGATATCTGCCAGAATTCCACGACAGGACAAAGATCCGTAGTCAAGTCCGAGGGTGTAAGTCATGGAAAACCTCCCAATCAGCCGTAATCGATCTCCTCATCCATAGGCGCCGGTTCGTCCTGCGGCAGATCCAGAATTTTGCGCAGAAGCCTTGCCTGCAGATACAAGCTAAGTGCGATAACCGGAAACGCAAAGAACCACAGCACCGCCACAGCCGCGGCGATGGCGGCACACAGCAGGAGAATCAATAGTGTGGCAGGCAGTTTTTTCATCGTCCAGTAGAGCGCATTGGAAATTGCTTGCTTCCAGGTCACATGATACACAGCGATACCGGAAAATACATAGATGCTGACTGCCGCATACAATCCGGTGCAGAAAACGGTCAGTCCCTGCATTACAGACAGCGCAGGAACTGCTTCCATGTCTAAGCCCCAGCACACAATAATATCTCCGACGACCACCAGACCGATCACCGCATCCAGCAGCCAAAGGAAACTTGCCTGTTTGAAATTATCCCGGAACGCGCCGAAAAAGGAACGGACAACGCTGGTGCAGTTATCGTTCACAATGGCGATCATGGTAGCGTACATAGCTGCGGCAGAAGCACCGACGGTAAACACCGGCAGGCAGCAGATGAGAAACAGCAGTGTCACTACGATGACATCAAAAATACACGTCAGGGCATGCAAAATGGAGTTATTGGGGTTGATTCGCATGAAAGACTTCCTTTCCGGGTCAAATGGTATCGCAGGAGAAAATACCGGTTTGTTCGCCGCCCCAGCTTTCCAGATTCTCCAGAGTTACCCGATGGGTATCCTCCGGCAGGGGGATGTATAGCAGAGATTGCCGATTGTTCTCGATTTTCCAGCTTTGGATACCGTCGGGAGTCTGCGCAGTGACGGTGCAGCCTTTCAGCAGATTCTTCGGCATGGAAACTGCGGTGTTTTCATCAATATGGGTTCGCATTGCGAACTTCTGATATTTGGAATGGATAGAGATGGATTCCCGTGAGAAATCCGGATCCAACGCAAGGCGAAGCGCGGAGGCAGGCTCTGAAAGGGTCATTGTCAGGCTGCTTCCGTCGGGCCGCATGATAGTGTTGGCATTTCCGTCATGGGGTCTGTCCCAGCCGTTATTTAGAATTTCCGTTTCCGCAGAGGTCAAATCAAAGCAGACATTGCCGCTGATATTCCGATTGAAACCGGGAATAAAACAGCCATCCTCCAGCAGTTGCTGCTGCAGTTGATCCATATGAAGCACGGTAACCTCTGCGGGGGCACATTTTTTGCTGATCGCAAGCGCCGCACCGGTGCCGGCGGCTTGACCGATGACCGCACAGGTGGCCATGACACGGGTAGAGCTCATAGCCATGTGGGTGGCGCTGATATTGCGACCGGCAAACATCAGGTTGGGTACATTTCGGGAGTAAAGGCAGCGGAAGGGAATCTGGTAAGGCACTTTCACCGCAATGTGATGAGAGGAGTAGCCCAAATACTTGAAACCCTTTGGGTTGTGGTTATCCATGGTCCAGCCGCCAAACGCAACTGCATCATCGAAGGTATGTCCCTCTTCCAGATCCTGCTGAGTCAGAATGTATTCGCCCTCATAGCGGCGGCTTTCCCGCTTGCCCGGCAGGAAACCGATCCATTCCAGTTCCCAGTTTTCCATGCCATGGTCACCGTGGTTCTTGATATGATCCCAGACACCGTAAGCGGTCTTGATCAGTTCTTCATTGATGGTCTGGGCATCATGGATCGTGTCCATCTCACCGCCCAGTTCGATCCACCAGAAGTTGACACCGGTGCCGATGATGTCATGATTTTTCAGATACATACTCTCATCATCCGGATATGTATAGGCCCATTCGGGGGGCGTAAAGGTGCAGATGTGGTCGGTTTTTCGGGCTTCAATCAGGCAGGAAGAACCCATGGTGCAACGGTCGGCAACCTCAGGAGCGGCATATTCGCCGAATTCCTCCCGACTTTCCCGCCCTGCCCGATAGGCCGCACCGCTCAGCTCTGCCAGAATACTGTCACCGGAGCAATCCATGAAAATCGTGGCACGCACGGTATGGAAGGTATAGCTGTTCAGCTGCCAGCCGGTGACAGATCCGATTTTTTCTCCATCCATTTCGCACCCCAGACAGGAGCAGTTCAGCAGCAGGGTGATATTATCTTCCTGCAGGATCATCTGGTGCAGCACCGTATCCCACACCGAGTAATTCATTGTAGGATTCCGATAGATATTTTCCAGTTCGATTTCCTGCAAAATACCGGTTTCGCGGTTTTCCTTACCTGCTGCGCCACGGATCCACATTCTGATTTCACTGGAAGCGTTGCCGCCCAGAACGGGCCGGTCATGCATTAAAATAACTTTACTTCCGTGGCGGGCTGCCGCAACCGCGGCTACCAGACCGGACATGCCGCCACCGATGATGCAGATATCGGCATCGTGGTATTTGCGCGCTCCAACAGTCTTCATCATAATACACTCCCATTGCGTTCGTTTTATCACAATCCGCAGTATTCCGCAGATATCATATTCAAATTTATAAAAAATACCGCTGCTGCCGTTGCCGGCAGCAGCGGCGGTACAAAGTTAACCCTTGACGCCGGAGGTTGCAATACCCTCCACAAAATATCTCTGACAGAAAACAAACAAAATCAAAACCGGAATAATAGCACTGGTGGCAGCAGCCATATTCAGATCGTAACGCTGCAGATCGTCCAGCATGTACCAGCGGATGACCTGAGAAATGGTGTACAGATTCTTCTTCGCAAGGAAGATCAGGGGGGTCATATACTCGTTCCAGCAGGAGATAAAGCTCAGCATGGCAAGAGAGATCAGAGCGGATTTCGTCAGCGGCATCATGATCTGCGCAAAGATCTGCGGATGGCTGGCACCGTCGATCTTTGCTGCTTCCATCATGTCATCCGGCAGGCTCTTATAGAACTGGCGAAGCATGAAGATGGCGCTGGCATTGAAAAAGTGGGGTAAGATCACAGCCCAATGGTTGTTATACAAGCCAAGCGTCTTAAAAAGCATGAATCGGGGCACAATGGTAACCTCGGTAGGCATCATCATTGTGCAAAGGAACATACCGAACACAACACCCTTGCCCTTGAAGCGGATCTTCGCAAAGGCGTAAGCCGCCAAAGATGCCACGATCAATTGTACCACCGTACTGACAGCGGTAATAAAGGCCGTGTTACTGAAGGCATTGAGCATGCTGACTTCCGGATCCGTCCAGACCATTACATAGTTCTTCCATTGAAATTCTTCCGGCAGCCATTGCCAGTTGGGAGAGAACACTTCCCGTGTCTGCTTCAAAGAAGAGGTTACCATCCACAGCAGAGGTAAGATAAACGCAATTGCGACTATAAGCACAATAGCAGTTTTCAGGATCTTAACAATCTCTCGATTTTTACGCATATGGTAATACCTCCTCTCTTAGTAGTGGACCCACTTCTTCTGTCCCCAGAACTGAATGGCGGTGATGATCAGAATGATCGCCAGCAGCACCACAGACTGGGCAGAAGCATAACCGTGCGTGTATGAACCGAATGCAGAAGAGTAGATCTCCTGCACGATGGAGGTGTTCGATGTAATGGACGAGCCCATGGTAAAGATATTGACAGAGCTAAAGATCTTGAATACCGCAATCATTCGAACAATGATCAGATAGAAGGTGGTGGGAGAGATCAGCGGCACCGTGATCTTTATAAACTGGGTAAGAGAGCTGGCGCCATCAATGCTTGCTGCCTCATACAGCGTTTTAGGTACATTTTCAATGGCGGCCATATAGATAATCAAAACATAACCAAGGGACGACCATATCGACAACAGAATAATTGGTATTTTCGATACCGCCGGGTCTACAGACCACTTGATCGGTTCCGATGCAAGATTCAACGTCAACAAAACATTGTTGACAATGCCGTCTTCTCTGAACAAGAACTTAAACACGGCACCCAATGCAACAATAGAAGAAATATAGGGAATAAAGAATGCCAAACGGAGCAGCTTTTTGCCATAGATGTTTCCGTGCATCACATAGGCCAATATCAGGCCCAGAATAATGGATGCCGGCACGGTGGTAACCGTGTAGATGGCGGTGTTGATAATGGACTGGATAAAACGGCGGTCCTTGGTCATATCCACAAAGTTTTCAAAACCGCAGAACTTCATGTACTTTGCCAAATGTGCCAGTTTTTTAACTTTCAAGAAATTAAAATCAAAGAACGACAGAATCAGCGTTAGGAAGAAGGGGAAGGCCATAAACAGAATAAAGCAAATCAACGCCGGTGCGACAAACGCATAGCCGGAGATGTTTTCCTTTGCCTGCAGCCTGTTCTGTTTCTTAGAGAACATAGAGATTACCTCTTTCGTCCGTGGGATACCGCGGGCGCGGCGCCTAGGGGAATCTCCCCCGGCATATACCGGGGGAGATAAGGGTCAGATATTACTGTGCGTTCTGAATTTCTTCGTTTGCCAGCTTGGCAGCTTCCTTCAGAGCCTCTTCGGGAGTCATCTGATCGTTCAGAGCGTACATAACATACTCGTTCAGGATGGAGCTGATCTTGGAGTAGGCGGTCAGGTTCAGTTCCACAAAGGCAGGCAGATCCACGCGGCCTACAACAGCTCTGAAGGACTCGACGTCCATGTACTTGGCAGCCTCTTCCTCGGAGCCGAACAGCAGTACCAGGGGATCCAGGTCGGAAGTACCCTTCCAGTTGGGCTGGTGACCTGCAGCAACCAGGTAAGCAACACCGTAGGTGGAGTACCATCTCAGGAATGCCCATGCTGCGTCGAAATCTTCGTCGGTTTCATCAATGCACAGACCGGAGTGGGAGAAGGGAGAGATACCGGACATGTAGTTGGTCTGGCCTTCTTCTTCTACAGGATAGGGCAGGAAGCCGACCTTCCAGTCGGTGCCGTAGTTCTCACGGTCAGCCATGAAGCGGATCTGGTTGCAGGTGACCTCGGAATTACACATCTGGTCCTGCAGGAAGCTCTGCTGAGCCTGGATGTTATCGCCACGGTAGATGGACTTGGGATACCAAATCTTGTCGACCAGCTCTGCGTCATACTCACGCTGCAGAGCCTTCAGGAATGCGTCGGAATCGAAGTTTGCCATGCCCTCTGCGTTGTAGTAGTGGTCCTTACCAACAACCTGAGCAACAGCGTAGGTGAAGTAGTTGACGGAGTGGTAGTCGGAGCCGCCGTAAACCTTAACGGAGCCGTCCTCGT
>ERZ808052.80-NODE-80-length-11876-cov-2.965167_pt1 | contig 11876 bp, 10 predicted proteins | sample MGYA00380200_ERZ808052 | MGnify/ENA primary metagenome ERZ808052 (study PRJEB31490, sample SAMN06133366) | cow dung metagenome | isolation source: H10 | host: cow | place: China: Chengdu | collected 2015-05 ...
GACCCTTGCCGTCTCCAATGCACAGGAAAGCTTTCCGCTGCATGATGGGCCTGCAAACATTACCGCAGGAGGAAAATTTCCTCTGGAAATATCTGCTGCCAAAAGCGACGATGCATTCTGATATAAAAGGTTTGCAAACATCAGCCTGTTATCTCCTTGATCTGGTTTATGGGATCTTCTGCTATAAAAGAAAGCTGATTATAAAAGAAGCTGTCATTGAACAATTGTGTAACATCATAGAATTTTTGACCAGAAGCAACAATGATGATAAATAAAACCACCACAAAACCTTCGAAGACTCCAAACACAAAGCCCAGGGTTCTATCCAGCCCACGAAGTATATCGCCTTCAAAAACCTTATGAACCAATTGCTGAATGATGCAAACAACAAGGAATATCACAACAAAAATCAAAAGGAAGGCCAGAATCTTTGAAACCAAGGCATTTCCGATTATATCCAGTATGTAAGGTTCAAGATATGAGGACAAAAATATGCCCCCAACCAAAGCACAAATAAGTGAGGCTTTCCCAAAAAGTTCGTTTATAAGCCCACGAATTGCGCAAAGAACTGCAAAAAAGAGAATAATCAGTGCAAAACAGATATCAATGGATGAAAAAGTCAAAAGCTCAGTCCTTTCCGTTTATATTGTCAAAGATCAATTCAGCAATTTTTAATGCAGGTTTCTGCTGACCACGCATTGCCCTACAGGCGTCACAAAAGGATTTGCGAGCATGTTCATCTAGCAAAACAGAAAGACTTTCAACTAATTTTTCACCAGTTGCATTTTCTCCTGAAAGCACAATGGCAGCACCTTTTTTCTCGAAAAACGCTGCATTATCTTCCTGATCTCCACGAGTCCCACTTCCACACAACGGAACCAGGATCATAGGCTTATCAAGACTTGCACATTCCCAAATGGAATTCGCCCCAGCTCTTGAAAGTATTACATCTGCACACATCATCACATCAGGCATTTCTTTGTATATGAAAGGATACGGTTTGTAGTTTTTCGAAATTTCATCCGACTGTACACAAATAGCAGCATCATCTACATTTTTGGCTCCAGTTTGATGTACAACAATGAAATTTTCGCAAAGCCACTGAATATTCTGCTTCACAAGATCATTAATCTGCTTTGCCCCAAGACTACCGCCAATAACCACAAGCACCGGTTTGTCTTTGTTTTTTATGCCAAGAAATGAAAGTCCATTTTCAGCATTTGCATTGTAAAAAACTGGACGTACAGGATTTCCAGTAACAACAGCTTTAGACTTTGCCGCTGCACTTAAATAATTCTTGGTTTCTTCATAGGAAATGAGAATTTTTTTTGCAGATTTGCTGTTGATTTTTGTCGCAAGCCCAGGAGTAAAATCGCATTCATGAGTAAAAACCGGAATATGCAGCAACTTTGCAGCAAAACAAGGAGGAACGCTTACAAATCCACCCTTTGAAAAAAGAACAGCCGGCCTTGTTTTCAGCAAAATGAAAAATGAACAGACAAGCCCTGCAAAAATCTTGAAAAGATCTAAAAAGTTTCGAAAAGACATGTATCTTCGCAATTTTCCAGATGGAATGCCATAAAACACATCAGCAGAACGATTACCATTTGCATCAACATTTTTGCATACAATATCCTTGTCCATTCCCGCGGAATTCCCAATCCAGAAAATTTTCAGCCGTCTGTTATTTTTCTGACAAAGCTCACGAAGAGAATCTGCAACAGCAAGACCCGGATATATATGACCACCTGTCCCACCACCTGCAAAAACTACTTTTATAAAATCATTTTCATTTTTATTCATGGATAGGATTTTATTATTCCTTATGATATTTTTCAAGAACAGAGGCGATTTCTGATTTCTTAAAAAGACTTGCATAACCGTATGCGCTCATTCCCATTGAATCACAAAAATCAACGTCAGCACCTCTTTCTACCAGCGCCTTGCACACTTCAATTTTATCAGATCCCACTGCCAGAACGATTGCAGTCTGACCTTCTTTACTTACAACATTGACATCAGAACCGTTTACCTTTGAAAGATAAATAGCAAGTTCGTCGAATCCGCAAAATATAGCATCCATCAAAGGAGTATACCCTCTATCTTCAGATATGCTGTTAATCAACGCCCCATTATCCAAAAGAAACTGCACAGCTTTTTTGTTACCTTTTCTGACCGCAAGATTTATAAGCGGTATTCCCTGATCATCGGTACTGTTCACATCAAAGCCTGCAGCTATCATGGAAATCGCCCCATCAAAATCGCCACTAAAAACATCTGCCATAAATACCTGGAGATTCGGTTTGACTGCAGATGAAGAAGATGCATTTTCTTTCGCTTCAAAATCAGCAATCACAGAATCATAATTCTGTTTCAAATATGAAGCGAAATCATCTTTATCATCATAAATGGTGCAATTTTCAAATGCCGAAACAAACTTTGAATCTTCCAGACCACAAAGATATACCGGTATGTTTTTTCCGCAGAAAAAACCGCACAGAAATTGAGTAGCAGAAAAAAGTTTTTCACCGCAATAAACAAAATGAGTAATGCAATCTACAACATCAAGAATTTTTTCCAGATTCTTCTTTTTAGTATCTGAAACATAAACAACGTTGCCATAAAAATTCTGATGAACGATTTCCTTAAAAAAATCCTGATCTTCTTCCTCTGCAATAATAAGCCAATTCATGAAATACATTATAAAACACAGTACATTGCAAAACAAGATAAAGTTTTTTGAAAAAAAGCAATTTTTTTTTAAAAAAAAAGATTTATCGTATTGACACAAATTCATGTTTCATATAATATCTAAAACATCAACACGCCGCTGTAGCTCAGTTGGTAGAGCAGTAGACTGAAAATCTACGTGTCGTTGGTTCGATTCCAACCGGTGGCAACAAAAAAGACGCTTTATTGAGCGTCTTTTTTATTTAACTAATTCTCTTATCTAAAATAAAAATCTTAGTATTCCAGATCCTACCTTTATTTTCTTATCACAAAAGAGTTTTTGCATATTATTTTCCTTGAGTTTAACTTCAAACTAGAGTATTCTAATATAGGTTTCTGGAAATTGCCTTTCTGACAATCTTTTTTTTCGGAGGAAAAATATGAAAAAAATACTATGTATCATTGCTGCAACAACTTTACTTGGAACAACCGTTTTTGCAGGAGATGAAGAAGCCAGCAAAAAAAGAGATGCACAAATCACTGGAGAATTAGGAAATGTAGCAGACCTTTTGACCGATGGAAATATCGAAAACACGCCAATGCTTCTGGTAAATCCAGATGCATATATTGGAAAACTTTTCCCATCCATACCAGCTCATTTTGCAGCAGGAATCTCAGTATCTGGAACAATCTTCAAAACAGCAGATCTTGTAGATCCTATGAAAAATGTAATCTATACTATGACAGACGAACTTAAGGCTTCTGATTTTGGTAAGCTTGTTACAGGCGCTACAGAAGATCCTGTATTGGATCTGAACTTCGATGTTCCTGCAAAGATTCCACTTCCAACAGCAGGTGTTTCTTTAAGAATCGGAGGTATTATTCTTCCATTTGACATAGGCTTTTATGGAATGTATGCAATTCCAGGTTCTCTTGATTCTTTCAAATACGAAGACTTCAGCGCATCTATCAACTATTCTTCTTTTGGCGTTGATCTTCGCTACTGTCTGGTTAAAGAAAAAGGTCTTCTGCCTAAAGTTTCACTTGGATTTGGATACACATTTGTAAACGAAAGCCTTTCTTTCGATGCAAAAAGAAGCTTCAGCTATGACTATAACTTTGGCTCCGGAAGTCTTTCAGGTTCTGCAAAAGGCGGTTTTGATACAGCCATCGACATGGACATTAAGCAGCATTCAATTTTCGCACAGATTCAGGTTTCAAAGCAGCTTTTGTATTTATTCACACCATATATCGGAGCTCGTTACTCAATCAGCAAAACAGATGCAGACATCGACTGGTATTACAAGACAAACCATGATGCTCTTCCTTCACCTGCTCCAAGCATGGAGGACATAGACCGCAAAGATTCAAAATCTATTTCATCAGATTTTGACATGGGAGAAGGAAATGCTCAGCTCTTTGGCGGCATCGGTTTGAATCTTGCCCTTTTCCAGCTTGGTTTGAATGTTCAGTGGAATCCTAAATCAAACTACGTAACAGCAGGCCTTTTGGCAACCCTTAAGATCTAGCTTAAAAAAAAATCAAGGCCATGACACCAAAGAAGATCAAAACATGGCTTTGGTTTAAATGATTAAGCAAAAAAAAATCCGTTGCAAATATGTTTCACACATCTGCAACGGATTTTTTTTGTCAGAGGGAAAAGTTTTCCTGTCCTTTTACGCTATTAGCGCTTCAATCCAAGCACTGTTTCAAGCAATGTATCGGCAGTCTGAATTGTCTTCGCATTTGACTGGAAACCTCTCTGAGTTACAATCATGTCTGTCATCTGTTCTGAAAGGTCAACGTTTGACATTTCAAGAGCACCAGCCAAAAGGCTTCCTTTGCCAGCTACACCAGATTCACCAATTCTAGCTTCTCCAGAGTTGTTTGTTTCTACATAAGTATTGTCACCAGCTTTTTCAAGACCGCGGTCATTGGCAAATGTGGCCAATGCAATTTGACCTATTACACGGTTAGTGCCATTTGAATATACACCAGTGATTGTTCCGCTTGAATCAATCTTAAAGTTGTCAAGATAACCAAGTGTATAACCGTCCTGACTATATGCCTTATTTGATGACTTAGAAGCTGACTGGGTGATTGTATTTGTCATACTTCCGATTGTTCCAAGATTCAAATTGAAAGTCTGGCGGTATGGATTACCGTTTTCGTCAGTTTCTGCTTCAGCAACTGTGAAAGAAGTCTGAAGAACAATCTCACCTTCTGTATTGGAAACATTTCCAGCGCTGTCTGTTACACGGGAAAGCATTCCCATATTGTCGAATTCAACGATGAAAGTGTTCTGCACACCGTCTGTTGTTCCAAGACCTACTCGAGTCTGAGTAAAATCTGCATTTCCTTCATCAACATTCACTGTTGCTTCCCATGCATTTGGATTTCCAACTACACGACGATAAGAAACACTCAAAAGATGCTGGTTACCAAAACTATCGTAGATTTTCTGTTCGTTTTTCCAGGTACCTTTTTCAATATCAGAAGCACTTGCTCCTTCAAGAATCTCCGGAGTATTTTTATCCAAGTTGCAGGCATAAAGAACATTCTGTGTTGCTTTTGCAGGATCTTTTGAGCCTACTGGAATTACAAGGTCAGTTGGTGTTGCTGCATTCTGAATGATATGTTCGCCATTTACTTCACGTGCCATCCATCCCTGAACGCGCATACCATTTGCAGGGTTTACCAATGTACCGTCGCGGTCAAGTCCAAACACACCATTACGAGTATAATAGCTTTCTTCACCGTTCTTTACGATAAAAAAACCGTTTCCCTGAATTGCAACATCAGTTGATACACCTGTAGACTGCAAGTTTCCCTGTGTGAAAACCTGTTCAATTGTTGCAATTGTCATACCAAGACCAACATCTTTTGGGTTTACGCCACCAAGTTCTTCTGTTGGTTTTGCAGCACCAGCCATCTGCTGACTGATCATGTCCTGAAAATTTACACGACCGCGTTTAAATCCTGTTGTATTTACGTTGGAAATATTGTTTCCAATAACGTCCATACGTGTCTGGTGGTTCTGCAATCCGGATACGCCGGAATAAAGTGATCTCATCATATATCTAACCCTGCCTTTTTATTACCTTTTTCTATTTAGTTACATTCCGTAAACAGCTTTAATTTTATCCAAGTTGTAGAACATGCCGTTTACCATAACTTCCGGATTTGAACCCATTGTCGTAGCTTCTACAACACCCCTGGTTGTGGTATCACCAATTTCAATTTCAACAGTCTTTCCAATCGTATTAGCAGCCTGTGATGCATTAATCATTTCAGCCATCTTAGTAAAAGACTGATTCATATTGGTCATCTGTTCCAATGAACTGAACTGAGCCATCTGTGAGATGAACTGAGTATCTTCCATTGGATTTGTAGGATCCTGATTGGTCAGCTGAGTAATCAGAAGCTTCAAAAAGTCATCTTTACCCAACTGCTGATTTGCCGTACGTCCATTTACAGTGTTAGCTTTGTTGAATGAATTTACTGCATTATCAACAGCAAACTTTTCACTAGATGTCATGGTTGTATTCAGTGTCATCTGTTCCATCATTTACCTCTTTTATTACAAAGCCATTAGCTGGCTAAGCATTCCTTATTAACATCGGAGTTTTAAGCAACGATGTTTACACCATTTTTCATTGAAATTTCAAAATTATTTACGGTCTCAAAGTCACCATCGAAATTTTCTTCACCATAAGAAAGCTCTACATCAAAATGGCTGTAGTTTCTTGGCTCATGATTTTCAAAACCCTGCTGATTTGATGAAGACGATCCTCCATTTGACATGGAAAGTTCAAAACCTTTGGTATCAAAACCACTTTCATTGAACGATTGTCTAAGATTTTCAGCGGAATCTTTAAAAGCATTATATGCTTCTTGACTTGAAACAACGATTTTTCCAGAAATAACTTTGTCGTTCAGCTGAAGATCGATTTTTACATCACCTAAAGCCTCAGGATGAAGCACAAGTTTGATCGAACCAATATCATTGTCTTTAAGGACAATAGAACCAGCCTTCACAATATCACCTGCACTTTCCTGCAATTGATTTGTAAGCATTGCCTGGAACGAAGATCCGTTTGCTCCAGCAGTCTGATCGTTGGATGAAAGGATATTGTTCTGAATTGTCTGGGCATTCTGATTCTGATTTAAGTCAAATGTTAATTCAGCATGATTTCCTTCAAATTTTGTCTGGGTAACCTTAAGAGGCTCCTCACCAGAGTTTTGAGAAATTAGTTGATTCTTTTCATCAGCGAAAGTTTCTTTTGTGCGAAGGTCGTGAACCTGGATTTTTTTATCTTTATCAAGATAAAGTTTTTGTTCACCAAAACCTTTGTCAGAGTCAACTAATATCGATTTTTCAATTGCAATTTCATTGGACACTACAGAAACATTAGTATCCAAGGACTTTTCCTGTCCTTTTATCTTTTCGTCCAACGCAGGTTTTTCATTCTGCTCACCATGACTTCCCATAATGAGGATTTTTGGAAAATCTTGTTCTTTTTCGGATTTTTTTTCATCCATTACTTTTTTTGAATGGATATTTCTTGCTGTCTGTTTCTGGCCTTTTTCTTTATTTTCGGTATTTTTGAAGTCAGTTTTCTCTGAAAGGGCCATTTTTTGACTGGCAGGCAATTCTTCCCTAAGAAGAATCTTCTCTACCATATCTTTTTTTTCAGACAAAGCACGTTCTGTTTTTTCTACCGGAGCTTCATTTTTTGAAACAGTTTTTTCAGTTTTATCAAAAGCTTCAGTTTTTTTAGAAAAATCTTCGTCATGAACAGCAGCTTCATCTTCATTTCTGGCCTTTTCTATAGCCTGCTCGAATGAAACCTTATGCTTATTTCCTGTTTCAAAGGACAATTCCTTTGGCATTGAATTAACCACGTTTGAGAAGGAAACGTTTTGGTTCAATGACTGTAGAGAAAGAAGGTCTGTCTGATTCGTAAGTTGTGCCTGCATCGGCAGTTCCTCCTGTATACGGGAACTGTGCAAAAAAAAGCAGAAACATTTCCCGATACGTTTAAATCATCGAAATGTTTCTGCTTTAGGTTTAACTAATTTTGAAAAAAATTAGCGCAGCTCGGCAGGTTTATTCAGCATTTTTGTTTTTATGACTGCAGCTCGCTCAGGTTTCATGAGGGAAAGCCAATATCCGCCCATGGAAGAAGTCCCATCTCTCTTTGCAATCTCTTCGACCTTGCGAAGAATATCTATAACAACCTGATCGTCCATGGATTCAAGAATAGCAACGGAATTTTCAGGAGCCATACCATTAAGATAGGCAGCAAGCTGTTCAACGATAAGGTTCTTATCGTTCAACTGTTTCTGCATAAGCTCAAACGTGCGTTCCCTTTCTTCCTGAGATTTTTCTCTATTGGCAAGTTCAGAAGCTATCTGCTCGTTAAGCTTTTCTTTCTGTGCGATTTCAGCTTCTCTTTTATCAAGTTCTTCCCGATAAAGATCAAGGGATTCCCTTTGCTTTCTAAGCTTATCGCCATCCCTGTCGAAAACTATTGGATCCGTAGAAGTAATTGTCTGTGAGGTACGCTGCTGCATGCCAAGGGCTTTTGCCACCGGTTGAAATAAAAAATCAAACTTCCAGCCTGCAACGGAACGCAAAATGAGCGCACCACCCAGCAGAATGATAAGAATAATCATCAGCAGAACTATAGTCTTTCCTAAAGTCTTCAACTTTTTCCCCTTCGCTTCTATATTAATTGAATACTAACGTTCAATCAATCCACCAATTGCCGTTCCAAGCGTAATATCGTCTTCAACAGAAACGATTTTCCAGTAAAGACCACGCTGAATTGTAAGGCACTCTTCAAGGTATGAATTTACACGTTGGAAAATCATGTGGGTTTTCCAGAATGTAGAACCGTTGCACAAAATTGAAACTGGCTTCACGCAAGATTTTCCTTCTCCACTCTGAATCACACATGCAACAAGGATGGCTGCTGCACTGCGGGCAGAACGTTCTTCCAAAGCATCGAAAAGCTGGAACAGACATTCATAATCTTCTTCTGTTGCGTTGTTAGAAGCACAAAGCTTTGAAAGGTTTCCATTCACATCATAAGGAGCATGAAGGAATTCGTTTATTTCAATGTTTGAAAGGGTTTCAAGCCCAGAAAGTGCTTTCCTGACCTTTTCTGAGAAAAGCCCATCTTCACAAGCCATTCTGATCATCTCAAGTCCAACAGGACCGAGATAACCACCAGCACACTGCTTTTCAATGAATGCAGTTCCAGGCTTCTGAGATTTTGCGTCATAAGCTTTATCAAAATCACTCATCACAACAGCTTTGGTTTTACCTGATTCACATACAACAATCTGCTTTTCAAAAGATTTTCCAAAAGCAGGCTGTATATAAGCAGCATTCATGCCAGTTCCAAGAATAAAACCAATGAATGAAGAATAAGGATTGTCTTTTGCACAAGCTTTTCCTGCAAGCAAAGCAGCAACTGTATCATTCAAAAGTGTAATTCGATTGATTTCCTTCCAGCCATGGCTTGCAAGAGCAGCTTTAAGCTCTTTTCCAATAGCACATCCTACAACTTCAGGCGCCTTAACTTCCTTAGAGAAATTGATCAGAACACCATCACCGTCTTCTGTAATTGTCATAGGGTATGAAAAACAGAAGCCAATAGAATCAGATTTATCTTTAAGGTGGGCAAGGTTTTTTGCAAACTGATCAAAGAATTCTTTTTTTGAAAGTTCTTTTTCTACACCAGGCATTTTTGTTTTTTCCATGTGGGAAATAGAAGCTTTACCTTCTGAATCAAATGTAACAAGACAGGAACGGAAATTCGTTCCGCCAGCATCAATTACGATAACGCTTTTGCCAGCTGCATTTTTTTCTGGAGGAAGACTGAATGTTGGAATCATATCTTCATCAGATTTCTGGCCATTCAATCCGCGATTCATGTCATCAAGAATGGAAAGGGCAATTGCATTTACATCTGCATGGATTGGAAAATTGTGTCGTGAAAGAAAACCGGCTACAGCCTTATTCATAATTTTACCTTCTTTGTTTTATAAATAATAGATATAATATTTTAACAAATATTGCGCAAAAAGCAATAGAATGTTATTTTCTATCTCATGGCTTTAGATTTAGACACGTTGAAGAAAGAACTTAATCCAGAACAATACCGAGCCGTTACAACCGTAAATGGCGCAATTCTTATCATTGCGGGAGCAGGAAGCGGAAAAACCCGTGTCATCACCTTCAGAATCGCCCACATGCTGGACCTGGGGATTCCACAAAGCCAGATTCTTGCTCTTACCTTCACAAACAAAGCCGCAAAGGAAATGGAAGAACGCGTAAAGGATTTAACTCAAAGAAAACTGCAGAATCTTACCGTTTCCACTTTCCATGCATTTGGAGTGCGAGTGCTCCGCCAGGACATTGAAAAGCTTGGCTGGCGTGAAAATTTTTCAATTTATGACGAAACCGACCGTACAGCTTTGATTAAAGAATGCGGCAGAGAGCTCAAGTTTTCTCCAGAAGCAATGGATATATACAAAATCAGCCAGCTTTTCTCAAATATAAAGACAGGCCGAAAAACCTGGCAGACAGACAGCGACATGTACCGAAGTCTGTACGAAAGCTATCAGGAAGGCCTTAAGCTTTACAATGCCGTTGATTTCGATGATCTTATAGTTTTGCCGATAAAACTGTTCCGGGAACATCCTGATGTTCTTGCAAGATACAGGGAACGCTACAAATACCTTATGGTGGACGAATTTCAGGACACAAGCCATCAGCAGTACGAATTGATGCATCTTCTTGCAGATCAGAATGTGGCCGTTGTAGGAGACGATGACCAGTCGATTTACAGCTGGCGTGGAGCCGATTACCAGAACATAATAAATTTCGAGAAGGATTTCCCGGTTACCGAAATCCGTCTGGAACAGAATTACAGGTCAACAGGAACTATTCTGGATGCAGCAAACGGTGTAATTTCCCATAATACAAACAGAAAAGACAAAAAACTCTGGTCTGGCAACGGAGAAGGCAAACCTATAGAAATCTTTTTGCCTGAAAATGAAACAGACGAAGCTGATTTCATCGCAGAAACAATTCAAGGCGTCGCAATGGAAGAAAAGCTCAAGTACGATGACTTTGGAGTTTTGATTCGCGCAAATACACAAAGCCGCTTTATAGAAGAAGCATTTCTGGAAAACAACATTCCTTACACAATGAGTGGCGGAACAAGTTTCTTTGAACGAAAAGAAATCAAAGATGTCATCAGCTATCTTCGAGTAATTGCAAACCATGACGATGACATAAACCTGCTGCGCATAATAAACACACCTCGCCGTGGAATCGGCAGGGCCAGCATCCAGATAATGAATGATGAAGCCAAGGAATTGGGTACAACCTTATGGGAAGCCATCCAATCCCTTCTTAAGCGACCTGATAGTCCTGCGAAGGATGACCTCAAAGACGATCTTGAAGATTTTACAACCCTGATTGAATCCCACCGTTCAAAGCTTCTAAGCGGTCGAGGCCTGGCAGGAAAGGTTCGCCAGCTTATTGAAGAAATTGACTATAAGGGTTACCTTGCATCCGAGTACACAAAAAGCGAAAAAGCAGTTCAGTTCAAAATGAGGAACATTGAATTTCTGCTAAACTCTATGGAATCCTGGGAAAACGATCCGGATAATTTTAATCCAAGTCTTTTTACATACCTGAACAGAATCACTCTGCTTAGCCGTGATGACATGGACGATGAAAACGACAAGGGAAAAGTGAATCTCATGACAATCCATGCATCGAAGGGACTTGAATTTCCTGTGGTTTTCATTGCAGGTGCAGAAGAAGGTCTTATTCCCCATGCCAGGAGCGTTGAAGAAAACGGTGGTGACGTAGAAGAAGAACGACGGCTTTTTTATGTTGCGATTACCCGAGCAAGGCAAAAACTATACATTTCCGCATGTCAAAAACGAAGGAGACAACAGATGGTTGTGGAAAGCGAACCTTCCAGATTCCTTGATGAAATTCCACAGAACCTTGTAGCTTATCATGAACGCTCTCTGGAAGTAACAGATGAAAAAGCCCATGATTTTTTGGCCGATATGCTCAAAAAATTCCAGTGCTAATCATCAGCGGCTCTCAAAAATCTTCTCTTACAAAACAAGCTCACCCTTTCTTTTTTGAAAGAAAGTTAGACATTGAAGCC
>ERZ808052.81-NODE-81-length-11811-cov-2.375234_pt1 | contig 11811 bp, 11 predicted proteins | sample MGYA00380200_ERZ808052 | MGnify/ENA primary metagenome ERZ808052 (study PRJEB31490, sample SAMN06133366) | cow dung metagenome | isolation source: H10 | host: cow | place: China: Chengdu | collected 2015-05 ...
ACCTTTCTGCCATAAACATGGATGGATTTTTTATCAAAACTGTCAATAAGTTCGAAAATTTTGTCTGCAACAGCAGCAATAAGGTCGTTTCTGCTGTAATCTTTCGGAGTGTTTCCGATGAAGGTGGCCTTGTCTGCGATTTCATCAGGAAAAACTTGCTCGAAACAATTAATTCCGATGCCGATAATGATTTTGGCAATTTTGCCGGTTTCGAAGTTGCTTTCGGCTTCTGTGAGAATGCCGCCGACTTTTTTATCTTTGAGATAAAGTCAGGGATATGTACAGATACAGGACAACCCATAACGCACATAGGATTTTTACACTCAAGACAACGTGATGCCTCAGCGATTGCCTGTTCGGGAGTGAATGTTGATGCCACTTCACTAAAATCTTTTTTTCTTATTGCAGGGTCTGTCATAGCCTGATCATTCCGTGAAATAGCAGCCATACCCTCCAATACAGCAGGGTCGAATGATTTATTTACAGAATATGCAGGTAACTCAGGCGGAACAGCAACACCTTTAAGGTAGCAATCAATTGAACGTGCAGCATATTTACCACCTGCAATAGCTCTGATTGCAATATCGGGTCCCTTGTTTATTACGTCACCTGCGGCAAAAACACCGTCACAAGATGTCATATATGTCAATTCATCAACCGCAATAGTTGACTTGCGAGTAAGCTGGAGTGAATCGATATCCTCACCTACCACCTTCTGACCTATGGCAGAAATAACAGTATCACAGGCTATAATTTCTGTACTACCCTCAACAGGAACAGGGGTTCTTCTGCCGCTGCTGTCAGGCTCGCCTAATGCCATATTCTGCACCTTAAGACCTATAGCTTTGCCATTTTCCACAACAACCTCAAGGGGTGATGCAAGAAAACGGAATTTTACACCCTCTGCCTTTGCATCACGAATTTCGTCGGGCTCTGCAGGCATTTCTGATTCTGTACGTCTGTATATAAGCGTAACATCATCTGCACCAAGCCTTACAGCGGTACGCACCGCATCAATTGCTGTGTTACCACCACCAACAACACAAACTCTGCTGCCTAGTGTAAAGGTTTCGCCCTTTGCAGCGCTGTAAAGCATATCAATACCACCAACAACACCCACTGCATCATCACCGGGGCAACCAAGTGTTGCAGAGCGCCATGCACCGATAGCAACAAAAACTGCATCGTATGTATTTTTAAGTGATTCAACTGTGAAATCCACACCCAATTTCTGTGAATAGCAGATTTTCACACCCATTTTTTCAATACATTCAATTTCTTTATCAAGAACATTTTCAGGCAAACGATAGTATGGAATGCCGTAACGGAGCATACCACCGCCTTTTTCCTGTGCCTCAAAAATTGTTACATTATACCCCTCAATAGCAAGGAAATATGCGCATGAAAGACCTGCAGGACCTGCACCAACAACCGCAATTCGCTTACCGTTTGGTGCTTTACATTCAGGAACGTAATCAACGTTCGAATCCGCCGCAAAGCGCTTAAGAGCGCATATTGATACTGCACCCTCAAGATGCTTTCTGCGACACTTTTCTTCGCATGGGTGAGGACACACTCTGCCTATTGATGCAGGCAAAGGATTATCTTTTTTTATAAGCTCAAGAGCCTCTGCGGTTCTGCCGTTAGCAATAAGACCAACATAGCCCTGAATATCCTGGTGTGTAGGGCAAGCCATAAAGCAGGGTGCTTTACAATCACCTGCATGGTCAGACATTATAAGGGCAAGTGCAGTACGTCTGCTTTTTTCAAGCTCAGGTGTTGAGGTTGTGACACGCATACCCTCACTTACACTAAGTGAACAAGCACGCAAGGGCTTACGGCTACCTTCTAATTCAATAAGACAAAGACCGCAACCACCATAGCTTTCAAGCTCCTTGTTATGGCAAAGGTGCGGTAAATCAACACCGCTTTCAAGAATATTATCAAGGAGGGTTTTGTCAGTATCTGCCAGATATTCTTTTCCGTCAATAAAAATTGTAACCTTACTCATTACATATCCCCTCCACTCTTTTTAATAATTGCGCCAAATTTACAGTTATCAAGACATTGTGAGCAACGAATGCACTTTTCTGCATCAATAACATAAGGCGATTTAATCTGTCCGCTGATAGCGTTAACAGGACATTTTTTGCTGCAAAGGGAACAACCTTTACATTTGTCTGCAACTATATTATAGCTTATCAATGCCGAGCATTTTTTCGCAGGGCATTTCTTCTCTTTTATATGAGCTTCATATTCCTCGCGGAAATATTTAATAGTAGTTAAAACGGGGTTTGGCGCAGAGTTACCAAGACCGCAAAGGGCGCCTGTTTTAATAGCCTCACCAAGTTCAACGAGAGTTTCAATATCGCTTTCCTGACCCTCGCCTTTTACAATTCTCTGGAGTATTTCAAGCATACGGGTAGTACCGATTCTGCAGGGAACACATTTACCGCAACTTTCTTTACTTGTGAAATCCATAAAGAATTTTGCCATATCAACCATACAGGTGTTTTCATCCATAACAACCATACCGCCTGAGCCCATAATTGCGCCCGTTTTGGCAATATTTTCATAATCTATAACAGTATCAAGCATATTCTGTGGTATGCAACCACCTGAAGGACCGCCCATCTGGACAGCCTTTACGTTTAAATCATCCTTTATACCACCGCAAATACCAAAAACAATATCTTTTATGGTAAGACCCATAGGCACTTCTACAAGTCCGCCACGCTTAACCTTACCTGCAAGGGCAAAAACCTTTGTACCCTTGCTACCCTCAGTACCCATAGCGGCAAATTTTTCACCGCCATTTTCGATAATCCAGCTGACGTTTGCAAAGGTTTCAACGTTATTGATATTTGTAGGCTGTTTTCTGAAGCCTTTTTGCGCAGGGAATGGTGGCTTTGTAACAGGCATACCTCTGTTACCGCCAAGTGAAGCAAGCAAAGCAGTTTCTTCACCGCAAACAAAAGCACCTGCACCCATCATAATATAAAAATCAAAATCGAAACCACTACCGAATATGTTTTTGCCGAGAACATTTCTCTCACGCATTTCATCAATAGCCTTTTGAAGACGCTTAACTGCAAGAGGATACTCTGCACGGACATAAATAATACCCGTAGCCGCACCAACCGCAACGCCTGCAATCATCATACCCTCAAGCACTCTGTGTGGGTCACCCTCAAGAACTGCCCTGTCCATAAACGCACCGGGGTCACCCTCATCTGCATTACAAACAATATATTTTTCATCTGACTGAGAATTACGGGCAGACTGCCACTTTATGTGTGTTGGAAAGCCTGCACCACCTCTGCCACGAAGACCTGATTTTTTAATTTCTTCAATAATACCGTCTGCACCTATTTCAAGTGCTTTTTTAAGAGCACTATAACCACCTGCATTAATATATGAGTCAATACTTTCAGGGTCAACCTTACCACATCCTGAAAGCACAATACGAGTCTGCCCTTCAAGGAAGTGAAGCTCATCACTATCGAGGCGATTTTCGCCCATAGGTGCACCATTAACAACACTCTCTGCAAGTGCCTTACCGCTTTCGTAATCAAGTCTGCCATAAAGCACACTTTCACCATCATCGGTTATAACCTCGCAAACCGGCTCTGCAAAGCAAAGGCCGTTACAACCGACCTTTTCGACCATAATATCTGTACCGACAAGTACCTCGCACATACCCTTAAGTACGTTATCTGCACCTGATGCAATACCGCAGGAGCCATAGCCTAAAAGAATTCTCATACCTGCTCCTCCTTGCGAATTGAATCAATAATATTCTGCACCTTGTCAGGTGTAAGCTTACCATATGCTTTATCGTTTATCATCATAGCAGGGGCAATACTGCAACAGCCGAGGCATGCAACCTCTTCCCACGAGAAAAGACCATCAGCAGTTACATCACCTTCATCAATACCAAGTACACGCTGTACGGTGTCACCTATGCGCTCTGCACCATTAACGTGACAAGCGGTGCCCATACACACCATTACCCTGTATTTACCCACCGGTTTAAGACGAAAGCCTGCATAGAACGATGCAACACCCATAATACGGCTTGACGGTATACCTGTTTTTTCGGTAATATACTCAACCGCAGACTGTGAAATATAGCCCTCAATTGCCTGAACGTCTTGTAAAACCGCAATAAGACTTTCTTCAGGATTATTATATTTTTCAAGAATAATATCAATTTTATTATTCAGATTTTCTGCCATAAAGGCGCCTTCTTTCCAATAATATATCATTATAATTTTACAACAAAGCAAAAATACTTTCAATAGCAAAAGGTCTAAAACAGAAGAATTTTAGCAGATTTCTTTTGAATTCTTTACTTTTTTTAAAATACATTATAAAATAGTGGTTGGTGATAATATGAAGGACTATGATATTTATATTTTTGATTTTGACGGTACTCTTTGCGACACAACCGAGGGTATTTTCAATTCTGTTATTTATTCACTTGAGTGCTTTGGCATTAAAGAAACCGACCTTGAAAAACTGCGTTTTTTTGTTGGTCCTCCCCTGTTTGAAAGCTACCAAAAGCTTTACAGTGTAAGCGATGACGATGCAAAGTGGCTTATAGAAAAATATCGTGAACGTTACAGGGTAAAGGCTGCCGAGGAATCACAGCTCTATGACGGAGTTGCAGAAATGCTGCGCAAGCTGAAAGCAAAAGGCAAAAAAATTGCCATAGCATCATCAAAGCCCCAATACTTTGTTGACGAAATATCAAAGCACCACGGCATTTATAAATATTATGACTTTGTTTCTGCTGAAAGCTTTCAAAACAACCACTCAAGCAAGGAGGAATTAATAAACGCTTGTCTTGATTACTTCGGTAACCCCGAAAAATCAACCGTACTTATGACAGGTGACAGATTTTACGATATTGATGGTGCAAATGCGGTAGGTATTGACAGCGCAGGTGCAGTTTTTGGCTTCGGCACAATTGAAGAATTAACAAACGCAGGTGCAACACACATTTTAAATAAACCTGAAGATTTAATAGTATAAGTAATAAAAGACCTTGAGAAATCAATTTTCTCAAGGTCTTTTTTCATTTCAATTCACTTTCACCCGTTGCATAATCAATCACAACGCCGGGCTGCGCATTAAAGCAATACACATTAAAACAAACACCCTCACCCTCATCTTCAACGGAATATGCCTCTATCTGCACACCCTCTGCCACAAGGTCATCACCATAAAAAACAGGTGTAACTCTGTACATAACATGGTTGTTTGTTTCATCAATATAGTCCGCCACCATATTCTCAAATGGCAGCATACCATCAATATTCAGATAACGTGTACCTGTAATGAGATTGCGTTTATTAGCATTTTCACCTGAAAGCTGAAAGCCAATAAGGTGACAACGGTTGTAAAGATATTTGCCGTCAACACAGTCATACTTTACAGTATGCCAGCCTGTAGGCTTAACCGAGCCGATTTCACCGCGCTCTTCGGTGGGCATTGTTTCTTTACCAAGGCAGGCAAAAGCCACTCCGCACCTGCCGTATTCATCGAGCGGTGCATAATTCTCGAAATACTTATCGGTTATTTCATCTTGGGTAAACTGAGGCTCGTTATTATTTATTACAGAATATGCCTCACCTGTATATTCAAGTAATTCGCTTTTAGTTGTTTCAACAACAGGCTTTGTTGTGGGGATATCTGTAGTGGCCTCATTTTTCACAGAATTATTAAGGCCAAAGCCACCGACCAAGCCCGAAGCAACCACAACAGCAATAACAATTACAGCCGAAATCTTGCTGTTTTTCTTTTTTCTGCGTGCCATTCAATTTATTCCTTTACAAAAATCTGTTTGTTTATTACAGGGTGAGAATTACCCTCAAACACAAATTCCCCTACAAGTGTAAAGGCAGAAAAATCAAGTGTACAACTAAAGTCTGCAGGGTAAACTCTGTTCCATTTATAAACAATAATTTTTTCAATATTGTTATAAAATGGTGTCAGATCAATATTTTCGCAAAAAAACCATTGACCCTCACCTATCACAGAAGCATCCTCACAAACAGAAATACTGTCAGAATAATCTGCCATAAGCTTTTCAGAAAATGGTGTCACATACAGCTTTTCACCCTTTAAATCACGAAAAATATCGGCAAGTAAAGCCTTATCACGGCTTTGACGTCTGTTATTAAAAAGCATTCCCTTATTATCATCAAGGCAAATAATTACATTCATACTTAATCACCTTCAATTATATTTTGTTGTAAAGATCAGGAAAAATTTCAAGGCTACGCTTCAGAATGCCATTCATATAAGCAATACCCACCCCATAATTCACAATGGGTTTGCCCTGCTCCACAGCCAGTCTTATGCGGTTTTTCATTTCTTTTTCATTAAGCATACAACCGCCACAATGTACAATAAGGTCAAAGCTACTTAAATCATCGGGGAATTCGCCACCTGACGTAAACTCAAATTCAACATCCTTGCCTGTGAAATTTTTTATCCAACCCGGGATTTTAACAGTACCTATATCGTTACATTGGCGGTGATGGGTACAACCCTCGCTGATAAGAATTTTACTGCCATTTTTAACACCTTTAAGGGCAACTGCACCATCAACAAGTGTATTTAAATCACCCTTGTAGCGAGCCATAAGTATTGAAAATGATGTAAGCTTAACATCTTCGGGCACAATTTTAGAAACTGTACCAAAAACCTGGGAATCAGTTATAACCAGATCGGGCTTACGCGAAAGTGACTCAAGCGTCATCGATAATTGCTCAGTCTGGCACACAATAGCTGTGCATTTATAATCAAGCAACTCCCTTAAGGTCATTTGCTGTGGCAGAATAAGTCTGCCCTTGGGTGCAGATTCATCAATGGGTGTTACAAGCACAACAAGGCTACCCTCATCTAACAAATCGGCAACTATAAGCCTTGGCTTTTCTTTTGTCTTTGCAAGGGCACCGATTTTTTCCTTCAATTCAAATATATTAATACCACTTTGTGCGCTTACATATATTTCATTTTCATTGGCAGATGGCAGATCATTTAACAAATCGCACTTGTTGTAAACAACAATATACGGTATTTCTCGTTTTTCAAATTCTTGGCAAAGCTCATCATCATAAGCACCTTTACCTTTTGTGGCATCAACAGTAAGTACCGCTACATCTGTCTTTGAAAGCACCTGACGAGCCTTTTTTACACGCAACTCACCAAGTCCGCCTTCATCATCGATACCTGGTGTATCAATAATCACCACAGGACCGATGGGCAAAAGCTCCATAGCCTTTTTCACCGGGTCCGTTGTAGTACCTTTAACATCAGAAACAACTGAAAGCTGTTGACCTGTAACCGCATTCACAAGGCTTGATTTACCTGCATTACGCAAACCGAAAAAGCCTATATGAACACGCTCACCTGATGCAACTTCATTTATACTCATATCAAAACCTCACTCAGAAACGGAAGTCACGGCCATTGGAATTTCTGATATCATCAATATTCTTTTCGGCAATATCCCTGACCTTTTGAGTAGGAATTTTATTAAGCTCATCAACAATAAGCTTGTAGCCTATAGCCTTTGTCTGGGGTGTTGCGTAATCCTCCATATACTCCGAAAGTGTCATAAGTGCATTGGGATGGCAACAGTTAAGAATCTGTCCGCTCTTACAAAGGCTCATAAACCTGTCACCTGTTCTGCCTTCACGGTAACAAGCGGTGCAGAAGGACGGAATATGGCCATTTTCCATAAGCCAACGAACAACCTCATCAAGTGTACGCTGGTCAGAAACGTCGAATTGTTCTGAATCGTGTGGACGTTCCTCTTCAGTATAACCACCAACAGAGGTACGTGATGCACCGCTGATTTGTGATATACCAAGGTGAAGCACCTCACCACGAACCTTTTCACTTTCACGTGTTGAAATAATCATACCTGTATATGGAACAGCAATACGAATACATGCAATAACCTTTTTAAACATATCGTCGCTGATACCGTTATCAAACTCATCGGGGTCAATATCATCTGCCCTCTTAAGACGTGGCACACTTATTGTGTGTGGACCGACTCCGTGAACAGCCTCAAGGTGTTCTGCGTGCATAAGAAGTCCCACAAACTCATACATATAAAGCTCAAGACCGAAAAGCACACCTAAACCAACGTCATCAATGCCACCCTCCATAGCTCTGTCCATAGCCTCGGTATGATAATCGTAATCGTGCTTTGGGCCTGTGGGATGAAGTTTAAGGTAGCTTTCTTTATGGTAAGTTTCCTGGAACAGAATATATGTGCCTATACCTGCATCCTTAAGCTTACGGTAATTTTCAACAGTAGTTGCAGCAATATTTACGTTTACACGACGGATTGCACCATTTTTGTGATTAACGCTGTAAATAGTTTTAATACACTCAAGAATATACTCAATGGGGTTATTTTTAGGATCCTCACCCGCCTCAATAGCAAGGCGCTTATGACCCATATCCTGAAGCGCAATAACCTCGTTTTTAACCTCCTCCTGAGTAAGCTTTTTACGAGCAATAGTCTTGTTTTTCATATGATAAGGGCAATAAACACAGCCGTTAACACAATAGTTTGAAAGGTACAAGGGCGCAAACATCACAATACGGTTGCCGTAAAACTTCTGTTTGATATCATTTGCAAGTGCATACATTTCATCAATTTTTTCAGGAATATCACAAGCAAGCAGCACAGCTGCATCGCGATGGGTAAGACCTGTGCATTGATAGCCGTTACCTACCTTTACAGGCTTTGCCTTTTCCAAAATACTGTCAATAAGTTCAATGTTGTTTTTGTTTTCTTCGGCATATTTTATTGTATCAAGAATTTCTTCGTGATTGATAAACTCTTCTGCCTTTAATGATTTAGGGTTATAATTTGCCATAATATTACTCCTCACTTAGGGTCAGATTACTCTTTCCCGATATAATCGCCACGTTCGCAAACAACTCTGTAGCCAATTTTTTCCATTTTATCAGATAACGCTTTTATCTGCTGTGCACTTTCTGCCCCAGTGCTGATTTTATTATCATACAAAGCATACTTGGAGCGCACACTCACAGGTGAAAGGTTAGGCATAACGACATTTGCACCTGAAAGAACACCTCTTTCTCTGCCGTCGTTTTCTGCTGTACCAAGTGCTGTAGTTGCAGGCAAAAGCACACTCGGTAAAACAATTCTCACAATGCTCAAAAGGAAGCAGGTTAAATCCGCGCTACCCTTAGGGCAGTCTTTAAATATTGTATCCTTATGGGGTATAAAGGGGCCGATACCACACATCTGAGGTTTAAATTCTTCAATAAACTTTAAATCCTCTGCAATATGACGACTGGTTTGATATGGTGCACCCACCATAAACCCACAGCCCGTCTGAAAGCCTATATTCTTCAAGTTTTTCAGACATTGTAACCTGTTTTCGATTTTCAGATCCTCGGGGTGAAGCTTGTCATAAAGTTCACTATTCACAGCCTCATGGCGCAAAAGGTATCTGTCTGCACCAGCATCAAAAAGCCGTTGATAACTTTCACGGCTACGCTCACCCAATGATAATGTAACCGCACAGTCAGGGTATAGTGACTTTATTTTACTTACAACGTCACACACAACGTCGTCGGTAAAATACCCATCCTCACCGCCCTGCATAACAAATGTGCGAAAGCCCAGCTCATACCCGGCTTTACAACACTCAAGAATTTCATCAGGATCAAGTCTGTACCGCTGACAATTTTTGTTTCCGCCACGTATACCGCAATAATAACAGTTGTTTTTACAAATATTGCTGACTTCAATAAGTCCACGTATATATATCTTATTGCCGTAAACCGATTTGCGGATTTTATCTGCCTCACACCTTAAATACTCTTGTATTTCAGGTGTTCTGCCCTCAATAAGCGCCTCATATTCTTCAACGCTTAAGGTACGTTCATTCAATAATTTATCAATAATTCTTTTCAATTCATTCATCACTCATCACATTTGAATAAGCTGTTTTTGCACTGATACCATCAATGTTGCCAATTTTACCACTGAGTGCAGAAATCACGTTTTGTGGTGCATCTATGGCAACACTTATAATATTAATTTTTCTTTCTCTGTAAGGGATACCCATTCTGCCAATAATATACTCGCCATATTCGTGCAGAAGCGCATTAAGAGTCTGTACAGAGTTTTCGTTTTCAACAATTATGCTGATAACACCAACGCGTGTAGTCAAAACACCGCCTCCTCAGGATAAATATTCTGAAGCAATCCGTATACTCCCGATTTGGAATAAAGCGGAACAAAAATAGCCGTACCCAAAAGGTACGGCACAACAAACTACACCTGCAGGAATGCAAGTAAAAATACTATATCAGCCGCACCTTTCACTCAGAAATCAACTTTATGTCAGGTACAACTATATTATACACTATTTTTATCACACAAACAATGAATATTTTTAAAATTCACAACAAAAAATATTCACATACCACCGAAAGGATATGTGAATATTGGACAATAAACAATACAAAGATTTAGTACACGCTACAACCCCAAAGTCACCTATATTTAAAAACTGCCTCAAGGCCTTTTTGTTTGGCGGCGGTATTTGCTGTTTTGGTGAAATTTTAAAAACGCTTTACTCGATGACAAGCCTTAATGAAGACGAAGTAAAGCTTGCTGTTTCAACCACGCTGATTGTAATAACTGCCATACTGACAGGCGCCGGTGTTTTTGATAAAATCGCAAAGCACGCCGGTGCAGGCACAGCAGTACCCATAACAGGCTTTGCAAACTCGGTTGTATCACCTGCTGTTGAATTCAGCCTTGAGGGTAAAATACTTGGTACAGGTGCAAAAATGTTTAACCTTGCAGGGCCTGTAATCGTATATGGTTGCTCTGCCGCAAGTCTGTACGGACTTATTTATTGGATTATTGGAGTGGCAGAATTTTAAGCATCAGGCCTGTTTCATTGACAATTGTACCCACAATATACGAGCACACGTTTGCAACTAACGAAATTACTAACGCCTTTTTATACTTAATGCCAACAAAGTACTTATAGTACAGTCCTTCAACAAAAACCACAGTTATTTCAAGTATTGCAAGCACAATATAGTAAGCGGTATAGTTATTTGTACCCACAAGCACCATAGCAACAATAGCATTGAGAACGGGGTTAGTTACAATATTACAAAGCAGACTTGTTTTAACAAGGCCCTTGCGTTCCTTAAAAAAGAGCATAGGCACAATCTCTGTCAAACAAGTCATAGCACAGGTCAGAATAAGGGCATATATAAACATACTCATTGTTCAACGTCACTACCTGTTCCGGAATTCTGAGCATTATAGCCCGGATACTCTTTATACGGCTGATCATCATTATCCTGACCCCATACATTGTTAGCTGCTTCAAAGCCTTGAACTGAATGATTGTCAGGTTGATTATATGTTTTTGGAATGTACTCGGAACTTTGGTCAGGCACAATTACTGTTTCAGGCTTTTTCTTGTTGTTTTTTACAAGGATCGCAATTGTAGTTGCCAATGCCGCAACAACAAGAACTATAACAAAAATCAAAGCCAAACCAAAAAAAGATGATGAATTATCTTTATATTCACCTGTGGTATATGTATCCTCAGCACCACCATAAACAGCATATGCCTCAATAGTGGCGTATTCTTCACCTACCTCAGGCATTCCGTTTGCTTCGTACGTTACAACCACATCAGGCGCTACGTTCACCGCATACTCGTTATACTGCGAATAACTCTGGAAGTTATTTTGTTGATGCTGTTTAGCTGTTGC
>ERZ808052.82-NODE-82-length-11676-cov-2.439090_pt1 | contig 11676 bp, 7 predicted proteins | sample MGYA00380200_ERZ808052 | MGnify/ENA primary metagenome ERZ808052 (study PRJEB31490, sample SAMN06133366) | cow dung metagenome | isolation source: H10 | host: cow | place: China: Chengdu | collected 2015-05 ...
AGGTTGCAATCTGCGTCCTTGCTTCGGGATTGTCCGTCCTGACTATAAAATCCTCCTTGAGTTCCTTTGCGGTAAAGTCTTTTACCCTCAAGGCATGGTCAACTTTATTGCCATCCTTGTCGAGCAGCCAAGGTCTCAGAGCATAGCCGTGAATGGCCATAGGGATGCTGTCCTTGGACAGGCACACATCAAGTTCGATGGTCTGGAATCCGGCACGAGCCGCATATCGGATTGCTTCAAGGGAATTTTCACCTGCAATTGCCTTTCTGCAGCTGTATCCCATATGGGCTATAAACTTGCGGTTGTGCTCTGTCTTTGGAGCACAACCTGCAAGAATCAAAGTCAATAAGACTATAAGTCTGAAATAATTCTTCATTACTTGTGGCAAGAGAAAGGTCCGTCGATCTGCTTCACTTTGTACTTGCTGTCAGTGTCGTCAAGCACATATACATAGAATTCCGAGCCGCCTTCCTTTACACGGATGACAACGTGACCGTTACGTGAGCGCACCTTTGCCACCTCGGCAGGATAGACCTCAGCAGTCTTAGGATGGATGTTTGTGAAGTACCAGTTCTTGTCTTCATCGGCACCATAAGAAGCCCAAGCCTTCTGGAATGCCTGGTTGGAGTCCGAAGCATATGACATGCCTCCACATGTCCAGCTGTGACCCATGTCAGGCTGATGATCGTAGAAGCTCTGGCTTACGACAACCTTCGGCTGGTAGATCTTCATGCTGGTAGCAGACATTGTGTTCCATGAGAAATGGTGATGAGACTTCATTGCCTCTATCTTCCTGTTGATGGACTTGGCAAGATTGTTCTCGATCTTGGTATTCGCTCCTGCATCACCGCTGGCAAGATAGTCAAAGTTGCCATATGACATCAGGAATGAGATCGAGTTGCCGTTCTCAGCAGGCTTTGATTCGCCATACGGGTCGATGGACTCGCTTCCGTTCCAGTATTCACCGTTCACCGCATTGATCTGAACCTTGAATGTAGGATACTTTGCGGCATCGTTGACCATCTTGATCTGGGTTGTGGAACCGTTCTTTGCCCGCTCCACTCTAAGGCCCTTGGCTGTACGTGCCCAATAGATGAAGTTAGCATATGAATCAACTCCACTTGATACGCTGCTTCCGCTTTCTGCAACCCATTTATAGTCCTTGTCGTTCGAAGAATATGCCCTGTCGATCATCTTATCGAAAGGAACGATGTCATAAACTGCCATGATTCCTGTCTGACGCCATTTCAGACCTGCCTTTGAAATCTCATTGAAGGTGGTTTCATTACCTGAACCGAAATGGTCGTTATGAAAGTGGGTCATGAGCATATAGTCCATATATGACACCTTTCCCGGAAGGAAATACTTGATGTATTCTCCATAGACCCTGTATGGACGGATGTTGGCATTAGGTTTCTGATCCACCTTTGAGTGCTCTCCGGCGTTAGGGCCTATTTCTCCCGCATCCACACACATAGTTGTTCCGTCAGGCATGATGTAGAATGTGCATTCTCCACGGCCTGAGTTGATGGCGTGGATGTCAAGGCAGCCTTCCGCCCATGCAGAGAGAGGTTTGCCTATCTCATTATCGAATGGTCCGCGGTTGTCTTCTGCAGGTGGATTTACTATGCCGGGGGTACCATTATTTCCATCATTGCTGGTTTCATCACCCTGGATCTTGTTTTCTTCACCGCAAGAGAGCAGCAGCGCCGCCGCTGCCACTCCCATTACCAAATATCTGAATCTTGTCATTTATTTATCCTCATTTTTACTCTGCAATCACTGGACGGATTGAAAAGCCAGCAGCACCAGACCAAGCAGAATTCTTAAGTGGACCATTGGTATCCCAAGCATCATATCTCTTGAGAGATGGAGTGTTTGAATAGTATGCACAATAGTACTTAGCTCCCGAACTGTTTGTCTTTATATACTTGGCCGAACGATATGCCATCTGCTTTCTCTGGTTAATTACTATAGCGTCCTCTGTTTCAGCTGTACGGCCTGCATATGGCAAGAACATACCTGTCTCAAGGTCTGCCGCAGTAAACTCGCGGTTCTGATTTGCAGTAGCATCTGTCTGTCTTGTGTAGCCAAGATCAGGACATCTGAACAGACAGCCCCAGACTTTTATACCATCAACCACGCACCAGCCTGGTATCTTTGATGCCTGATTATGAATAGATGTCATCTCATCATAAGAAGGAACCTTGTATTTACCTTTGGTTGCCCAGAATGCAAGGTCTCCATACAATGCAGGAGCATCTGTTCCCTCTGAAGCGAATCTTGCATCACCTGTTACCTCAACGGTAGCACCCTGATCAGAGAAAATCTTGCCGGAAATCTCTTTAGCTTCAGTTGCAGGCACAGACTTGACATAATTATTGATATCATATGACCATTTTCCGATACCTCCGAAATTGAAATGATCGAACTTCGCAGATGTTCTTGAAATTCTCATTTCAGATACGGTATCCGGATTGTAAACATAATCATTTCCTGAAACGGTACTTGACATTACATCATAGCCATAATACTCCCACTGCTCTGGAGCAAGATGCCATCCTGGCTGATTTCCTTCTACAGAAACAGATGAATCATAACGAAGATTTCCTTTCGCCCACTTGACGCCCATAATATTTATATAGTCCTTGCGAAGCTCAGCCTTCTTGAAGTCGATGCGAGGCATGACGATGAACTGGTCATGGCCAACAGTCGCATCACCTGTAAAGTTCTTTCTTGAGCCCTCGATCTCCGCTCCGTCACCGTCAACGAGATAGACATACTTAGGAACTGATGAGTGAGCGATTGCAGAATAGAGAACTATATCATTTGCGTTATCTGCAGGATCGGCTGTATAACCGGTCTTGTATGGGAAAGATGTCTTGATTGTGACTGCTGTTCCTGTCTTGACAGTTCCATCCTCATTAAGAGTGTCCGGTCTCTTTGAATAGAGGCAGAAACCTGCAGCATATGCAGGAATGTCATGAAGAGTGAACTTCATCACTGAAGCATTGTACTCGAGGCTGGAAGCAAGAGTGCCGTCAGCATTTGTCACGACGTCACCTACGAGATATACAGGAACTGAATCGGCATCATATACATAGTCCCTTACCAGTGAGTTCTTTCCTGCCTCTGACATAGAGGATGCAGGATATACAGCTTCTGCACTTACATATTCTGCAGGCAATTCACTTGCAGAAACAAACTTTGCAGAACCGTCCTCGTACAATCCGTCATAAGTAAACTCGATTCTTACACCGGCTGTAGGTTCATTCTCTTCATCTACAGCTGACGCAAAGAAAATTGCGATCTTGTCTCCATCCTGCCATGTACATACTCCTGTCTGCTCTGCAATAGCCACCTTTGTATCAGGAACCGATACACGGATTTCAGCCAATCCCTCAGAAGGATTTACAGAAGCCGGCTGCTCCTTTGCGCAGGCCATTGCAAGAACGGCAACGGCTGCCATCATAAAGATATTTCCTTTCATAATGTTTCTCCTTTCTGATTAATTGTTACTCTTCCCAACCCCAGGGGTTTTCATTTTCATCGACCTTGTCCATCGGACCCATGTCGAATCCGTTCTTGGAATCGCTCGCACAGAGCACGCCCTCAGTAGATATGAGGATCACATCTGCCTTCGGCGTTTGATAAGATTTGATTGTTCTTTTCATTGTATATGTGTTTAATTATTTGCAGATATATGGTCCGTAGATACCTTTGACCTTGAAGTCCATATCAGTATCATCCAGCATGTAGACATAGAAGCTTTCTCCGCCAGGAAGAACCCTGAGCACCACATGACCACGGGCAGCCTTGACTCTTGCAAGGGTCTCTGGATCGTCAGCATATGTGCTGTCGTGATAGTTGGTCAGGAAGACGTCTCTGTCCTTGCCGTCTTCTGTTCCCGCCGAGAGTACGTTCTTGAGAGTCTCCGGCCAAGGCTGATGACCATAGAAACTCTGGTTGATCACCACCTGCGGGCGGAAGATCTCAAGCATTTCCGGAGTCATAGTGTGCCAGCTCATGTGGTGATGACCCTTCATTGCCTCGATTTCACGACCGATCGCACGTGCAACAGGCTTTTCGACTCTTCCGTTATTGCCGGCATCTCCTGCTGTGAACCAGTCAAACTTTCCGTAAGAAACCATGAAGCCGATGGATGCACCGTTTTCGCGTGGTTCCTTATCGCCCCAGCAGTACTTGGCCTCGCCGTTATCCCAGACATATCCGCTTGTATGCCAGTTGAATATCTTGAATTCAGGATATTTGGAAGGCTTATTCACAAGGGTTATCTGACTGTCTGTACCAAGCTCGAACTTCTCGACAGGAACTCCGTCGCGCTCAGAAACGGCGCTAACGAATTTTCCCCAGTTACGTGTGCCTGCAAGGCCGTCGAATTCATATTCAGGATAGGTCCTGTCAATGATCTTTGCATATGGGATCTCATCGTAGATGGCTGTCATTCCGGAAAGTACATAACCGAGATCTGAAACCGCATAATCCTTCTCGATACGTCCCATGTGGTCCATATGATAGTGCGAGAGGACAGCATAATCAATCTTGAAGTCACCTCCCATTGCCGCCTTCATGTAGTCCACATAGACCTTATAAGGGCGGGTGAGAGTATCCGGTTTCTGATCCACCATAGGATACTTCGCGCCACCGGTGTGAAACTCACCTGCATCCACAAGCATGGTGGTTCCGTCCGGCAGGACATAGAAGACACATTCACCACGTCCAGTGTTGATATGATGGATGTCGAGATAGCCGTTTTCCCACTGCGGAAGCGGTTTTCCTACCTCTGCCTCAAAAGGCCGATTGCTGCAGGAGCAGAAAAGCCCCAGCAGCAATACGAAAAGCCAATTTAAGTTTATTGTGATTCTAGATGTTTTCAGGGTCATAGGCATCATTTACAACTGGTCTGATAAGGAAACCGGCAGCAGTGTCGTATGCAGAAGCTACTGTTGAAGGCCAAGAGATCTTGGCTCCATTAATATGCATACACTGGGCATACCAGCGGTATTCTCCTGGGGCTCCTGAAGTACATTCTCCGTCACCGACAAAAGTAGTGGTACGATAGGTTCCCTGGACACGTCCCTGGATGACAGTGTTTGAAGTTGCATTGTTACGACGTCCTGACTTAGGAAGGAACAAGCCCTTGCTGATCTCCTCTGGAGTGAACTTTCTTTCCTCAGCATTGATCTCACCCGGAGTCTGTCCTGCAGTAGGATTTGTGAAGAGGAGTCCCCATACCTTGAAGTCCTTTGAGTCACCGAAGTCCTTGGTCTCGATCCAACCGGCCTGGATGTATGCATCAGTGGTGAGCTTAAGCATCTCATCATATGTAGGAGTACGGTAAGCTCCGCGTGAAGCCCAGTATGCAAGGTCACCCCAGATCTCCGAGTTGTTTGAAGTAAAGGTTCCTGAGTTTGCCCAACGGTCATTTCCTTCAGCGACAACTGTTCCTTCGATATCCTTATATATCTTGGCTGTGATGTCAAGATCAGAACTGTTCTTAGGCTTCATCCAGTTACCGTCAGAATAGTAACGTGCATTACGGGCAAGGGCACCGAGGTTGAAATGCTCGAACTGTGAACCAGTGTTGGTGTAACGCATTTCAGTAGCCTTTTCCGGATCGTATGTGTATGTCTTGTTGGAAACTGTACTGGTCTCAACGTCGTAGCAGAAGCCATGCCACTGGTATGGAGCGATTCTCCATCCTTCCTGCATACCTTTCTGTTCGCTTCCTTCCTTAGCCTGGAGGTTTCCGAGAGCCCACTTGATGCCTGCAATCTCAATATACTGCACATCAACCGGCTCATACTTGACCGGAAGAGCCTCGAGTGTTGCGACCAGAGATGAGTTGACTGCACGCGGAAGATTGACCTTTGACGGGTTGATAACCTGCTCGAGGAGCTGATTGTCCTGCTCGTCATAGAGCTTCACTGTGATTGCCTCATACTCGTAGACAGGCATGTTGACTGTAAAGGAAAGCGTAGTTGCAGGAGAAGGTGTAGCCACCTTGATCTCCTGCGATCCGTTTGTTGCTACAAGGCCCTCATTGCTTGTGATGTCCATCGAGAGACGGCCTCCAAGTGACTTGCCGTCAGCGGAAAGAGTAAGGTAAGCCGCTGATGAAGGGTAGTTCGAAAGCTTGAAGGTCGGACGTGCCATCACATGCTGGAACTTGATCTCCCATGAATCTGCAATGGAAGCAACCATGACTCCGTTATAAGCGATGTCGTCTGTAGAGTATTCTACCGGGGTCTTGAGGGTAAGTTTCTCACCTTCGAGAGACACAACTGCTGAAGCAGGCCATACGGCTACTGTTCCAAGAGTCTTGCCTTCAGGAATCACACCTGTAAAGATCGCTCTCTTGGTCTCTCCTGTACCGTTGAGCGCAAACTCAACGAACGAGCCGTCAGAGCATGCAACTGCAATCTTGTCATCCTCACCCCAGAGTCCGTGTCCGGCAAGGTCGATTACCATTCTGGTAGTCAGGTCCTCGATTGAGGCACAGAGGTTTACTGTTCCTGAACGATAAAGAGTCGTGTCAGGAGCAAATTCCTCTTCCTTGTTTGTGCAGGCAACTGCAAGAAGGGCAGCGGCCAATGCAAATAATATCTTTTTCATATTTTCCTTTCTATTAATATCCAGGGTTATTATTCTCGAAACCGATAGCCGGGTTGGTATTCATCTCGGTGTAAGGTATCGGCCAAAGCTCATCCTTGCCTTTGACAAAGTTCATTGAATACTTTAGCTTTCTCATATTGAAAGGCTTGTCGTCCCAACGAGAATCCTCGTCATACTTGACTGTCCAGTTCTCGTCTATGATAGGCTTTGCGTTAGGAAGAACATAACCTACATTCGTTCCGTCCTGCATGAAGCTTGGAGCATATACAGGTCCGTCAATGACATCTTCAGCAATGCCCCAGCGGCGGATGTCAAACCAACGGAATCCCTCGCAGCAGAGCTCCACCTTACGCTCGTAGCGGAGAGCCGAACGGAGTTCTTCGCGTGTTGTGCCTGTAACCTTAGGCATATTCACACGTGCCCTGACCTGATTGATGTTGTCGGCAGCACGCTTGAGGTCACCACCAGCCCACTCGATATTAGCCTCTGCATCGATCAGGAGAAGCTCTGCATAACGCATGATAGGAACATCAAGTTCATCCTCGTAGCTTGTGCTTGTGACCGAACCATAGTAACGAGGGTCAGCATACTTGCGCCATACATATCCGCCAGGACCCATTTCCTGGTTAGGGCCATACTGGTTCTTGTTTGCAGGAGGTACATCGTTGTTTGTCACCAACGCTCCCGAGTTGTAGTCCTGAAGCTTCTTGTCTGAAGAATATGTCGAGAACTGGATACCCATCAGACGAGTGTTCGGACGCGCACAATACAGTTCGAGACGTGGGTCACGGTTCTTCCAAGGATTTGACGGGTCGAAGAGGGTAGACTCTGTGATAGCCTTTCCGTCAATGCACTGGAATGTATCCATGAGAGACTGAGAAGGGCTGAAGTATGAAGCACCGTTGTGGGTACGTGGTGAGAATGTATAGGCACCCGCATGAGTATTAGCTGCCGCGAACACATCAAACTGAACTCCCCACATCCACTCTTTCGAGTTCTTCTCACCTTCGAAGCCGAAGATAGGGGTTGCGGTAGGCTCACCTACAGTGTGGTCAGCATAGTATGTGCAGTCGAGTGGTGTAAGGCTGTACACGCCTTTTGAAAGTTCCATTGCAATCTTCGAGCATCTTGCAGCCTCCTCGAAATGTCCCCAGTTGAGGGCGATACGAGCCTTGAGAGTATAAGCTGCAGCCCTACCGATACGTGCATGTCCCCATGTTGCATAGTCCCATGCTACAGGGAGATGGTCAAGAAGTTCATCTGACATCTCGCTCAGAAGTCTTGCTGTAACCTCCTCACGTGGCATTCTCGGATATGCATAGTCTTCGAGAGTAAGGCAGTGGTCGATGAAAGGAATAGCACCATAGTGCTGACATCCGAGATCGTAGATATAGGCACGGAGACAGATAAGCTCTGCCTTGAACTGCCAGTAGGTCTCTTCATCCTCAATCTTTCCCTTAAGGTTGTCAATGTTGTCAAGCACGAGGTGAATACGACCTGCTGTCTTGTAGATACGCTCGTAGAGATAGCTCACGACAGCATGCTCTGAAGTAGCTGTAGAGTTCATCAGCTTGGTGTACTTTGTGTCACCTGAACGCACTGTTCCGATATCAGTCATCATGTCCATTACACGCACAGGGAACGGAGAGTACTGCTGAGTGCTGTTAGCGAGGTTCTTGTAAGAGACAAGGACTCCTGCCAAAGCCTCCTCCTCACTTGCCGGGAAGGTTCCTGTAGAAGGACCGTTAAGCGGGAATCTGTCGAGCGAACATCCGGTGAGGACTGCTGACAGACAGATTGCCATATATATAAATTTCTTTTTCATAATCAGTTCCTAATTTAGAATTTGAGTTCTACACCGAATGTATATGTACTTACGAGCGGATAGTTGTTTGCAATGGATCCTGTAACGACACCGTCACCGCTTGAGCGGAATGTGTTCTCAGGGTCGTAACCTTCATAGTAATCACTGAATGTGAGAAGGTTGGTTGCATTGGCAAAGAACATAAGTCCCTTTACCTTCATTCTCTTGACTACGTTCTTTGGAAGTGCGTAGCTGAGCTGGAGGTTCTTGAGACGGAGATATGCCGCATTTCCCATCCAGTATGAAGATGTAGCTGTGTTGTTTGTCGAAGTCATTGACATTCTTGGGAACTTGCCGTTCGGAGTCTCAGGAGTCCAGCGGTCAAGGTGCTCCTTTCTGTAGGTACCGCCCTGAACGTTAGGCTGGGTGTAATAGCTGCTGATGTAAGCATCTGCCATACCTACACCCTGGAACTGAGCACTGAGGTTAAGGCCCTTCCAGCCGAAGTTGAGGGTAAGACCATATGTGTAACGAGGAATGGCGCTACCGATGATCTGCTTGTCGTTGTCATCGATCTTGTTGTCGCATACGCCCTCTGCATCAGGAAGATCCTCATAAAGAAGATCACCAGGCTGTACAGGAAGACCGTACTGTGTGAATCCGGTTGCATTGAGTTCATCCGCATGCTCCTGTGTTCGTACCATTCCGAGACACTTGAGACCATAGAAAGAGTTTACCGAAGTACCCTCCTGGTTGCGGATCACGCCGCTGCCGCCGGTAGTACCCTTCATGTCAATGATCTCATTGATTACGTCCGAAACGTTTGCATCGACTCCGAAGCTGAAGTCACCCCAGTTGTCATGATAGCCTAAGCCGAGCTCCCAACCGATGTTCCTTACTACTCCGGCGTTCTGGAACGGAGCGGAAAGACCGATTGTCGAAGGGATGTCAAGCTTCATAAGGATGCCGTAAGTGGTCTTGTAGTACCAGTCTGCAGTCACATTGAACTTGTTCCAGAGGACAGCATCGATACCTACGTCATACATCTCTGAAGTCTCCCATGTGATGTCCTTGTTAGCCATTCCGTTAAGACCCACGACAGGGTAGATGATACCGTTGGCTGCCATTGACGAGATGGTGAGCGACTGGATTGTAGGATAATAGTCAGAACCGATATTCTGGTTACCGAGAGTACCGTATGAAGCACGGACCTTGAGCTCTGTGAGAGTATTCTTGATGTTGAGCATGAAAGGCTCCTCTGTCACGCGCCATGCAGCTGAGAATGAAGGGAAGATACCCCATCTGTTGCCAGGTGCGAAACGTGACGAACCGTCGAAACGCACGTTTGCCTCGAAGAGATAACGCTCTTTGTAGTTGTAGTTGAAGCGTCCGAAGAACGACTGGAGAGCCCACTGGCTGCGCGAACCGCCTGTCTGCTTGTATTCGTCGTCGGCACCGGCATCAATTGTCTGATACTCAGGATATGCATAATTTGAACGCTCAGCGCTCAATGTCTGATGGTCGAGGGTCTCACGTGAAGCACCGAGGAGGAGTTTGAGGTCGTGAGCCTTGTTGAAGTTATGATGGAATGCGGCTGTGAACTGATAATTGCCGTAGTAACTCTGCGAGATACCGTGGTGGAGGCTGTTACGCTCCGCATTGGTAGCATTGGAAATTGTTCCGTAAGGATCCGAGTGGTACTCGATAAGGTCCACGAATGTATGGTTTGTGTTATACTCGAAACGTGGTGCGATCTTACCCTCGAGTGTGAGCCATTTTGCAGGCTTGTATGTAAGGGATGCGGCTGCATTGAGCTTGAGGTTGCGCTTCTTGACGCTTCCGCCGGCGCCCTGCTCGATCGCTGGAAGGATGTTGACTGTACCGCCTGAGAACGGAGCATAACTTCCGTCAGACCACTCCGCAAGCATGAGCGGGTCACGAGCATTTGCGAAGTTGAACACACCGCCCTGGCTGCTGAGAGAGTTCTTCAATCCGTAAGAAGCTGAGATGTCAAGTCGGAAATTAAGCTTCTCATGAAGCTTCACGTCCATATTGTTACGGAAATTGAAACGCTGGAAGTCGGTATACTTGATGATTGCGTTCTGGTCTAAATAGCTGAACGATGTCATTACCTTCACCTTGTCCGAGCTTGTGGTCATGGTGAGTGAGTGGTTATGAGTGAAGCCGTCACCGGTAATGAGCCTCTTCTGCCAGTCGATCATAGGATAGTTGTCCGGATCGAGCCAGTGGTTCATGCGGTAGTTGTCGATGTAAGACTGGCTGTAGATCGGTGCACCGCCGTCATTTACGTTTGACTCGTTGTAGAGAGTCATATATTCCTCAACAGAAACATTCTCCGGCATTGTGGTAGGAGTCTGCCAGCCTACATATCCGCGATAAGTGATTGAAGAATGACCTTCCTTACCGCGCTTTGTGGTGATGAGGATCACACCGTTGGCTGCACGTGAACCGTAGATTGCAGATGACGCAGCATCCTTGAGCACTGAAATCTTGTCGATTGTAGTAGGGTCAAGGGCGTTCATGTCGCCTTCGATGCCGTCGATGAGGACGAGCGGAGCAGCGCTTGACTGGCCGAATGTTCCGAGACCGCGGACACGGATGTTTGCGGCATCAGCACCTGGCTCACCACCGAATGTGGTTACTGTCACACCGGCTGCCATACCCTGCAGGGCGGTAGAAGCCTGCACGATCGGACGATTATTGAGCTGTTCTGTGGAAACCGAGGAAACCGAACCGGTGAGATTCACCTTCTTCTGAGTGTCGTATCCGACTACGACTGTTTCCTCAAGGAAGTTTGTGTCTGGGTCAAGATTGATGAAATAAACTACCTGATCCGTAACCGTTACTGACTTTGTCTGGAATCCGATGAAGGAAATCAACAGAACCTGTCCTTTTTCAGCAGAAAGAGTGAACTCACCTTTTTCATCTGCCATTGTTCCGACAGAAGTTCCTTCAATCTGCACTGCTGCACCAGCGAGAGGATAGTTGTCCTGGTCGCTGACCGTACCCTTTATCGTAAAGGGTTTAGCTGAAGCTGCCCCTCCCATGAGCATTATTGCAAATGCCAGGATGAAGCCCTTCATAGTGTTGTTAAAAATCGGTTTCATTATGTTAGGGTTAATAATTTGATAGCGTTATATATCATAGACATGCAAAGAAACAAAAAACGATTTTACGTAGACCACTATATATAAATAAATACATAGGCAATGCCG
>ERZ808052.83-NODE-83-length-11661-cov-4.100656_pt1 | contig 11661 bp, 8 predicted proteins | sample MGYA00380200_ERZ808052 | MGnify/ENA primary metagenome ERZ808052 (study PRJEB31490, sample SAMN06133366) | cow dung metagenome | isolation source: H10 | host: cow | place: China: Chengdu | collected 2015-05 ...
ACTATTCCGTTAGCTAAAACTAAAACTGCCCTGTTCAATTTAGACCCCGTTTTTTATTTATGCAAAAAAAAACTGAACTCCTAAAGAATTCAGCTCTTAAAAATTACAAAAAAAATAGTTATTCCCAATCGACTTTAATTCATGAGAATTATTTTTTGTGCAAACTGTCATAACCATATCTTTATTAGTATAAAGAGTTTTAAATAGAATTACTAGAGCATATCCGCTATTTTCTTTGCCTTCACTCACTTTACTCACTGCACAACATTCTTCGTTGATTCAGGGAAAACATTCACAGCACAGGCGGAACAATATCTGCAACTACTGGCGCCATGACTAGCAATTACTCTGACGACATCAGATTGCTGAAGGTGTTATTTCCTGCAAATAGCATTATGGTTTTCGCCGCAAGCTGCCGTTATCAGTGGCTTGTACGATTTTTGGATGATCAAGCAATTCGGTGGTTGAGTTTATCGAAACTACCCGGTGGTTGAGTTTATCGAAACTACCAGGTGGTTGAGTTCATCGAAACCACCCGGTGATTGAGTTTATCGAAATCACCCGGTGGTTGAGTTCATCAAAACTACCCGGTGGTTGAGTTTATCGAAATCACCCGGTGATTGAGTTCATCGAAACTACCACATTTAGTGTAGCAGTCATTTCGACGAGCGGTTCCAGGATTTCTGTGAGGGTAGCCATTTAGTCGTATTCAAAAGGAGTTTTTTTGTCTGCGTCGGTAATTGGTCTAAGTACTTTGCAAGGATTTCCCACTGCCACCACATTTTCAGGAATATCTTTTGTAACTACGCTGCCTGCACCTATTACGCTATTTTTCCCGATTGTAACGCCGCTTAAAACTGTTGCATTTGCCCCAATCCACACATTTTCCCCAATATTGATAGGCTTTGCGTCGTCAAACATAAGACGCTGCTGGGGATGAATACCATGATTTATTGTAGAAATAACTACGCCAGGGCCCACAAGAACATTATTTCCAAAGGTGATTGCAGCGTTATCCAAAAAAGTGCAGTTGTAGTTTACATACAAAAATCCTTCTGCATGAATGTTAAATCCATAGTTACAGTTAAAAGTAGGATGAATACATATTTTTGGATTCCATGTGCCAAAAAGCTCCTTAAGGATTTCCATGGAGCGGTCATGTTTTTCTGGCGGAAGATGATTGAATTCATAGCAAAGGGAACGAGCTCTTCCTTCTAATCCATTTGGAAATTTATCATAAGTTGCAAGAATCGGAAGCTTTTTTTTCATTGCTTCTATAACTGTCATATTTTTCTCCGTAAATGTATTTAGTTTTTTATAGTCCAGTCAGAACAGGTATGACAGTCACTTCCCAAACTAAGGTGAAAAAGAAAAGAAATCATAGACGGGTGATATGGAATAAAAGTTTTATCTTCTATCATTTTTAGGATTTCGTTTTCTGATGCCCATTTTACCGCCCGGACTTCTTCTTTCTGAAGTTTAAGCTGAGTTTCATCCAGATTTTGACGCACAAGATAATAGTCATCAAAACCCTGGGCGTTTTTTGTAGACCCAGGATTTTTCCAGTGAAGGGTTAATGCCGGCCGCTTTTCTGAAAAATCCATCTGGCAGCCTATTTCTTCATAAAGCTCTCGATTTGCAGCGGTAGCAGAATCTTCTCCAGTTGTGGCGTGTCCGCCAACAGTCACATCCCACAAATTGGACCACCCGTTCTTAAATGGCTGCCGCTGCTGAATCAGCATCTGGCCTTTGTCGTTAAAAATGCAGATGTGAACCACCATACGATAAGTTCCTTCTGGCTGCACATCGCCGCGAACCATTGTCTGATTAAGTTTGTTTCTGTCTTTATCGTAAAGGTCAAAAATTTCCATAACACTTACCTGTAAAATCAAATTAACCAAATCGTCTATTTTTTCATATAATTGTAAAAAGCGTAAACAGTGCGCGCCTCATATTGTTCGCCTGGCTGCAACACAACAGAAGGAAAGTTTTCTTGATTTGGTGAATCTGGAAAGCTTTGTGTTTCTATACAAATCCCTTCATTCTGTTGATACCAGCGGCCTTCTTTTCCAGGGGTAAAGCGCACATAGTTTCCAGTATATAGCTGAAATCCTTCTTGATTAGATGACACACTCATCCCACGGCCGCTTATGGGATCGCTAATTTCTGCTATTTTCACCATCGGCGTGCCTTCAAGTGGAATCCCCTTTGAGCCGCAGTAACCAGTTGCTGCATAACAAATATCGTATCCCTTAAAATCCGGATTTGCCTGAAGCATGCTTTCTGACCACCAGCGCTTCTTTTTTGTAAAATCAAAATCTGTACCCGCAACCGATTTTATTTTTTCACTACTTTCCAGATCAATATATCTGTCTGCAAAAAGCTGCAGCTCATAATCTTTTACATTATCCTTTCCTCGCAAATTAAAATACGAATGATTTGTTATACTTATAGGGGTTTCTTCATCTGTTGTTGCCCGGAACACCATCGAAAGTTGTTTATTATCGTCAATCAAATATTCTACCTGTACTTTTAAATTACCGGGAAAACCCTGTTCTCCATCTTTAAACTCCTTCCAAAAACACACTCCACAGGCATTTTTTTTGCAGACCTTTTTTGCATTCCATATAATATTTCCCCAGGCAGGAAATCCACCATGCAGACAGGCTCCTTCAATATTTTCCGAAAGCGAAATTTTTTTACCTTTTAATTCGAAACTCGCTCCATTTATCCGGTTGGAATAACGTCCAATCACAGCACCAAAGCTGCCCCAATTTGAAGCATATCCAGCAAGAGTTTCCATTCCCAGCACAACATCAGTCCATGAATCTTTTTCATCACGAATTTTCAGACTTGTGATGGTACAGCCAAAATCCGTAACACAAAAAGAAATTTCCTTTCTTTTGATAATAAAAAGATGCGCTTTCTGACCATTATGTACTGTCCCAAAAAGAACTTTTCTGAATCTACGAAACATTTATACCAATCCTTTTCCTTGCCATTTCTTAGATTTCCATCTAAGAATCATTCCAACACCTCTAAAGCATTCATCGCATGTCAGTGCAATATAGCACCCGGTTACCAGCATATTCATCACAATGCCCAGAAGATATGTCCCTCCCACTGAGCACAGGAACATGAAAACAACTCCCAGAACAACAGGACAAATTGCATCTCCACAAGTTTTAAGCGCGTTTCCATAAATCAAATTTGTAACACGCCCAAATTCCAGAATTACATCAATCCACAAAAGCTTTGAAACCACAGAAATCATTTGAGGATTATCTGTTAGGCTACCTATAAACAAAGGTGCACTAAGCGCTACCAGTACACTGCAACAAGCCGAAATCAAAATGCCAAAGAACCATGCCTTTCGCGTACCTTTTTCACATTCTCCATATTCTTTTCGGCCGACCTTCCAGCCAATGATTATTGCATTTGCCTGCGCTAACGCCGCTCCTGCGCAGAAGGAAAAATTCGCAATTTGTGCAGCATACGCTCTTGCGGCCACATTGAATCCAGCCACATCCATTTGATTCAAAAATCGAATTGCCAGCGTCATTGAAACATTATACAAAAGCGTTTCCAATGCTGATGGAAAGCCAATCTGAAGTATTTGTCTAAAAACCTTAACAACAGCAATGCGTTCCGGAGACTGTTTTGCATGCACATGCTTTATCGAAAGCCCAATTACGATACATAGATTAACAACTCGTGAAATTGCTGTAGCAAAAGCAACTCCAGCAACTCCATAATGGAAAACGAAAAGAAATATTGCGTTTAGCACCAGATTTACAATATTTGCCACAATTGTTGCGAATAACGGATATTTAGTATGCCCAAAGGCTCGTAAATAACCCGAAAAAACGGGAATCAACCCGTTTAAAAAACAGGCACCACCTACAATTTGCATATACGTAGTGGCTGGTTTTTTAAGTGCCTCCGAAATTCCAATTGTTACAAGCAGATCTTCAGAAAATAGAAAAAGACAAATTGAAAGCGGCAAACTAAGAATCAAATTAAATACCAAGCCAACATTTCTTGCCTGATACGCAACACCTTTTTTTTCCGCACCAATATTCTGCGTCATAACAGCCATCATTCCAGTAGAAACAATGGAAAACATAAGAATGAACATGCTTATATACGTGTTCGCAGTACCTACTGCACCTACACATTCATCGCCGATAGTAGAAAGCATCAGCGTATCCACCATTCCGGCGAGCATGAAGAAAAGAATTTCAAAAAAAATCGGCAAAAACAAAGACACAAGGCCTTTATCATTTTTCAGCACGTGGAACCTCTCTTACTTTATATTAACATAAAACAATTCAATCGACCAATATTTCCACATCCAGTCCCATTGTCAAAAAAATCATTACCCGCTAAAAGACTAACACTGTAATTATCCAAAGAAATCTCATCCTCCGTTTATCTATTCCAGAATCTTCACTATAATCTATGCATGATTCGAACTGTGATAATTCAACCTCCCTTAGTTCAACTGAATACTCCGTACCCATCCGGAGCATACCTTTCTGCATTTTTCAAAGATTTTTTCTTCCAGGAACATATCGAAGGAACCACCCATTGGCTGGATTTAAGCACAGAACTTTTTCATAAAATTTTTTGCAAAGACGGTCTTTCGCTGATTTTTGAACAATCAGAAAATGAAGCGCTTAAACTGGCTCAAAAAATGGAAAATCAAGGTGACGAAAATTCTGCATTCCAGCTTAGACGTTACGTTTCTGAATCGCAAAACTGGTCAAATTGGATAGATATAATTGTAAGCATTGTTTGTCCTCAATCCAATTCAGGCCGCGAATATGTGCATGAATTCGTCCGTTCTGCTCATGCCCCAAGAGGCTTGCGAATGGAAAATTACTTAGCAAACCTGGGCCGGGACGTAACTGCAGATGATTCCCAAATTCTTGCAAGCCTTGCTCTTGCAGATCTTGCCGACTATATTACTGCAGTCTATGATAAAAATTTTTCCCTTATTCGATACGCTGAATCCCTGGCAGTATCTGCCGCCACATTTAAACAGGCCGAAAGTGCCATCGATTCACCAATCCTAAAAAACTTTTTCTTACCTTTATTACAGGAAAAAATTTCTACTCTATATCCAGAAAAAGCTCAAAAAACGAATGAAATAAATCTTTTCTGCATAACAATACCATTTCCAGGTTGCTTTGTTTCTGCATTAGCAACAGCATCATACATCCGCAAAACAATACCCAATGCAATGATTTCCTTTGGTGGTGGATACGTAAACACAGAACTCAGAAATATTCAGGAAAAGAAAATATTCGATTATTGCCACGTCATAAGTTACGACAAAGGATATGGCAGCTATATGAACCTATTTAAAGAAAATTTCAAACTGAACGGAAAACAACTCTATAAAATTAAATACCTGTTCAATGATTCCATAATTGAGCCACTGCATGAAAGCAAAGCCTTCGCTGCAGCAGAAAATCAATTTGTTCGCTCTATAATCCCGGACTTTTCGCAAATCGATTTTACACGCAGCCCACGCCTTGCCGATGATAATAATCCAATGCACAGAATTTGGAATGACGGAGCCTGGATCAAAGCATTTATGGCATACGGCTGCTATTGGCATCGCTGCGCCTTCTGCGACACTTCCCTTGATTATGTAAATAACTATTGTGCCACCCCGATTCAAAAACTCTATCAAGGACTTTCTGAACAGGCGCAGAAAACCGGCGTCTTTGGCATTCACTTTGTCGATGAAGCATGTCCGCCAGCAGGACTTACACAATTCGCATTGCTAAACGCCGCCTCCAAAAATCGTCATCTCACATTTTGGGGAAATGTCCGCTTCGAAAAAAACTTCACAAGAGATGCAGCGGATCTTCTTTCTTACGGCGGCTTGACCGCTGTTTCTGCCGGCATAGAAATCGCCACAAGCAATGGTCTTTTGAATATAAATAAAGGCACAGACATGGAAAACATTGTTTCTGCATGCTGCGCATTTAAAGAAGCCGGCATATTGGTCCATTCCTACATGATATTCGGCTTTTGGAATCAGACAGAACAAGATCTGATGGATTCGATGGAAACCCTAAGACAATTATTCGCCGCCGGCCTTCTTGACTCCGCATTTTGGCACAAATTTTCACTAACATTGCATTCTACAGTTTATAGAGAATGGCTTGAAGGCAAGCACAAAGACTTAATTCCACTCCCCGCCGCCAAAAATCAATTTGCAGAAAATGCCCTGAATTTCAAAGGAGAAGAAAAATCTCAAAAATATTCAGGTCCATTGAACGCAGCTCTAGAAGCATGGATGCATGGCCAAAAACTTAATAAACCATGTCAGACATGGTTTCCTTTTAAAATGCCTGCGCCAAAAATTAAATCAAACTTTATCGATTCTCTTATCCAAAAATATGAGCAAAAACGTGATTTAGCCTTTTCACAAAAACCTCTTCCCCAAAGCAAATTTATGTGGATCGGAGGAAAAATCATCCTGCTTCCATCCAAAACTGCACCACAACTTTGCTGGTCTTACATGGGCGACATTCTTTATGCCGATGTTTCACCGCAAAACGCACAAGCTATCTGCTCATTATTAAATCAAATGTCGCCTCAAAACAGCGGTGCCCTGGAATATCAACAGATTTGCAAAATTTTACCAGCAAAGTTGTTCTTTCAGCTTCGAGGAAAAGGCTTGTGCAGAATTTAAAACAGGGCAGCCCGGAAAGTTGCGACTTTCCGGGCTGCCCTGTTGTTTTGCAAATACTATTTTTCCAGACTATTTGCTAACCTTGATTATGAATGTATTTGTGTACCATTGAGTACTGTCTTTTGCAAGTGCCAATACATTAACCACATAAGTACCACCTTCTAGAGGAGCTGTATCAATCAGCATTTCATTTGAAGTAGTCTTGATTACAGAAACACCATTTACTTTAACTTCATACTTTTCGTATTCAGGTTCAGTTGCTGGATCTGCAGCAGGGCTTACAGTAATCTTTATCTTCTTGTTTTCAGAAATCTCATTTGCCCCATTCTTAACATCTGTAGTCGTAGATTCAATTACGGCAGATACTCTTGCAGCAGGAAGATCTGTATATCCAGGGATTTCAACCTCAATACCAGATTCATAAACTGCTTTTACTTCAATATTTCTCCAGGCATCTGTTTCAGTAACTGCAGCAGCCTCTGATTCATCAGAAGATTCGTTTCGTACCCAACGAGTAAAATCAAGTCCATTTCTAACAAGAACCGGATAATTTTCCTGTGGGGCAGCAGTCTTGTGAATTGTCTTCAAAGAAATATTTGCATCTTTGTAAGTATGATATTCAATTACTCTTGTTGGACTTATGCTTGTTGATGCATCTGTGCTGAGCGTACCATTTTTCAGATAATAGATAGCAGCCAAACGGTTGATTCTAACAGAATTTGTTGAATCGAATGCTGTACAACCAGTTTCGTCTACAATTCCTGTGGTAATACGTTCAACTGGTTCCTTTGAACCAAACTTATTTACAGCTGTAATTGTAGCGTCGTAAAGAACACCAGTTTTAAGCTTATAAACGAATTCACCTTTAGAATCCTTTGCAACAGGAAGCAAGTTACCGCTAACATACAAATCAGAAGCAGCTGTTTTGTAATTGGTTCCATCCAAAGTTTTCCATGCTTCACCAGCTTTAGGAGTTGAAGCATCTGTGTATTCCTTAATCTCAATCTTAAAGTATCTTTCATTTGTAGAATTTGATTTCCATGTGAACTTAACATTGTAGTGATCAGGATCTTCTGAATCGTCAATCAGATATGCACTAAATTCAGAAGGAGCAGCCGGCATTTCCCCAATTACATCAGGAATAGCAATATCCTTATCTGTTGTATTACCTGGATCAACAATTAAAAGATCTCCATAGTAACCCATCACATCATTTGCTTCATCAATCGCAGCATAGTTTGTAACAGTTTTATTCAAGAAGAATACTTCAAAATAATACGAACCTGGTTCCAAAGCAGTCTTATTGTAATTGAAAGAACCGTTTATTGTTGTTTCTTTGTAATCAGTTCCGCTAATCATATTTCCAGAAACTGTATCAAACAAAGCTACAAAGATGCTCTTTACTTCACCATGAACTCCGTCTATATAAGTGTAAGTACAACGCAAATCAACATTACCCTTTGTAGTAATATCGTAAGGCTTCATTGTAAATCTTACCCTGTCAGGAGAGCTTACCAGATTCGCATTTGCATAACCCTTTAAAACCGGTTTACCATCCTTTGATGCAGTCAAAGTCAAATCCCATACAGCTGCAGCCAAAGGAACATATGCAGTTCCGTCAGTTTCTACTGTAATTGTCAAAGGACCAACAGTTCCGCTAGTGCTGGATTTTCCCTCAATAGAGAAAGTCAAGTCATCCAAAGCTAAAGCATCAGGCAAAATCGTACGTTCAGCTTTTCCGCCTTCATAATTTGATACAACAATTGTAAGGCCACGTTTTCCCTGAATTCCAGAACCAGTAACAGTTTCGTTACCAGTCAAGTTATCTGCACAGCCAGACAAAACAACAGCAATCATAGAAAAAAAGGCTACTGCAAAAAATAAAAGATTCTTTTTCATAAGCATCTCCTAACAAAATTTTATCCCACCAAATCAGTACTATTATCCCACAGATCTCCCTATAGTCAAATTTTTTGAACAAATAAATTTCCAGAAATAAGGATTCTTCACGACGTTTGACAAAATAGAGTTTATTTTCCAAAAGTGAATAACCTTGCAAAATTAAAAATGAGACTTAATATTCAGAATCGCAGTATCACTATATTCCTGATCATCCGGGCCAATCACCACTAAACGTACAGTCCAGAAACCAGGTTTGAAAATTACTGACTCATAAAAGAAGCAGGAAAAATTCTTTTCAGTTGATGTAAACTTCTGTTCGCCTTTCGAATTTTCTATACTCCAAAGATAACTTTTGCACCCTTCAGGCCCTTTTATATTCAACGTAGACCAGACATCGGCAATATAAATATTCTCCAGCATCCCATCCTGATCAAAACCCACCTGCCCAGGTTTAACTGCCGGCGGAATACTAGACATTGGGATAAACTTCTTATTGTAATTGTCCAGCATTGAATCATAGGATTCACTGCAGCCAGCCAATAAACACAAAACGAAAACACCGAATGCAGCCCCTAAAACAAAAGAAACAATAGACGACTTATTTTCCACCTTCATTGTTTCCTCCTTTGCCTGACTCAGTCACTGCGCCAGTTCCAGTTTTCTTGGAACCATACAAACGTTCCTTTTCCTTTTTCTTTATCTTAGCCTTTCTTATTGACTGCTTAATCGATTTTACAACTGGAACAGGGATTTTTCCACCTACAATAAATTTAGGTTTTGCCAGCAGAATCGTATCAAAATCAACGCCAATTCCCACTCCCACAGGGCCCATATAATAAATGGCATCGAATCCAAAAAGGGCTGTAAAATAATCATCTCCCTTTGCAGAATTTGTTGTTTGCCCGTTCCACAAACACATGCCACGTACACCGCTTCTGAACTCCAAACATACACTGAATTTTTTGGGACCAGTAACAAGCCGTACACCTAACGGCACATAAAAGTCAAAAGCGTAAATATTCGGCGGATTCAATTCTGTTCCACCAGCAGCATATTCATAAGAAAACGGGCTGGACGGAAAACCTACATTAAATGATAACCCAAGCCCAAAATAAAATGGAGTAAGAAGCGAACCAATCTTCAGCGCAGCATCCGCTCCCACCGAGCAAGCATACGGCGAAGATAAAATCATCGGCACGAAATTTATGCTCACAAAATCTTCATGCTTAAAAAGAACAATCGTTTCTTCCTTTTTGTTATCATCTTCAGAATCATGGGAATCATCTTTCTTTTCCTGGATATCAACATCATCATCATCCATAATTACAAGCTTATTCGGCAGCTCTCCAGGAGCAAGCATTTGCTTTTCAACATTCAATTTAACTACAGTTCCATCCCCATAGCCTTCAAGCAGATAAACGTCATCGGAACTGAATGCATAACTTGTTATGTCAAAAACATTTTTTGGTGGCAAATAACCATAATTTTCCATGCTGCCTAAATCATAAAAATCAATTGTATTTTTATCTGTAAGCACAGCCACTGAATTCTTCGATCTTAAGCACTGCAAATTTACAATTCTTTTCTCACTAAGAATGGTGCCCAAAAGTTCACCCTCAAGGGAATAAACCGAAAGCTCCTTTTCACCGGATGCAAAGACAATCCGCTTTGAATCATTTGTCCACGCACATGGAATTTTCGCTTCCTGGTAAACAGCATACTCATGCATCATTTTTCCTGAACGTGAATTCCAGACCTTTAAAAAACCATCAGATGAAACAGACGCAAGGTATTCATTGTCTGGACTAAACGCTAAAAAGTACGCAGGTTCAGTGTGACCTTCCAGCCGCTTTTTTAAAATCTGTTTTGTAAGTCTAAGTTTATAATAAAGCAGAATAGAACTGTCGCCCAAACTCAACGCAATATTGTTACTGTCTGCGCTAAATGCCGGACAAATAACTTCAGCCGCTTCCGAATAGTCCACCGACATTTCAGGATCTTCAAATTTTTCGTAATCCCACATGGAAACAAGCCCCTTATCAGAAAGAGCCATAATCAATTCCTGGGAACCTTCCCGGCTAAACGCAACCGAAGAAACGCCTTCAAACTTAAGCATGTGGGCAATACTGTACTGATCCGTGCTTCGAATAAAAATTGTATTTCCTTCTCCAAATGCAAAAAGCTTATCGTCCTTGTTCCAACATAAACTACGAATTGGAAAAGGTGACTTTACAGCCACATCTTCCCCGTCCTGCGCAATAAACGGAAAACAAAAAAGAGAAAATAAAATTGAGCCCAATAAAATCTTTTTCACCACAAATATTATAATCTTGATTTCTAATAATTCAAAAAAAAATCGGGAAGGAGCCCCTTCCCTGGGCTCAACCAGCCAGCCGCCTGCGTCAGTCTGTTTTCGCCACACCCATCCCAACGGGGAGAAAACTTTCCCCAATGGCTCCCCGTAACGCCCCTGAATTCTCACAACAATTATTTTATGGTATAAGTATAATTCCAGACTGGGAAACGATGTGAAAATCATCGACTAGATGCGTAACTGTAAGGCACCCGCCAAGTCAGAACACCAGAATGGAAATCTTTCATTAGAAGGATTATCACAGCTCATCCCACGCAAAACTGGGATCGGAGGCAACATGAAAAGCGTTCGCTTTATTTTAAACCAGGCTGCTCTTATTGGAACTGCAGCTTTCCTATTCGTATCTTCAATTTATTTTACATCCTGTAAACAAGATGAAGATTCATCAACAGACAATTCAATCAATGCAGAAAAGCTTGCAGCAGATGATCCTTTGATTAGAGTCTGGTCTACAGGATACTCAACCATCTCAATCGCTGAAGATTCTTTGAATGACAACGAAACATATAAGATGGAAAATCTCTACGTTCAGAAATTTGACAAAACATCAGGTATTATTTATGGTCGGTACACCTACGTTTTAGACTGGGCCAAACCAGAAAATCAAAAACCAGAGGAAGGCGATTACTATGAATCATTTGGAAAATGGTACCCGCTAAATGAATCACTGATT
>ERZ808052.84-NODE-84-length-11530-cov-5.034052_pt1 | contig 11530 bp, 7 predicted proteins | sample MGYA00380200_ERZ808052 | MGnify/ENA primary metagenome ERZ808052 (study PRJEB31490, sample SAMN06133366) | cow dung metagenome | isolation source: H10 | host: cow | place: China: Chengdu | collected 2015-05 ...
CTTCTAAAGCCTTGATTTCATCCTTTTTCATATCAACCGCACAGAAAACAAAGTCAACAGCGGCAGTGATTTTTTCAATATCGCCAACCGCGTCAAAAATAACCATATCCTTTAAGTTTAGTGTATGCTTCAAAAGCAATCCTAGGGTATATATTGAAATTCTTTTGGAAAGTGTAAAAAGTGTCTCTGAACTTTTTAGGAGAATCATGTTCCACAATCAAATCTGATTTGATTCCTACAAAAATATCCAAACCATCTTCTGAAACTGCGTAGTATGCGTCCATGCCCAAAATGGAGCTTGAAGTCATTGCCAAGGTATGGCAATCATCATAAGTTGCGTTCAATAATGGAGTGGTGAATTCAGGAATCTCAAACTCTTCTCCGATTGTCTTCATCTGCAAAGCGGATTTGATTAGGTTTTCTCCAAATATGTCCTCATTGTCCCATGCCCATGACCACTGTTTGGAATCCTGCATGAAGAATCCTAAAATTTGGACTTGAAAAGTAACATCCCCAAAGGAAAGCTGTCCTTTTTCAATATCCAAATCCCCAACTTCTTCACCAATTAATTCTGATAGGTTTTCTTGTTTATCAAGTGCCAGTGCACCATATTTAGATAAAAGTATTTTAAATGAATCTCCCTCTTCAATTGTAACCGGTTTTTCTACTGTCTTCAATTATAACACCTAAAATTCTAATTTTGAAATTCTATCCATTGCTTCTTTAGTATTTTCCAATGTGTTGAAAGCTGTGAGTCTTAAATAACCTTCACCACTAGGACCAAATCCAGAACCAGGAGTTCCAACCACATTGGCTTTTTCAAGGAGATAATCAAAGAACTCCCATCCGCTCATACCTTCCGGACACTTCATCCAGATATACGGCGAGTTCTTTCCGCCGCAGTACCAGATCCCGGCGTTATTCAGAGCTTCCATGAAATAAGCCGCATTCTTCTTGTAAACCCAGAGATTTTCGTGGATCTGCTGCTGTCCTTCGGGGGTGAATACAGCCGCAGCACCCTTCTGCAGAATATAGGAAACGCCGTTTGTTCTGGTTTCACGGTTACGGGACCACATTTCATTCAGGTTCATTCCGCCGTACACAAGATTGCGAGGAACTACGGTATAACCGAGACGCGTTCCGGTAAATCCCGCTGTTTTGGAGAGTGAGCAGATTTCAATGGCGCACTTGTCAGCACCGTCCAGCTCATAGATGCTGTGCGGAATATTCTCTTCCTCAATAAAGATCTCATATGCCGCATCAAACAGGATAACGGCACCGATCTCACCCGCAAAATCCACCCAAGCCTGAAGCTGATTACGATTAAACACAGCACCGGTAGGATTATTCGGCGAACATATATAGAGGATATCCGCTTCTGCCTCTTCGCTCGGTTCGGGCAAAAAGCCGTTTTCTTCGCCGGATGCCAAGTGAATAATCTTTCTTCCCGCAAGGATATTGGTATCCACATATTCGGGATATGCCGGTTCGATTACCATAACGGTATTATCCTGATCGAACAGTTCCAAAATATCGCCTAAATCATCGCAGGCACCGCTTGAGACGAAGATCTCATTTTCAGTAATATTGGTACCCATTTTCTTATAATAGCCCTCAATGGCACGGCGCAGAGAAGCATCACCAATTTCGGGCATATACCCGTGAAATGTGGCGGCGTTTGCCTGATCGTCAACAGCTTTGTGAAGTGCTTTTATGACTGCATCGCAAAGTGGGAGGGATACATCGCCAACGCCCATTCTTAAAACCTGTTTGTCGGGGTTTGCCTCCAGATATTCATTCGTCTTTCGATAAATCGTATTGAATAAATAGGTGTCTTTCAGTTCCTTATATCTTGTATTTGGTTTTAACATATCTCTGTTTCTCCTTCATATACGGTCTCTGCCGGACCGGTCATTTGAACGGTGTTATCGGGTGCAATTTGAATTTTGAGCGTTCCTCCGTCAAGCAAGACAGAAACCGTCTCATCATAATGGAAAAGCTTTGCGGCAATCGCAGCCATAACGGATGCACAGGCACCGGTTCCACACGCCATCGTAACACCGCTGCCACGTTCCCATACCCGCATACGCAGTTTATCTGCTCCCAGCACTTCCACAAACTCCACATTCACACCGTCAGGAAAGGCTTCGTGATGCTCGATTATCGGTCCAAGTTTGGTAAGCGGTGCTTTTTCAATATCATCTACAAAAATAACTGCATGGGGATTGCCAACAGACACGGGAATAAGCGATACCGTTTCACCATCGACCGTAAGGTTAATCGGCTTTTCTGCTTTTGCTTGTCCCATATCTACTGCAACAGTTTTAACTTTGCCGCCTGCAACCTGCAGTGTCAGATATTTAACACCGGATAATGTTTCAATGCTGATAAACTTTTTATCTGTATAGCCCTTGTCATAAACGAATTTTCCGACACAGCGGATGCCGTTTCCGCACATTTTGGCTTCACTTCCATCTGCATTGAAGATCCGCATCTTAAAATCGGCAATATCCGATCTTGAAATATAGATCATCCCATCCGAGCCTGCACCGAAATGCCGCTCGGATAGTTTTTGCGAAAGCTCTGCAATATTTTCGGGCACCTCTCCGTAAACATACAGATAGTCATTGCCGAGACCGTGCATTTTTGTAAATTTCATTAGGTTCACCTCATTTTGCATCAATCGTAGAGATCCCGAGCGTAACCTCCTCCAACACGTCAAGAAGCATTCTCACCGTATCAAGTGAGGTCAACATCGTAATATTATTCTGTGCCGCACATTGACGGATAGCGATACCGTCGCCAAAGTGTTTTCCCGAAAGAATGGCACGGGTGTTGATAACATAACTGACATAGCCGGCACGGATGGAATCCAGAACTTCTTCGCTGCCTTCGCTGGGCTTATGGCGGATACGGGTACGGATACCGTTTGCCTTCAGAAATTCGCCTGTCAGCGTGGTGGCTTCAATATTAAAGCCCATATTGTAGAAACGGCGGACAAGCGGCAGCGTTTCCTCTTTATCCTCATCGGCAACGCTGACAATGACGGTTCCGTAGTTGCGAAGCGTAAGTCCCGAGGCTACCATCGCCTTGTATGCGGCTCTGTGTAGTTTTTTATCGTAGCCAATCGCCTCACCCGTGGATTTCATTTCGGGTGAGAGATAGGCGTCCATTCCCCGAAGTTTTGAGAAAGAGAACGCAGGTGCCTTTACATAATAACGTTCCTTTTCCTTTGGGTAGATATCAAAGATACCTTGCTCTGCGAGAGACATACCGAGGTTGCAGCGAGTCGCAATATCCGCAAGGCTGTATCCGGTGGCTTTTGATAAAAATGGTACAGTTCTCGAAGAACGTGGGTTCACTTCGATAATGTACACATCATCATGTTCATCTACAATAAACTGAATATTGAACAGACCGATGATACCAATACCAAGTCCAAGTTTTTCTGTATAGTCAAGAATGGTCTTTTTCACCTTATCCGAAAGGCTGTAAGACGGGTACACACTGATAGAGTCACCGGAATGCACACCGGTTCGCTCCACAAGTTCCATAATACCGGGGACAAATACGCGCTTGCCGTCGCAGATGGCATCCACCTCAACCTCTTTGCCGCGAATGTACTTATCCACCAAAACAGGCTTATCCTCGTCAATTTCTACGGCAGTCTTCAGGTAGTTACGAAGTGCTTCTTCCTTGGCGACGATCTGCATAGCTCTGCCACCGAGCACAAAGCTGGGACGGACAAGCACGGGATAACCAATTTCTTTGGCTGCCTGAATGCCGGCTTCGATACTGGTTACTGCCCGACCCTTCGGCTGCGGAATGTTCAAGGAAATGAGCAGTTTTTCAAAGGCATCACGGTTTTCCGCACGCTCAATAGCATCACAGTCGGTGCCGATGATTTTCACTCCACGGTCTCTGAGAGGTTCTGCCAGATTGATAGCAGTCTGACCGCCCAGGGTTGCAATAACACCCTCCGGCTGTTCCATCTCGATGATGTTCATAACATCTTCCACGCACAGCGGCTCAAAATAAAGCTTGTCGGAACAGGTGTAGTCGGTGGAAACGGTTTCAGGGTTATTGTTGATGATAATTGCTTCATAACCCGATGCCTTAATAGTCTGCACCGCATGAACGGTGGAGTAGTCAAACTCTACGCCCTGACCGATGCGGATCGGCCCGGAGCCGAGCACGATAACCTTCTTTTTATCCGAAATGACTGTTTCGTTTTCATCCTCATAAGTGGAATAGAAATATGGAATATAGCTTTCAAATTCGGAAGCGCAGGTATCAATCATTTTATAAACCGGAATAATACCGTTTGCTTTTCTTAATGCGAATATCTCGGTCTCCGGCATATTCCAGAACTGAGCAATCACCTTATCAGAGAAGCCCACTTTCTTTGCTTCACGAAGCACCTTGAGATCACCGGGGTTATCCTTGATTTCTTTTTCTTCCTCCACAATGTTCCGCAGTTTTCGGATGAAAAATCGGTCAATCGCAGTTGCTTCGGCAATGCTGTCAACACTTGTTCCAAGTCGCAGAAGCTCGGCAATGGCATAGATTCGGTCATCGGTCCCGATCTTGATATAATCAAGCAGCTCACCCTCGCTCATACCGTCAAATTTACGGTGATGCAGATGGCAAAGTCCGATTTCCAAAGAGCGTACCGCTTTTAAGAGACTTTCTTCCACCGTTCTGCCGATGCTCATAACCTCACCGGTGGCTTTCATCTGCGTGGAAAGAGCGTTGTTGGCATCAGCAAATTTATCAAACGGGAAACGTGGCATTTTGGTAACCACGTAGTCAAGTGTCGGCTCAAAGGAGGCGGGCGTGTTTGCAATCTGAATTTCATCCAACGTCATACCTACACCGATCTTTGCAGATACACGGGCGATGGGATAACCGCTTGCTTTGGAAGCCAGTGCGGAAGATCGAGAAACTCTCGGATTTACCTCAATGAGATAATACTGAAAAGAGTTCGGGTCAAGGGCAAACTGCACGTTGCAGCCGCCTTCGATCTGAAGCGCACGGATGATTTTGAGTGCGCTGTCACGGAGCATATGATACTCTTTATTAGTAAGCGTCTGTGAAGGGCAAACTACGATGGAGTCGCCGGTGTGAATACCGACCGGATCGAGGTTTTCCATATTACAAATGGTGATGGCTGTGTCGTTCGCATCACGCATAACTTCGTATTCAATTTCTTTATAACCCTTGATACTCTTTTCAATCAAAACCTGGCTTACCGGAGAGAGCGAAAGAGCGTTTTTCATAAGAGGCAAAAATTCTGCCTCATTGTCGGCAAATCCGCCGCCCGTACCGCCGAGCGTGAATGCAGGACGAAGAACAACAGGATAACCAATTTTCTGTGCAACTGCCAAGCCCTCTTCCATCGAGCTTGCAATATCGGAAGGAAGTACGGGTTCACCTAATTCCTCGCAGAGCTCTTTGAACATCTCACGGTCTTCGGCTTGTTCAATAGAACTGCTTCGGGTTCCGAGCAATTCCACACGGCACTCGGCAAGGATACCTTTCTTTTCGAGTTGCATCGCAAGGTTCAGACCCGTCTGCCCGCCGATACCGGGCAGTATGGCGTCTGGGCGCTCATAGCGAATGATCTTTGCAATGTATTCCAGTGTCAACGGCTCCATATACACCTTATCTGCAATGGAGGTGTCGGTCATAATGGTTGCGGGATTGGAGTTACAAAGAATAACTTCATAACCTTCTTCTTTTAAGGCAAGACAAGCCTGCGTTCCCGCATAGTCAAATTCCGCCGCCTGACCAATTACGATAGGACCGGAACCGATAACAAGCACTTTTTTAATATCTGTTCTCTTAGGCATTGTTTTGTTCCTCCATTACTTCTATAAATCGGTCAAAGAGATAGGCACTGTCCTGCGGACCGGGCGCACTCTCAGGGTGGTACTGCACACTGAATACTTTATCTTTATCGCATTTCACACCCTCAATGGTGTTGTCAAGCAGATTGATATGAGTAACGATCAAATCCGTACCATTTAGGCTGTCTGCATCCACCGCATAGGAGTGATTTTGCGAAGTGATTTCAATTTTATTGGTTTCCAAATTTCGTACCGGGTGATTTCCACCACGGTGTCCGAATTTCAGTTTATAAGTTTTTGCTCCGTAAGCCAGGGATATAATTTGATGACCGAGGCAAATACCGAAAATCGGATATTTACCGAGCAGGTTCTTAATAGTTTGGATGGTCTCAGGCACATCGGTAGGATCGCCGGGGCCGTTGGAAATAAAGATGCCGTCGGGATCAAGTGCCATAATAGCTTCTGCCGGAGTATTCCACGGTACAATCGTTACTTTGCAGTCGCGCTTATTCAATGACCGCACAATGTTCATTTTCATTCCACAATCAATAGCTACCACATGGTACTTTTGTGTTTCTGCGTAAGAAATCATAATCTTATCACAGCTTACACGGGATACCGCATCGGTGGGGATGTCAGTAGATTTCAGCTTCGCAATTCCTTCTTCCAAGGGGGTAAAAATATCGGTTATCAGTACCTTACGAGAGCCAAAGTCCCGGATAGAACGGTTCAGCTTTCTTGTATCAATGCCGTATATACCGGGGATGCCGAATTTCTCCATAACCTCCGACAAGGTGGCGGTGCTTCTGAAATTGGAGGGTTCATCGTTATATTCACGGACAACAAGTGCACCAAGAGTAGGCGTATCCCGTTCATAGTCATCATCCGCCATGCCGTAGTTGCCAATCAGCGGATAGGTCATAACGACAGCCTGGTAGGTATAGGAAGGATCGGACAGTATCTCCTGATACCCGACCATAGAGGTATTGAAGACGATTTCGCACACCTTTTCATTATGTGCGCCAAAGCCATAGCCGTAATACTCCTGTCCGTCCTCCAAAATAATTTTTCTGTCAAATTCTTTTACCATCTTTATACCTCTTTCTGCCTGTCTGATAACCGCTGCTCAAATCGATCCTTTCGGGTATCTGTCGGAATCTTGGTGGGATAATCACCGTTAAAGCAAGCACTGCAAAAACCGTGGGTTCCTGTAAGAGCGCATAAACTTTCTACCGGAAGGTATCCTAAAGAATCCGCACCAATAAGGGTACAAATTTCAGGGATGCTGTATTTGCAGGCAATCAAATGTTCTTCGGAATCAATATCCGTTCCGTAGTAACACGGATGCAGAAACGGTGGTGAGGATATGCGAACATGGACTTCCTTTGCACCGGCATCACGAAGCAGTCTTACGACACGTCCCATCGTGTTGCCGCGAACGATAGAGTCATCCACTAAAACCACACGTTTGTCTTTTACACTTTCCTCAACGGCAGCAAGCTTGATTTTTACTCCGTCAAGTCTTGCCCCCTGTCCGGGCGAGATAAAAGTTCTGCCGATATACTTATTTTTGATAAGACCGATGCCGTAAGAGATACCGGATTCCTGGCTGAAACCGAGTGCCGCATCCAGTCCCGAATCGGGAGCTCCGATAACAACATCCGCCTCTACAGGATGGGCTTTTGCAAGTATTTTTCCCGCTCTCACGCGAGATGCGTGTACCGAAATGCCGTCAATGACAGAATCGGGACGGGCAAAATAGATATACTCAAAAACACAGAGCTTTTTATCTTTTTTGCCACAGTGCTCACGGCGTGACACCACACCGTTTTTACTGAACACTAAAATTTCACCCGGCTCTACATCACGGACTACCTCGGCACCGACCGCCTTGATGGCACAGCTTTCGGAGGCTACCACATATATACCGTCAGCGGTCTTGCCATAGCATAAAGGGCGGAAGCCGTAAGGGTCTCTTGCGCAGATCAGCTTTTGCGGCGACATCAGCACTAAGGAATAAGCTCCGTCAAGCGTGTTCATTGCCTGACTGACTGCATCCTCAATCGACGGTGCTTTCAGCCTTTCTTTTGTAATGATATAGGCGATGGTTTCGGTGTCGCTGGTGGTATGGAAGATCGCCCCGGAAAGCTCCAACTCATTACGAAGCTCAACGGCATTGCTGAGATTACCGTTGTGAGCCAATGCCATTCTGCCTTTCTGATGGTTCACTTCAATTGGTTGGCAGTTATTTCGATTGGTACCGCCTGTCGTACCGTACCGCGCGTGAGCAACCGCCATCGTACCCTTCGGTAATCGGGATAAAATATCCTGCGAAAAAACCTCGCTGGCAAGCCCCATATCCTTATGGGAAACAAATACACCGTCGTCATTGACGACTATACCGCAGCTTTCCTGACCTCTGTGTTGGAGCGCATAAAGTCCGTAGTAGGAAATGCTCGCTACATCACAGGGTTCAGGTGCGATAACTCCGAATACGCCACATTCCTCGTGAAGACTCATGATTTACCTCCGGTTGTTCGTTCAAATGCTGCGCCGATAAATCCTTTGAACAAGGGATGCGCTTTATTGGGTCTGCTCTTAAATTCAGGGTGATACTGGACACCTACATGGAAGGGTCTCTCAGTAAGCTCTACCGTTTCAACCAGTCTTCCGTCAGGAGAAGAGCCGCTGAGCGTAAGGCCTGCTTTCTCGAAGGCTTCACGATAATCGTTATTGAATTCATAGCGGTGTCTGTGTCGTTCACTGATATTTACAGAGCCGTAGCAACGTTCCATCGTAGTACCCACTTTGATATTGCAGGGATAAGCACCAAGTCGAAGCGTACCGCCTTTGTCGATATCATCGCTCTGACCCGGCATAAAGTCGATAACCTTGTGCTTACACAGCTCGTCAAACTCACCGGAGTTTGCGTCCTTGATGCCGAGAACATTTCTCGCGTATTCAATCACGGCAATTTGCATACCGAGGCAGATGCCAAAATACGGGATATTCTTTTCTCTTGCATATTTTGCCGCCAGGATCATACCTTCGATTCCACGGCTGCCGAAACCTCCGGGCACAAGTATACCGTCAAGGTCTGCCAGCTTTTCATCGGTGTTTTCTGCCGTGATTTCTTCAGAATCGATCCAGTGTATGCGGATATGGGTATTGTGATAATATCCGGCGTGACGAAGTGCCTCCGCTACCGAAAGATATGCATCATGCAGTCCCACGTACTTGCCCACAAGACCGATATCGACATAGTGCGGTCTTGCCTTGATACGCTCTACCATTGCCGTCCATTCCGCAAGGTCGGGTTCGGGTGCATCAATACTAAGTTCACGGCAAACAACCGAAGAAAAATTCGATTTTTCCAGCATAAGCGGGGCTTCATAAAGATTCGGCAGGGTAATATTCTCAATAACACAATCAGGCTTTACATTACAGAACATCGAAATCTTCTTGAATATGGATTCTTCCAACGGTTCATCACAACGGAGAACGATAATATCCGGCTTCACGCCCATGCCTTGCAGTTCTTTTACCGAGTGCTGAGTAGGCTTGGATTTATGTTCGTCCGAACCTCTTAGAAACGGAACCAACGTTACGTGGATAAAGAGGCTGTTTTCTCTGCCGACTTCAAGCGATATTTGACGAACGGCTTCAATAAATGGCTGAGACTCAATATCGCCGATCGTTCCACCGATTTCAGTAATAACCACATCGGCATTTGTTTTCTTACCTACGCTGTAGACAAATTCTTTGATCTCATTTGTAATATGCGGAATGACCTGCACCGTGGAGCCGAGATATTCGCCACGGCGTTCCTTATTAAGCACATTCCAGTAGACCTTACCGGTGGTGAGGTTGGAATATTTGTTGAGGTCTTCATCAATAAAGCGTTCGTAATGTCCAAGGTCAAGGTCGGTTTCGGCACCATCCTCGGTAACATATACTTCGCCGTGTTGGTATGGACTCATGGTACCGGGGTCAACGTTAATATACGGATCCAGCTTCTGTGCGGCAACCTTGAGTCCACGTGCTTTTAACAATCTTCCTAAAGAGGCAGCGGTGATGCCCTTACCAAGACCGGATACAACGCCTCCCGTAACAAATATATACTTCGTCATTGTCTTTCTCCTCCCAACCGATCACTCAACAGTAACCGATTTCGCCAGATTTTTCGGTTTGTCAATATCACAACCGTTTTCTTTGGCAACGTAATAAGCAAGCAGCTGTAACGGAACAATTTCCACTGCCGCCGTGAAAATCGTCTCTATTTTCGGCACATAGATCATATCGTCCGCTAAAGATACGATTTTTTGATTATCCTTAAAGGTAACAGCCAGAACTTCAGCACCTCTTGCTTTTACCTCAACAATATTGCTCATGGTTTTTTCCATAATGCTTTCGTTGCAGCACATGGCAATAACCGGCTGATGTTCTTCAATCAAAGCAATCGTTCCGTGCTTTAATTCGCCCGCTGCATAAGATTCCGCGTGGATATAGGATATTTCCTTCATTTTCAGGGCACCTTCAAGTGCTATGGCATAGTCGGTATTGCGACCAATGAAGAACATTGAATCTGCACCGTGATACTTTTTTGCCAAGGTTGGAATTGCCGAATTCATATCCAGTGCTTCCTGAATTTTCTTAGGCAATGTCTTTAAGGCTGCTAAAAGGGTATTGTAAAGCTCGTCGTCAATACGGTTCATCTTTTTAGCCGCATACAAAGCAAACAAATATAAAACCGAAACCTGTGTGGTATAACCCTTAGTCGTGGCCACGGCGATTTCCGGACCTGCCCAGGTGTAAAGTGTGTAGTCAGCTGTATTCGCAATCGTACTGCCCACAACATTGACAACAGCCAGCGTTTTGGCACCGCGATTTTTACATTCTTTCATCGCCGCTATGGTATCAGCAGTTTCGCCGGATTGAGAAAGCACAATTAACAGAGTATGTTCATCAATTAGCGGATCACTGTAACGTAGTTCGCTTGCTAATTCAACTTGAACGGGAATGCGGCATAATTTTTCAATCGCATATTTACCGGCACACCCGGCGTAATATGCTGAACCGCAGGCAGTAATCACGATTTTGTTGATACTTTCCAGATAGTCAGCCGTGAGCTCGGTTTCATCAAGAATAATCTCTCCATCCTTGATTCTCGGCGCAATGGTTGCTTTGACTGCTCTTGGTTGCTCAATGATTTCCTTGAGCATAAAGTGCTCATATCCGCCTTTTTCCGCCGACTGAATATCCCATGTGATGCGGCTGATCTTCTTTTCAATCGGCTGACCCGCAGGGTTAAAAACCGTTATGGAGTCCGGCGTGATTTCCGCAAACTCACCGTCGTCCATATATATCGCATTTCTTGTATAGGAAACCAACGCTGTAACATCGGAGGCAAAATAATTTTCACCAACGCCTACACCGAGTATCAGCGGGCTCGCTTCTCTCGCCACATATACCTTTTCAGGCTCGTCAGTACAAACAACACCGAGTGCATAAGAGCCTTGCAGTCTTGCAGATGTTTTAATGACTGCCTTTTTCAGATCGCCTGTATAGTACATCTCAATCAGATGCACGATTACTTCCGTATCCGTCTGGCTTTCAAAACGATAACCTTTCTGTATCAGTTCTTCACGCAAAGCAATATAGTTTTCGATAATGCCGTTATG
>ERZ808052.85-NODE-85-length-11529-cov-3.801257_pt1 | contig 11529 bp, 10 predicted proteins | sample MGYA00380200_ERZ808052 | MGnify/ENA primary metagenome ERZ808052 (study PRJEB31490, sample SAMN06133366) | cow dung metagenome | isolation source: H10 | host: cow | place: China: Chengdu | collected 2015-05 ...
GCATCAGCGAGCCGGATGTTAAAGCATCACCGCTAACAAAAGAATTGGACGCGCTTGATTGGTATTTGTTTTTCACGCTGTCAAAACGGCATTTGGATTTATACGCATCATACCCGATTTACAGCGGTTATGAGCAAGCGTGCGATTTTACCAACGCGGAAAACGGCGACTATTGCGACGGCGGATTTTTGAAAGACAAACAAGGCTTTTACAAGTTCGATGCAAACGGTCTTATGTGCCGTTGCCCGAAGTGTGGTGACAAGCGCATTGTGGGTGTCGGTTCATTCGTTGAAATTCCTATCCCGACCGAGGGACAGCCCGATTTGCGAAATCCCGTCCAAATGTTGACGGTTGACAAAGACAGTTTGGATTACAACGTGTCGGAGATTGGACGATTGGAGCGCGAAATCATCAACGCCGTTTGTGGCTATACCGAGGACGCGCAAACCAAAACAGCCATCAACGAGCAGCAAGTATTAGCATCGTTTCAAAGTCAGATAAACGCCTTGAACAATGTAAAAAAGCAATTTGAAAAGGCGCAGACGTTTGTAGACGCTACTGTTTGCAGATTAAGATACGGTGACGCTTTTGTTTCGGCATCAATCAATTATGGCACGGAGTTTTTCATTTTCGATGCAGCAACATTGCGCGAGCGTTACAAGGTTGCAAAAGAGAGTGGAGCATCTGAAAGCGAATTGGACGCTTTGCAGCAACAAATTTTGGAGACGGAATTTCGCCACAATCCCGCCGAACTGCAAAGAATGATGATATTGCACGAATTAGAGCCGTATCGTCATTTGACGGCAAAAGAGGTGACGGATTTACACGCGGCGGGCGTTGTTTCGGACGAGGATTTGAAACTCAAACTAAACTTTACCAACTTGATAAAGCGATTTGAGCGTGAAAATCTTAACATCGTGGAATTTGGCACGGCATTGAACTATGCCGACAAAATAAAGCGTATAAAAGACACACTAACAACATACATTAACTAAAAGGAATAACAACTATGTTTGTAAAGACAGATGACGGCGGCAAAAAGGACGTGGAAATAACCGCCGTAACAAAAGACAATTACATCGTTCCCGACAAAGAAAAGCACCTTTGGCACGTGACGATGGAAATCCCGACTTTTGACCCCAAAAACGGAAAGCGCATCAGTCGCCCGAAGTTGCAGAAGTTTGGCGCAAAGACATTCCACGCATTGCGCGAGAGTTGGGAGAAACAAGGCTACACAATCACGGTACTTTACGACCCGACCGCCTATCTTGACGAGTTGAAAGCGAAAGGCACGACCGTACAGAGGGCAGCAAGGCAAGCCGAGATTGACGCAATCGTGGCAAAGAAAATCGCCGAGAAAGAGGCGGAGATGCAGGAGCGCATCAATGCCGCAGTTGAAAAGGCACTTGCCGAAAAGCAAGGCACGAAAAAGAAATCAGAGTAACAACAATTTCAAAGGGTAAGAAATGTTAACTATCGAAAACATCAAGGCGGTTGATGGCATCAATGACGAGCAAGCCGCCAAAATTGCCGAATTGTCAAAGGCAGACGAGGACAAAGTAATCGGCGATAAGTTTGGCGAGGTTTACAGAAACCTTGACAGCATCATCGAAAAGTCCACGGGCGTAAAACGCAATGGCGACGAAAAAACATATCTCTATATGGAGAGAGCCGCCAACGAGGTACGCGCTAAGGCAACGGCAGCATCGAAACAAGTTGAGGAACTGACAGCGACAAACGCCAAATTACAAAAGGCTATTGAGGATGGCAGCCAAGATACCGAAACAAAAGCCAAATTGCAGCAAGCAGAAAAAGACCTTGCCGCAATTACTAAGCAATTCAACGACCTCAAAACGGAATACGACGGCGCAAAAGATAAATTTGCAAAAGACGTGTTTCACGTGAAAATCGAAAGCGAGGTTGCAAACGCTTTGGGCGGCGTGAAGTTCAAAGAGGGACTCACCCCCACGTTGATGGCGATGGCAAAAAACACCGTTTTGGCAAAAGTCAAGGAAAGCAACCCCGACAGCGTGGACGATGGCAACGGCGGCAAGGCGATTGTGTTTAAAGACAAAGACGGCGCAATCCTCCGCAATCAGGACAACGGTTTGCAGCCAATCACGGTTGCCGACATCGTAACAAAAGAACTGTCCGCAATGGGTGTTTTGGCATCGAAACGCAAACAGACCGGCAGCGGCGGAAACGGAAACAATGGCGGTGGCAACAATACCACAATCGACATCAGCGGCGCAGCGACACAAACCGAGGCTTACGAAGCCATTGCAAAAACATTATTTGCAAAGGGACTTGTAAACGGTTCGGCAGAGTTTGATGCAGAAATGCAAAAGGCGTGGAAAGAAAACAACGTGGCAAAATTGCCGCAGCGTTAATTTTCACGTGAAACAACAAAAGACAGATAACGGGCAAAGGGTGAGCCTATTCCATAACCAATAAAAATTCAACATTATGAGCCTTATAGCAACAAAATTGCAGAATTGGCGCATCGAGGACACAAAACTCGACCGCAATATGGTGCGAATGGGTGAATACGGCGCGTGGGACTTCTTTGTGCAGCAGTCCAACGAGGGCAACGGCATTTTGAACGACCGTTTGAAAAACGCCGCCTTTGCATCTATGGGAAACACCGTGCAAGTCCCCGTAATTGACTACGACGGCACAATCAGCGTTGCCAATTCGCGTTCCTGCGTAATTTCGGACGCAGAGAACACCTCCGCACTTTACACCGTTGTTTGGAAGACATACGCCTGCGGTTTCACGATGGTACCGGCGATGTACTCTAACAACGAAATCACTTACGAGCGCGACTTCAACCGCAAGATGGCAAAACTCGTCCGCGTTTTTGCAGACGCTTTGGACGTTGACGCGGTGGCGGCACTCGAAGCCAACAAGACGCAAGTTTACACCGACCCCTTGCAGTACACCATCACCGGCAACGAGATTGTTATCCCGGTTCAGATGGCAACGGAAGTTTTGGGCGACATCAACCCGATGATGCGCGCAAACGGTTTCCGCCGTCAAATTCACATTGTCGGCAACGCGGGCATTGACAGCCTTACAAGGAAACTTGCACAGCACGGACTCTACAACGACGTCAACAAGCAGTTGGAGTATCAGGGTAAAGTATTCCACTTTACGACCAACGTTGTAAACGACAACAGCGTCATTGGCACATTCTACGCAGTAGAGGACGGCAACGTCGGCATTTTGACGAGGGTTGACCGCGAGGCATACCGCAGGGGGCGCGCCAACGGTCACGAATTTGACGTTGCATTTATCCCCGAACTCGGCATCAGCGTCGGCACTCACTACTACACCGCCGTTGGCGACCAGTCAGCAATTGCGGGCGCGGCAACTGACGATTTGACTTGCGCCATCAAGGAGTATTTCGGATTTTCCGTGGACGTGGCCTTTGTCCTTGCTTACAACACCAACAACACCACAATTCCCGAGCCGATTATGAAGGGCGAAATCGCAGCACCTGCAACCGACACACCGTTTGCAACTCCTGTTTACGTCACCAACGCGGCAGACTTCCCCGCGTAGTCGCTTAACTTGTTGTTATTCTAATTTGTTGAGGGGCGTAGGCAATTTCAAATGCCCGCGTCCCTTTTCAATTTTCACGTGAAACAAAAGACAAAAACGATGATACGATTAACAGACATACAAGATGCGCTTTTGCATTTGGTAGGATGGGAGCAGTCATACGTGCCGAGCGATTATTTGTCCGATTTGACAGAGAGCGAGAGCGGATTGAAATTTCAAGACGCGCACCCACTTTGCACCCTCGACAACATCAAGGCGATAATCCCCGACAATTTCAAATTGCAATACCCCGAATGGAATATTAACTCGCTTTATGCAAAGGGCGCAAAGGTTCAATGTGGCGGCATAGTGTGGTATGCAACCGCAGCGAACACGGGCGAGAAACCACCCATCGAAGATTGGCACGGCGATTACTCGGAGCAATATTCGGGCAGTTGGCAGCCTTACAACTTCCTTACTGACTACCTTACAAAACTTACAAAAAACGGCATCGCCCAAATGGTTCAAAATTGGTTGACGATGAAAAAATCATCAGCCGAAACAAAATCATTATTGGAGCGGCGCACGTTCTTTGATGGCGCGGGACGTATCGCGGCGGCGCAAAACAACAGCGGCAAAATTGTTGGCTTTGAGATTGTGCCGGTGCGGTCTATGGGCGTGACAATGAAGATTGAGAAAATCGGTCTGCAAATGACCGGCGGAACGGGTACGGTTAAAATGTATCTTTTCCATTCCTCACAGCCCGACCCGATAAAAACCTTTGATTTGGATTTTACGAAAACAAACGGCGGTTTTCAATGGTTCACGCTTACCGATTGTTATCTTCCCTACATTGCAGACGGCAACAATGCGGGCGGCGCGTGGTACTTATGTTACAATCAAAACGACTTGCCCGACGGTATGAAAGGCATTAATGTTTCAAAGGATTGGAGCAGAGAGCCGTGCGGCACTTGCAACATCGGCAACCTTGAAACGTGGCGGCAAATTACAAAGTTTATGCAAATATCGCCCTTTGCCGTTCCCGCCTTGCAGACGTTTGCGGAATATCCTGAATTGTGGGACATCGAAAGGAACATCTACACCAACACTTGTAACTATGGCATAAATTGCGAGGTGTCGGTAGGCTGCGATTTGACCGACTTTATTATCAGTCAAAGGAATTTGTTTGCAGACGCTTTGCAGCATCAAGTTGCCTACATTGCATTGCGCACGATGGCGATGAACCCCGACACAAGGGTAAACCGTAATCAATCCAACGTGTCAAGGCTTGACATTCTGTATGAACTTGACGGCAATACGGATGCAAAACACCCCGACGGCTTAGGTCAGAAACTCAAAAAGATTTACAACGCCCTTGAAGTTGACACAAACGGTCTTGACCGTATTTGTCTGACTTGCAACAATGGCGGCGTTAAATATCGCACTGTATAGTTAATATCACTTGATGAATGTTTTTTGTTTATTGACGGTTTTTGTCTAACGCACTCGGCATAAAAACCGAGTGCTTTTAAATGTTGATTATGACGATAGCGGGACTTATAGACGGAGCAAAGAAATTCTTACAAGACGTTGAGAGCGGGCGGTTAATTCAGAATTGCATCACCCTCAACGAAAAGGATATTGTGTCTATGAATACCGAGGAGCAACTTTTTAAAGAGGGCGAAAATGCCCTTGGTGTTACAATTCGGTCATACCAACCTTATACCCCCGTCACAATCAGCATCAAGCAGAAAAAGGGACAGCCGACCAACCGCGTGACGTTGCGAGATACAGAGGCTTTTCATAAGTCTTTTTTCGTGTATGCAGACAATAAGGCGGTATGGTTCAAGGCAACTGACAAAAAGGCGCAAAAACTATATGACAAATACGGAGAGATATTTGGCTTGACAGTCGAAAATCGTAATAAAGTGGCGTGGGATATGCTTTACCCCTTGCTAATGGTAGAATTAAAATTTGCATTATTCAAATGAGCGAAGCACCCAAAAAAAGCAATCCGCAATTACTTGACCGCGTAGTCGGCGAAATTCAGGACGCTTTAATCGCGGGTTTGCCGTGGTTAAATTTCGCGTTTGGCATTGCGGAGCGACTTGTACACGAAATCAACGGCAAGGAATACTATTTGCCGAATGTGTACAGAGCCGAAAATGACTATATCGAAATCAGCCCCGACGATAAGGATTTGCACAATCATTCATTTTTTACCGTGGACGAGCCGCAATATTTGGATTGTCAACGTGGACAGAAAATCGAAGTGCGCGCAAATGTTAGCCTTATTGTGTGGGTAGATATGCGCAGCATTGAGCCGACGGACGAGCGAAACAAAGAATTGGTAAAGAGGGACATTTTGCGCGTCCTAAACTCAATGCTTTTGAAGTCCGGCACGTTCACGGTTAACAGAGTGTATGAAAAAGCCGAAAACATATTCCAAGGCTTTACACTTGCCGAAGTTGACAATCAGTATTTAATGCACCCATATTGCGGATGGCGTTTTGTGGGTGAAATCAGGGTAGAGGATATTTGCGAGGAATGACTATGATTTACTTAATGATAGCGGTTGCTGTGGCTTTGGTTGCATCATTCCTTTTGTTGCTATTCAAAAAGATTGGCATCGTGGAATGGTTGCAAGTTCACGGCAGCGATTTAATTTCGGAGTTGGCGCATTGCGATTTTTGTTTGTCGTGGTGGCTGTCTTTGATTGTCGCCATCATTGCGGCGGCGATAATCGGCGATTGGTGGGCAATCGCCACGGCGGTGTTGGCAACACCTATTTGCAGAAAATTGCAATAATGTTTCACGTGTAACAAATAGAATAACAACAATGCAGACAATAAAAATTGGAAAACACACCGCATCAATCTTTGATGGCATTGAGGATATGCCGATTGTGCGCTATCATAAATTTATGAAGTGCCTTTTGATTGATGCAGGTATCGGCGGAGATATGGCGGCGGTTGACCGTCATTTGTACAAGGCGAGGGCGTATGTTGGCGGCAAAAAAATTGACCTTGCACAAATTGAACTCGACAATTTAAGACAGAATTTTAACTTTATCCTCAATGGCGTTTCTCCGCGATTGTTGGCGTTTGCGGCATTGGTGGCGGAATTGGACGGCAAGCCGACCGGCACGACCGACAGCGAACTGCAAAAGGTTGCGGACATTCTGAAAGATGCAACCGTCGGCGAGGTTGACGCAAATGTAGATGCGAAAAAAAAAAGACTTGATGACGAGTTAAAAAACTACTTTGCAGACTTATTCGACGATGAGAGCGACAAAGAATATTATGACCTATTGAAATCGCGCACACTTGCAATGTTGCAGAGCATCAGCGGCGAGGGCGACGCGGCGAAGATAGAGCGATTGACGCAGGCACTTTTGTTGCACGTGAAACCAAAATCATTTGTCGGCAAGGATAATGCAGAAATCCGATACGAAAAGAACTTTGAACGGCTTTGTCTGTATTTATCGGAATACACGAATAAGGACGTTAAAAGCCTTACCACGATGGAGTTTTACAACCTCTACGAATACGGCAAAGAGCAAATAAAAATTAAGAAAAAACAACTGAAAAAAAATTAGGATTTTTCACGTGAAACAATTATATTTGTGCCGTTATGGAAGAAACAACAGTATCAATATTTCAGAACCTTGCTTACCCCGTAGCGGTTAGCGTTGTGTTATTCCTTTGCATCGTTTGGTTTGGGCGGAAATTGCTTGACGAGATGAAGATAAGGGAGAAAAACAACGCCGTGCTAACCACGCAATATATTGAACACTTACAAAATGCTAACAGCGCATTAGTCAAGGCATTGAGCGATAACACGGACGCATTGGCGAGGTTTTCACGAATATTGGAAGTGATAGAACACAAACTAATTGAGGTAGAGAAATGAATGAGCAGCCGAACCCTATAAAATACTCCGACCTAATCAAGCCCGACAATTCAATTTCGGACTTGATAAAACAATTAGAGGATTTGCAAAAGGTGTATTCTGACACCGCCGCAAAACTCAAAGAGCAAGCGTTGCAAGTAACGGCATCGCTTAAAGGTGTTTCGGGCGCAACCGAAGAGGGTAGAAAAGCAATCAACGATGCAGCCGCAGCAACTGAAAGACTATCCAACGAAGAAAAAAAGGTTACAGCAGCAGAGCAGAAAAATACAAAGGCTTTAATCGAACTCAAATTACAACAGCAGGAACAAAACAAAATCGAAAAACTTACCGCAAAATTGGCAAGTGCCACGGCGGGAAGTTATAACGCTTTATCCGCGCAATACGCATTAAATAAAATCCGCATCAATGCGATGAGCCAAGCCGAAAGAGATGCAGCGGAAAAATCCGAGCAACTTATTTCTAAGACAAACGCATTGATGGACGCAATGAAAAGGATGCAAGCCGAGACCGGGCAACATCAGTTAAACGTCGGAAACTATAAGAGCGCATTGGACGGCTTGGGAAAAGCGATGCAAGGATTGATGGGTAACGCGGGACAGTTGGCAAGCGGTTTGGGTGTCGGCGGTCTTGGCGGCTCGTTTTCGTCTTTGGCGGCTGGTGCTGGTCCCGTCGGTTTGGCGGTTGCAGCCGTCAGTGGATTTACAGCCGCAATGGTGAGCGGTGTAGATACGGCGCGAGAATATCAAAAAGCCGTGTCGGTATTACAATCAATCACTGGCAGCACGAAAGAGGGACTTAAAGAACTGACAGAGCAAGCGCGGCAACTTGGCGCGACTACTACATACACCGCCACGGAAGTAATCCAACTTCAAACAGAATTGGCAAAACTCGGATATTCACAGAGCGACATCTTGAATATGACCGACAGCGTTTTGTACTTTGCGCAAGCCACGGGCGCGAGCCTTGCCGACGCATCAAGTATGACCGGCGCGGCATTGCGAATGTTTGAAAAGGACACTACCGACACCGCCGAATTTGTGGACAAGTTGGCGGCATCGACAACGAAATCCGCATTGTCATTTTCTTACCTTGATACGGCACTCTCTATTGTATCGCCGGTTGCAAATGCCTTTGGTTTCAATCTTGAAGATGTTTTGGCATTGTTGGGACAGTTGGCAAATGCAGGCTTTGACGCCTCATCAGCGGCGACAGCAACGCGAAACATTCTTTTGAATTTGGCAAACGCTAACGGCGATTTTGCAAAGTCAATCGGACACCCCGTCAAAAATTTGGACGAGTTGGTTGCGGGCTTAAAACAACTTGATGCAGAGGGCATAGACCTTGCGAAGTCGTTGGAATTATCCGACAAACGCTCCGTGGCGGCGTTCAATACATTCTTAAAGGGCGCGGGTGACGTTTTGGAATTGCGCGACGCTTTGAACGACACCAACGGCACGGCAGAGGAAATGTCTAAAATTATGGGCGATAACCTTGAAGGCGATGTAAAAAGCCTTGGCAGTGCATGGGACGATTTTATGTTGGAAATCAACGAGGGGCAAGGAATATTGCGCGGCATCGTTCAATGGCTTACGATGGTAATCCGCGAAATTGCATCAACGTACAAGGAATTAAAAGCATACTTTACAGACCTTTGGAATACATCAAAAGACTTCCGTACCACGATGGCGGCATTGTGGGTAGTGTTATATAAAGGCGCGAATGACTTTTGGGACATTCTCAAAATGGTTGCAAAGACGGCGTGGGGATTGGGCGAAATTCTTTACGGCGCATTTACTTTGGATTGGGGCAAAATCAAAGACGGTTGGAATACCGTTGTCGATGGCATTGCCGATAGTTTTTCAAGTATGCAGGAAACGGCAGAAAAGGCCGCCAAAGATGCAGGTGAAATGATTGAGAACGTACACCCGACTATCACGGCGGATGTAGAAGTCGAGGGCGTAACAGACAAACAGACAGAAACGACCGGCACGGGACAAGGTGAGGGCAGCGGCAAGCAGAAAAACATCGTCAGACTTAACGGCAAGGAGTATGACCTTGAAATCGAAGAAGAAAAAGAAGATTACGAAAAAGCCCTCAAAAAATATCAAGAGGCACAAAAGAAACTCGCCGACGAGCGCGAAAAGGCACAGAGAAAAGCCGAGCAAGACGCAGAAAAGGCGTATCGTGCCGAACTGTCAGCAAGGCGCAGCGCGGAAGATGCGCAACTTGCATTGATTGAGGATAGTTGGCAACAAAAGACAATCAAAACCAATTTACAATACAGCCGTCAAATTGAGGATTTAAAGCACACGTTGGAAACTCAAAAGGATTTGACGGAAGACGCACGCGAAAGCATCAACGCCACCATTGCGGCATTGGAGCAGCAACAGACAAACGCCTTAATCAAGATTGAGGAAGAGCGTTATGCAAAAGAGTTGGAACTGCAAAAGGCTGCAATCGAAATGAAGTTAAAAACCGTTGCAGAGGGCAGCGAAGAAGAAAAACAATTATTGATGCAGCAATTGGATGTTTCACGTGAAATTGCATTGCTTAAAGCCAAAACAGACGAGGAGAGAGCCGACATAAACAAGTCGTTTGATGTTCAAAAGGGCGGCATCGCGGACAAGTATTTGCAGCAGCAATTGGCAATTTTCGACGAGCAACAAAGTTTGGCGCAATCGGAATTTGATTTGTTGAGAAATTCCGAGCAAAAAAAGACGCTTTTTAAGTTGCAAGCCGAAAAAGCAAGATGGGAAAAAGTGTTGGCATTAAACGAGCAAGCAAACACGAAAATGTCGGATGCGGAAGTGCAGACAATCAAAAACACCATTGCGAAGATTGAGCAAGAGATGGACGCAGCCGGACGTAGTGGCGATATTTACGATTTGGTTGGCTTAAATCTTGACAGCGACCAAAAGGGCGCAATACAATCATCAATGGACTTTGCAACCGAGCAATTAAACGCCTATATGGAAAGTTATGTTGCAGCAGCAGACGCGAAAGTAAATGCAGCAGCAAAAGAGGTTGACAGCGCACAAAAGGCACTTGACAAAGAAATCGAATTGCGCGACAAAGGCTATGCGAATGACGTTGCAACGGCGCAAAAGGAACTTGATATGGCGAAAGCCAATCAAGAGAAAGCACAGCGCGAACAAGAGAAAGCGCAGAAACGGCAAGCCGCCATTCAGACGTTACAACAGATGGGCGACTTGGTAACGGCATCGGCTAAGATTTGGGGACAACTTGGTTTTCCGTGGGCTATCCCCGCAATCGCTACGATGTGGGGGAGTTTCGCAGCGGCAAAAATCAAGGCAAAACAAGTTACCAAAACAGAAACATACGGCGAGGGCACGGTTGAAATGTTGCACGGTGGAAGTCATCAGAGCGGCAACGATATTGACCTTGGCACTAAGCCCGACGGCACGAAAAGACGCGCCGAGGGTGGCGAGTTCTTTGCTGTCATCAGCAAGCAGAGCAGCCGCAAGTATGGCAATATCATTCCGTCTTTGATTAACTCAATCAACCACGGCACACTTGAAAATCAGTTGACCGCAGACGCGGCAAATATTGGCGCAATCATCAACGAGGGCGCGGATATTTCAGACCTTGCCGCAGACGTTCACGCCATCAAGATGCAGGGCGAGAAAAAGACCTACACCGATAACGGCGCGATTGTTGAGGTGTACAAGAATTGCACCCGAAGGATAACACGAAATTAATTTTTCACGTGAAACAATGAAACGAGAGTTGAAATTTACATTGCAAAATTTAACGACTTACGAAGTCTACAACGCCCACCCTATTTATGCGGACGATATATCCATTGTGTCCGAAAAAGAGAGCGGGCAGGTGTTTTTCCGTGAGAAATTAAGCGCGCAATTAACGTTTGTTGGCGCGGATTATTCGTGGATAATGGCGCAGGCTTTTGACGATGCTATTTTGTTGATACTTGCCATAAAAGAAAACGGTGTTTCGGTAAAATATTGGTACGGCAAGTTTATGCGCACCGATTGCACCATCAACGAAATTGATACAATCATCAGAGTAACGCCCGAACCGAGGGACGATTTTAAT
>ERZ808052.86-NODE-86-length-11440-cov-1.918595_pt1 | contig 11440 bp, 7 predicted proteins | sample MGYA00380200_ERZ808052 | MGnify/ENA primary metagenome ERZ808052 (study PRJEB31490, sample SAMN06133366) | cow dung metagenome | isolation source: H10 | host: cow | place: China: Chengdu | collected 2015-05 ...
CAATTATCTATCTGCAAAATATAAACTGTAAGAAAAAACTAAAATGGCACTACGGCGTGCGCTTGTTATATACGAGTCGGCTCGCTTCGCTCGCCGAACAAGCGCACGCCGTAAAAACAAAACTGAACGAAAAACGGGCAAATAAAGCCGCGCGAAAAAGCCGTCCACGCTAAACCGCTTGTGGATCGGCTTTTTTTCGTGCGGCGATTTTCTTTATTTGAAATCCGCGTTTCATAACGTTTAGATATTGCTCTTTTTTATAGCTCCCTGCGCTTTCATCGTCTATAACTGAAAATTGTGTGAAAATTTCATAAAGTTACCCCATCAAAACGTCTTTTTCGTGGCTTATATGTGCAGGGGTAATTTTTTTTTGCAAAAATTTTCCGCAAAACAGTTTAAGTAAATGCGCTTTTTTCTCTAATTGATAGAGCCTTTTTATAAAACTTTCATAAAAGCAGGGTGACTAATTCGTTCTTTTTCTCTAATAAGTAGAAACTTTTTCAAAAACTACCTGACTAAAACCCGTTTTTTCTCTAATAAGTGGAAAACTTTTTTCAAAACGTCTATATTTTCCCGTTCTAATGTCCTTGGAATAGTAGGAGCACTTTGAAAAAGTTTGATTTAGGGGTTAAAAAATCGCCTTTCCCGTGGCTTATAGGTAGGCGAATGTAAAAAGTTTGTGAAATTTTCAAAAAGACACCCCTATTTTACCCCCTAAAATCTCCGTATAGTGAGAGCCTTTGCAAAAAATAGTTTCTTTTCGCGAAAAAATTCCGCACTACATAGTGTAAGGGGTTGTTTTTTCTAAAAAAAGTGTCCTTGGGATTATAGAAAGTTTTACAAAAACGGTTGTTAAGCGAAATTTACGATGAAACCTATCCCGTAGAGGATTGATAATAGAGTCATCTGTCAAAAATCACGAAAATGTGATTTGAGGCGAGATTGAGGGGAAATAGGGTCTTTGTTGGATTTCTGTATTCTGTTAGTTGTCAAATCTTTATGATGGTGGTGTTTTGCCTTCAAAATCTCACGAAAAAAAGACTTAAGTGTTTCTTGAGTTTCACTTAAGTCTTTCCGAAGTAACACTTAAGTGTTTTTACAGAAACACTTAAGTGTTATTTTTCCTCGATTTTTGTGTAAAGATTTTTCTTACTTTTCGCCAATTCGGCCAGTATATTCATCTGAATTGACATTGAAGGGCTGTGCAAAGAACTTCTCTGCCGCCTTGCCCACCTCGGCACCCCAGGGCTGGGGACCTCCGGCGCTCTGGATTACCCAAAGCTTCAGCTGCTTCTTGTGCCAGTTTACCATACAGTTGGTACCCCATGCACCGCCGTGGCCAAACCAAGAATCCTCGGTGTCCTTCTTGGGTGCCTGCAGACCCAGAGAATAGCCGCCCATGTTGTCGGGACGGGTTGTACATGCCAGGATAGACTTTACGGTCTCTTCCTTCAAGATGCGCACGCCATTGTCGCCCATACCCAGATTCATCAGCATCTTGTAGAACTTCAGCTGGTCATTGGCTGTACTCCACAAGCCGGCTCCCGCAGAAGCGAAGACGTGAGAATCGTTATAGGGACGCTGCTGCCATGCCATCTCCTCGCGCCACTCGGCAGGAGCGTTGTTCTTGAAGGCATAGAGTTCCACCTTGGTCTTCAGTTGCTTGTCGGTGGGCCAGAACCATGTAGACTCCATACCCAGGGGATCCAGCACTTCCTTCTTGAGGTAATCTTCCCACTTCATGCCGGTAACAGCCTCCACAACAGCCGCACCGATGTCGATACCGGTGTTTGAATAGGTTTCGCGAGTTCCGGGTTCGAACAAAATGGGAGAAGCAGCCGCAATGGAAGCAATCTGACGGATGGGCGCACCGCCAGACCATCCGCCTCCGCGCACATCGTTACGCTTTGCGCTGGCCTCGAAGGGGAAACCGCCGGTGTGGTTGAGCACCATGCGTACGGTGAGCACATTCTTGGCTCTGCGCAGTATGCGCACGCCGTCCTTGTCATATTCCTGTACCCACAGTTCCTTGAACTCGGGCAAATACTTTGAAACGGGATCGTCCAGCGAGATTTTTCCTTCTTCCACAAGTTTGGCAATCGTTACACCGCAGAAGCCCTTGGTCTGGGAACACTGCATGAAGACATTGTCCATCTTGATGGGACGCTTTGCCGCCACATCGGCATAGCCCACACAGCAGGTTTCCTGCACGCCGTCCTTGTAGAACACGCTGATGGCACCGGACAACTGGCCGCTGTCCACATAGGGCTGCAGCACTTCTTTCGCATAACTGGTTTTAGAATCCACAACCTTCTTCTGCGCTGTGGCAGTGAGGCTGAACGATGCGGCCGCCACAACAAGGGCGCACGCAAATCTCATAATTCTTTTCATTTTTCTTATTTGTGTATGTTTTTAAAAGTTTTTTCTGATTATGCCAGTAGGGACGCAGCGTGCTGCGTCAGCGAATACGCCATACGAGAAATGTTCGCCGGACGCTGCACGCAGCGTCCCTACATAGCTCACGGCTCAACACTCATCGCCCCATCACTCCTTGCTTGAAGCGGGACGCTTGCTGAAGATGGCCTTGATGCGGTTCATGTCGAACTTGCTGGTGCGGTCGTAGAAGTAGATGCCGTTCTGTTCCTGTTCCACATCGGTGAGCTGGGTGTAGCAATAGCCCCAAACGTTCTCGGCAATGCTCATGAGACCATCCACCTGACCTTCCAGACGGGCGTAGAACTCTTCCAGTGAGTGAGGAGGCTCGCCATAGCCCCAAGACTGCTGGCTGTTGCCGGTCTGGGTGTCCTGACCCTTCACCCATTTGATGCCGCCAAACTCGTCGAGGATATAGGGCATATCGGCCTTGTCGTAGGTGGGGAAGTCGAACAGATTGTTGTCCTTGGCACGGTTGAAGCCCACGTTCAGACGGGGAATGTCCTGCACGTCGCAAGGTGTCTGGAACCAGCGTTCGCCGTTATAGATAATGTCCTTCAGCTTCTTGGGGTCCTGCTCGTAGTTGTGTGTGCTCCAGATGTCGCTCTTGATGTTCACACCACCGCTCACGGTACATACGGGACGGGTGGGGTCGAGTGCCTTGGTCATGTCATAGAGGTCGCAAACGAAACGGGGATACTGCACGCGGTCGGGCCACCACTCTTCGTTCATGGGAGTCCAGGTTACAATGGAGGGGTGGTTGCGGTCGCGGATAATCTCCTCGCTCCACTCGCTCAGGAAGTTGCGGGCCACTTCGGGGTCGTTGGCGTTCATACCCCATGAAGGAGCCTCGCCCCAGGTGATATAGCCCAACTTGTCTGCCCAATAGTGGAAACGCTCTTCAAACACTTTCTGGTGAAGGCGGGCACCGTTGAAACCGGCGGCCATGGAGAGTTCGATATCGCGCTTGAGTGCCGCATCGCTGGGAGCGGTCCAGATGCCGTCGGGATAGAAGCCCTGATCCAGCACCAGACGCTGGTAGAAGGGTTGGTTGTTCAGATAAACCTTGTTGCCTTCCACATGAATCTTGCGCATTCCCACGTAAGAGTTCACCACGTCTGTAATCTTGCCTTCGCGGTCCTTCACCTCATACACCACATCATAGAGGAAGGGAGAAGAGGGGCTCCACAGCTTGGGGTTCTTGATGGGAAGCACCACGCTGGTTCCGTCATGAGCGGGAACGGTCTGGGTGGCCACCACCTTGTCGCCGTCCTTCACGGTAACGGTGAAGCTGCCCTTGGTCTGGGCATAGAACTTGGGCTGTACCATGATGAACTTCTGGTCAATGTCGGTGGTTACCTGGGTACGTTCCAAAGCGTCCTTTGCCACGGGCTCCATCCAAACCGTCTGCCAAATACCGGTGGTGCGGGTGTACATACACTCGAAGGGTTCGTAGCGCATGTTCTGCTTGCCGGCGGGCTGCTTGGCTGTGCGGGTGTCGCTGTAGGCGTGAACCACCAGCGAGTGGGGCTTGCCGTCAGAGATGAACTTTGTTACGTCAATGGCAAAGGATGTGCTTCCGCCGAAGTGGCGTCCGGCCAGCTTGCCGTCAATGTACACCTCAGAGTTGTAATACACAGCACCGAAGTTCAGCTTCACATTGCGTCCGGCCCAAGCCTGGGGCATGGTGATGCTGCGCTGGTACCAGATGTGGTTGATGAAGTCCTTGTGCTCCACACCGGAAAGTTTGCTTTCGGGGCAGAAGGGCACGGTAATCTTTCCGTCGAAGCCCTTGCTCTCATAGAGTTTGCGTTCCAGACCGGAGCCAACGAAATCGAAGGTATAGCTCCACTGGCCATTCAGGTTTACCCAGTCCTGTCGCTCGAACTGCGGACGGGGATACTCGGCCCTTGGCTGGGGTTGCGCACAGGCAATCAGCGTAAAGACCATTGCAAGAATTGATAACAGGTTTTTCTTCATTATTATTTTATTTTGGGTTGATAATTCGCGTCTTCGCTTGCCGGGGATTCCTACTCGCCCATTTCGGCACAGGCCTGGTTGAAATAGTCGATGCACTGACGGATGTCGGGAACGGAATTTTCCCAGTTATACTCATATTCAATGGTAAAGTATCCGCTAAAGTTCTGCCGTTTCAGTTCGTTCAGCATAGCCTTTACGTCCAGTACGCCCTGGCCCCAGATGACATCGTGCCGTTCCTGTCCGTCGGGCTGGGGGCCTATGATGTCCTTGAAGTGGAGCGAGTGGATGCGGCCTTCCAGGGTGCGCAGGCACTCCAGATGATCAAGACCATCGCGATTCCAGTGGCCTACGTCGGCACAGGAGCCGAGCAACTTGCTTCTCTGGCCAATCTGCTCCAAAAGCAACTGGGGATTCCAGTATGTGGAAGGCTGGGGATGGTTGTGCACGGCTATGCCGATCTGGTTCTTCTCGGCCAGTTGTTCCACAATGTCCCACACCTCAACGGGAGGTTCGCAGGAGATGTATTCCATGCCCATGTCCTTGGCCAGGCGGAACATCTTTTCCCATTCCTCGGCCTTGTCGCTCACAAACACACCGCATCCCACAATGCGCACGCCCTTTTCCGCAGCAAGGGAGAGAAGTTCCTTGCGCGAGGCCTCATCCAGGTCATAGCCAAAAGTCTGGTCGCCCCATTTTCCGCCAATCTTATGGCCGGGGAACACCTCCATATTCTTTATTCCCAGTTCCTGAGCCTTGTCAAAAGCCTCCAGCAGAGTGAATTTGTGGAAGGTATAGCTTTGCAGGGACAATTCCCATCCATTCTGCCCGGCCTCCTTGCTTGTACAGGAGGGCAGAGCCAGACAAAGCAGCAGCACGCACAGCGCTGCCTGCATCAACATTTTATAACCTTTCTTCATCTTATACATTATTATATATTATTAATCGTTTCGCTCATTCTGTAGGGACACAGCGCGCTGCGTCCGAAAAAGATTGTCCATTCACCGCTTAGTCTTTGGGCATATCGGGCAGGCTGAAGCCGTTGTGATAAGTGTGCTTCACCCACTCTGCCGCTGCCTCAATGGCATTGAATTCGCCAAAGCGGCGGTCGAAGCGCGGGTCGCCGTCTATTACCTTGAAGTCGTCGTGGTTCACAATCTTTATCTTGTCATTGGGCGAGATGTTGGTAAAGCACATGTTCTCGCCGTCCCACTGAAGCGTGCGGTGCAATCCGTACAGACCGGCCAGACGAACGGCAATGACACCCATGTCCACCATCTCGGTGAAGGGACCGGAATGCTGGAAGTTGCTGGAAGCCTCCACTCGGTTCTCGGGCGATTCCTTGCATGCCCTGATCCAATCCTGCTCGTGCGCATCGGTGTTCCAGATGTCGCCGTTTCCGCCTTTCACGCGGGGCAGTATGGGGTCGGGCTGCTTGAAGTCCTTCATGCGGTCCAGGGGAAGAAGCGTGGGATTCATGCCATAGCAGCCGGTCATAATCTTTCCCTTGCTTCCCACAAAGATGATTCCGCCGTTCTCGTCGCCCATCATCTCGCCGTCCTTCAGCTCCTCTGGGCGGGGAGGCATCAGACCACCGTCGTACCAATGGACTTTCACTTCGGGCATCTTCACCTTGCCCTTCTTGGGGCGTGCGGGGAAGGTGTAGGTGATGACCTCGGCATGAGGGGGCGAATAGAGGTTGCTGAGAGAAGAGCTGGCGATGACGCTGGTGGGATACTTGATGCCCAAGGCCCAAACGGCCGGATCCATGATGTGGCAGGCCATATCGCCCAAGGCTCCGGTGCCGAAGTCGTACCATCCACGCCAGTTCCAGGGCGTGTACGAAGGATGATAGGGACGCATTTCGGCCGGGCCGATAAAGAGGTTCCAGTCCAATGTCTCGGGACAGGGGGGCGTATCAGTAGGTTTCATGAGCCCCTGGGGCCAGATGGGACGGTCGGTCCAGCAATGCACCTCGCGCACCTCGCCAATTTCATCATTCCAGATCCACTCCGAAACTTGTCGGCACCAGTCGAAAGAGTTGCCCTGGTTACCCATCTGCGTGGCCACCTTGTATTTCTTGGCCAGGCGCGTAAGCAGTCGGGCCTCGTAGACCGAATGGGTAAGCGGTTTCTGCACATAGACATGCTTGCCCAGCGTCATGGCATGGGCGGCAACGCAGGCATGGGTATGGTCGGGCGTGGCCACCAATACGGCATCGATGGACTTGCCCATCTCGTCGAGCATCACTCGCCAGTCCTTGAACCGGCGGGCATTGGGATAGTCGTTAAACGTCTTTCCGGCATATTTCCAGTCCACATCGCACAAGGCCACAATGTTCTCCGTGCTCATCTTCTGCAGATTGCGACGTCCCATTCCGCCCACGCCCACTCCGGCAATGTTCAGTTTGTCACTTGGCGCCACATGACCGTGGCTGCGACCCAACACCACATTGGGCACTATCATAAAGGCGGCAGTTCCCATTCCGCTCTTCTTGATGAAATCTCTACGTGTGATCTTTCCCATGTTATCTTTATATAATAAGGTTACCTTTTATGCTGTTTTACTTGCGTTATTGCCCCAAATTTACAACTTTTCTTCCGAACGGCTTCCCATTTGCACGCATTTTATCAAAAAGGTATCACAATTTTTTGACATTATCCGTCCACTGTTGTCGGATTTGTGTATATTTACATAAATTTTTCCCTCGCGAGGAAAAAATATTTCCCTCGGGACGTAATAAAAAAAGCCCCTCCTGCGTCTAACGGACGTAAAGAGGAAAAAAACAGAACAAAAGCTTTCAGAAAATGGAACGCAACGAAAAAGAATTTGAACGCATCGTCCAGACGCACAAGACCACCATCTACACCGTCTGCTATATGTTCTCAAAAAACGAGGAAGAGGTGAACGACCTGTTCCAGGACACGCTGGTAAACCTGTGGAAAGGCATGGAGTCCTTCAAAGGAGACTGCAAGATAGAAACTTGGATTTACCGAGTGGCGCTGAACACCTGCATCACCCACGACCGCAAGAAAAGGCGGGCGCGGGAAAGGATTCCGCTGGAGATGGAGGCCAACCTGTACCAGGACCAGGACGCCGAATCGCGCCAAGTGCAGATTCTGCACAACCGCATTGGCAAACTGGGAGTGATTGACCGTGCCATTGTGCTGCTCTGGCTGGAAGACCTCAGTTACGAGGAAATAGGACAGATTGTGGGCATCACGGCCAAGCACGTCGGCGTAAAGCTTTTCCGCATAAAGGAACTGCTCAAGCAAGAATCATAAAGAACATTAATCACTAATCACATCTCTTATTATGGAAGATAAAGAAATAATGGAAATGCGCGAACAAATAGCGACTTTGCGCAGCAAGCTGGAGAAAGAACAGATTGTAACCGAACGTCTGCTCAAGCAGGCCATGAAGAAACGTATCGGCATCATCCGCAAACAGGCCGTAAAGGAATACATTATGGCCTGTGTATGCCTCATCCTTTACCCGTTTTTGTATTATGTGGCCAATTTGTCTGCGCTTTTTTTATCAACAACCCTGCTTATTTTTGTCGGATGCGTTACCGCAACCTGGTATTTCCAACGCCCAATCAATGACAAACTGCTGGGCGAGGACGTGGATACCGTTGTACGCGTCATGACAAAGCTCAAGCGCCAATACCAGTTATGGATTGTAGGTGCTATGCCCATTATGATTCCCTGGATGTTCTGGTTCTGGAAGGAATATTCCCAAGGCATGAATATGCCGGAAGAAGTCAGCTACATCATGTTAGGAGTCCTCCTCATCAGTGGTGGCATAGGAGCTGCCATAGGCATTTCATGGGACCGTAAGGTAATACGCAGTTGCAACGAAATCATCGCCCAACTGAAAGAATAAGATGCCGCGACTGGTTCTGCTTCTCATCTTCAGCCTCTGTCTCCTGCACCATGCAGGCGGACAGAGGCTGTTGCCTTATACTTGGGAGGACTTTGTCACATCCATGACCGAGGATGAAGACGAGGAAGAGGGAGGCAACCGCAACGAGTGGATTGAGGAGTTGAGGCTTCTGCACGAACATCCGCTGGACATCAACAATGCCACGCCCGAAGCGCTGATGCAAGTGCCCACCCTTACCGAAGAGGCGGTTGAACAGATTCATGCCTACATCTATCTGCACGGAGCCATACAGACCCTGGGCGAACTGCGTCTCATCCCTGGCATCAGCGAAGAGATGCTGCGCGTTCTACCTCTTTTCATCCGCATCCAGCCACAGGCTAACATACAGGAAAACAAGGGGAAACGGAAGAAAAGACTTCGGGGAAGCATGGATTACCGCACAGACATCCCGCTCTATTACCGGAAAGGATACTGTGTAAGTCCGGGCTATGCCGGCGACCCGCTTTACCACCGCTATCGGGGCGAGTTGGAATATGCCGACGCACGAATGGGCTTTCGCATGGAAAAGGACCCGGGCGAAACGTACTATGACAGCTTTGGTGGCTTCTTGATGCTGGAAAAGAAAGGCTGGATGCGCCGGCTTGTCGTGGGCGATTTCCGTGCCGGATTCGGCCAAGGGCTGGTCATAGGAAGCGGAAGCCAATGGGGAATCAGCAGCCACATCATATCGCCCTCGCAAGGCATCCGCCCCATGAGAGGCATGGACGAATACCGCTTTCTGAGAGGGGTTTCGGCGGAATTTCGCCTTAACACGGCAAAGGGCGCACTAAGCCTGACTCCCTTTCTCTCATGGCGGAAACTGGATGCCACCCTGGACGAAGAGGGGAACGTAAGGACATTGCGGCAAGACGGACTTCACCGCACCCAAACCGAGCGCGACGCCAAGAGGGCAGTAGGGCATCTGGCCGCAGGCGGACACCTCGGATGGAAATACCGGTGGCTTTCTCTCGGCACCACGGCAATGTGGCAACAGACAGACCGCCCCCTGCAACCCGGCGATGCCTTGTACAGACAAATCTATCCGAAAGGCTCGCGTTTTGGGCACATGGCCATGGACTATGCCTGTTCCTTCTACCGTCTCCAGATATCCGGCGAGGCGGCATATAGTTTCGAGTGCGGAGGATGGGCCACTCTGCACCGCATCCGCTGGACGCCCCAACAGAAGTTGCAACTCGGACTGATTCCCCGGTTCTACAGTTACCGCTACCATTCCATGCTGTCTTCTGCACCCACCGCTTATGGTTCCGTACCGCAGAACGAGAGCGGCATCATGCTGCATCTCAGCACACAACCCGTGGAAGGGCTGTCCTTTACAGCCTATGCCGACGCCTCGCACCATCCCTGGCCCCGCTACGGCATTCAGCAGGAAAGCAACATCTTCCGCATCCAGGCAGAGGGGGAATACGCCCCAAGCCATGCCCATCGTTTTTGGGCAAGATACCAATGGAAGCACGGGCTGGAGCGAGGCGACGTCATGCGCACCCATCACCAAATGCGCCTGCAATGGGAGTGGCGGCCCAGGGAACTGCACAGCCTGCGCGTTTCCTTGATGGGGCATCAGGCAGAAAAGCGTATCGGCTGGGGATTGTCAGGACGTTGGCAAGTCCAGAGCAAAGACAAGCAATGGGCTGGCACGTTCTCCGCCACCTATTTTGACACCTACGATTACCTGCATCGGATTTGGGTTTACGAGCCCTCGCTCATAGGCAGCGTTTCAAACGGCACATTCTCTGGGAACGGAATCAGGGGAGCGGGAAAAATCCGCTGGAAGAGCCGGAACGAGCAGTGGACTTTGGAGGCAAAAATAGGCGCAACTTACCGCATTGACACCCGCATCCAAGGCAGCGGTCTGCAAACCATTATGGGACGTTGGAAAACAGACATCGGCACACTGGTCCGTTACTCATTCTGAATATCCTTCATGCCACGGATGAAACATAACGGGCCATGATTTATGCACGTTAAAAAAGGTTTCATCCAAAAAAATGGCAAAATATTACATTTTTTCACAAACCTTTTCTTATATTTGCAAAAAAAACAAGAGTTTATCCCTCAAAAACAGATTTATATGTTAAGAAAAATCCGAATTACGCTGGCAACTGTGTTTTGGTTGCTCGTCACTTGGCTTTTGGTAGACTTTACCGGAACCGCCCATGTCTATTTAGGTTGGATGGCAAAAGTCCAACTGATGCCCGCATTGCTTTCCCTGAACGTGGGCGTACTCATTTTCCTGCTGGCACTTACCTTGCTGTGGGGACGCATCTATTGTTCTGTCATTTGTCCATTAGGCATCATGCAGGACATCATCAGCTGGTTCCGCAGAAAGAAGTTCAAATACGCTTATACACAAGCCCGCACAGCCTTGCGTTACGGCATGGTTCTGTTTACCGGAGCCGCCTTGCTGCTTAATCTGGGCTGGCTGGCCGGTCTGATTCTCCCCTACAGCACTTACGGCCGCATCACCGGAACAATCGTTGCTCCCCTGTACAAGATGGGCAACAACCTTTTGGCACAACTTGCCGAGCACTATAACAGTTATGCCGTTTACGAAGTGGATGTGTGGCTGAAGAGCATCGGCGCGCTTGCCATCGCCATTATCACCTGGGGCATCATTGCCGTGCTGGCATGGCGCGGAGGACGCACCTGGTGCAACACCATCTGTCCCGTAGGCACATTGCTGGGTCTGCTCAGCCGTCATGCGCTTTTCCGCCCCGTCATCAACAAGAGCCGCTGCAACGCCTGCGGTCTGTGCGAACGCAGTTGTAAGGCTGGTTGTATCAACAGCAAGAACCACAGCATTGACCTGAGCCGTTGTGTAATGTGCGGCAACTGTATGGAAGCCTGCAAGAAGGAAGCCCTCACACTGGCAAAAGCCACAGAGCCCGCTCCCAGCGTAGCCCCATTCGGCAAAAACACACCAAGAAAGGGAAATGACAACAAGCCCAATGGCGCAAAGGATGCCGGAACAAGAGCGCAAAACAAGCCCCAGAACAAACCCATGGCTCAACCCAAGCCAGAAGATGTGGTTGCGGCTTCTGTTCCCGAGATCACGGACATTCCCAAGCGCAAGCCCAGAAGAAGAAAG
>ERZ808052.87-NODE-87-length-11406-cov-3.710831_pt1 | contig 11406 bp, 7 predicted proteins | sample MGYA00380200_ERZ808052 | MGnify/ENA primary metagenome ERZ808052 (study PRJEB31490, sample SAMN06133366) | cow dung metagenome | isolation source: H10 | host: cow | place: China: Chengdu | collected 2015-05 ...
AAAAATAAGGCAGGAAAGCACATACATTGTGATAAAGATTACGCCTGCTCCGGTTGGTTTGCCTTTTGCAGCTTCGGCTGTGAGAGTGAATTCTCGTCCGCGATCATGAGGAAGGCGATTGTAGAATTTTGGAAGAAATTTATAGGTCAGGAAAAAACCGAAATAAAGGAATAAGCCGATGAGTACTACGTTTGATGTAAGAAGTCTGGCTGGTCCAAAGAATTGCTGAAGATAATTTCCTAAATAAGACAACATTTTTTTTAAGTCCTGTTAAGCCGAAGCTGATTTTTTTATTTTTTTGCCAGGCAAAAAGCCTATAGCGAAAAGTGCTGATGACCGGTAAAAATCATTGAAATGCCTTTCTCATTGCAGTAATCGATGAGCAGACCGTCAGAATTTGAGCCGCCAGATTGAATGATGGCCTTGATTCCGTGATCAGCGATGCAGCGAAGAGCATCATCAAAATTGATGTAGGTATCGCTAACTAATATTTCGGCACTTTGATCACTGGAAGTAAGGTTATTTTTTATGCAATTGGAAGCTTCTTCCAGGGCAAGCAAAATAGCTTTCTTTTTATTTGTTTGACCTGTGCTTACACCAATTGCCTGGTTGTCATTTATGATGACTGCTGCGTCTGATTTTGTAAGCATAGCGATCAAAGTGCCAAACGCCAATGCATCTACTTGCTGTTGATTTGGACGAGTGTTTGTGACTACGCGCCAGTTACGGAAAGGAACGGTATCTGTGGATTGGAAAATCATGCCGCCGTCAACGGTTGCAACGTCCATGAAGTCGGATGTAGCTTGTGAAGCCTGAACAATTCGAATGTCATTGCGGGAAGCAAGAATTTCCCTTGCTTCTGGAGTGAAGTCTGGTGCAATTACAGCTTTCACACCTGTTGTTACAAGGAGTTCGGCGGCAGCTTTATCAATTACGGCGCTGCTTCCCAATGCACAGTTATCGAAAGATTCAGGGTCACAATTATATGTTTTTTGAATTGAGGAATGTACATCCGGGCCTAAAGCTGCACCAATTGGGTTCCTGTTTTTGATTGCAATAGTAAAAACAAAACATGTGGCTGGGGTGAAGTTTGTTGTAAAGTGATGATTTTCTGCATCCGTTGTCTGAACGGCAAATGGATTCTTCAAGACTTTCAGGAAAGTGCACACTCCCTTCCATGCTGTGTTGCAGTTGATAAGCACGGCATAAGAAAATTCCGGTCCCTGAATCTTTTTTATTCCATTCAAAGAGCTTTCACTTAATGTAAGGGAATATAGAGCTGCATTCTGATGATTATTTGCTCCGTGGCGAAGAGCGTTTCGTTTTTTTAGAGGCATCGTAATGTGCTTTGGAAAATCTTCCAGATTGTTTTTGCCAAGGATGGAAATAGAACAGGCCGCATCGTAAACGGAAGTAAGGTTCATTGCCTTTCCTACCAGCATAAGTCTAAAATCATTTGTGATGTGGTCAGTTTTTAATTGAACAGTAGCTTCTGCATAGTCAGTTGGATCGACTAGAACGAGCACGTCTTTATAGAATGCACAGGCGGTGCGAATCAAGCCAATGGTTTTTATATCGATTGGATTTGAGTTTGCATTGTAATCAATGAAGGCACTGACTTTCTGAATTTTTGGAATGATGTTTGCCACAACCAAAGTGATGGGCACTTCAAATTCTGATGAGGAATTTCTTGCAGCCATAATAAGATACATAAGATGGCTGTAATTGTCAGAAGCTTTTACGGCAGAGTCCAAACTGTGATCCAGGGAAAATGGAATGCCGTTTTCTTTCAGAAAGGTACCGGTCTTTCCGGCAGAAATTATTTCCCAGTTTTCGTTGATAAGAGTCTTTGCAAAGGTTTCCAGTCCCTCTGTGTTTTCTGTAAATACAACTGCTCGTTTCTTCATGTAATAATTTTACCTTAATTGACATCATAATTCAATTGAAGATTGGTCAGTCTTTTGTGTTTCGAAGAATGTCCACTGTGTGACTTGAAGCTCCCATCAAATCTTGTCGTTCGCAAACTGTCTGATGGTAGCGGATGAAAGCCTGGAAAGTTTCTTCGTCCATGGCATTCAACTCACGGCGAAAATAGTCAGAAGCTCCATCTGCTGCTATTATTTTGATTCTCTCAAGGCCAGACATCTGGTTGAGCCGCTGTATGTCTTCAAGGCGAACATAATCATAAAGTTCCTTTTCTGAACTGACTGTATGGAATTGATCATTGATGGAACCGTTTTTCAGACAGGTCAAGATGTTGTTTTGCCTGAATCCAAATGTAAGAATGCTGTAGTCATTCATTACATAAGCGGCAAGAATTGTACCGCCTTTTTTTGTGACTCTGCTTGCTTCCGAGAATGCCTTGAGTTTTTCTTCATCCCCATGAAGGTGATATAATGGTCCGAAAATAAGTGTGAGGTCGAAAGTGTTGTCCTCCAGAAAATGAAGGTTGCGAGCATCGCCTTGCCAGGTTTTTACGTTTTCATGCTTGTCGCGCAAAACTTTGATGTTCCTGTCGCATAGTTCAACTGCGGTAACGTCAAAGCCCATACGGGCAAGGCTAACCGAATATCTGCCAGTTCCAGCTCCTATGTCAAGAATTTTTGTGCCTGATGCTTGGGTTGTATTTGGTTCTGGCAGGTTTTGAAGAATATATTTAAGGCTTGTCTGGAATTCGACAGTCCCGTGCCTGGTGGTCAGACGGTGTTCCTCATCAAATTTGTTGTAATAGGCATTCAGTTCGCTTTTATTCATGTTTAGATTTTACCGTAAAGCCGTTTTTTAGTCTTTGCCAGCGAATATAAAAAATAAAAACTTTGACGAAGAGGGATTTGTGACTTATAATGAAAACAATAACATTTTTTTTATGAGCGAAGATTTTTGGGTTGGGAGGTGATTCATGAACAAGGATTTTATCTATGATCTTGAATTTGTGGATGCTATTGATGAACATAATAGACTTATATCCATTTTAGAAGAAGACAATCTGATTGAAGAAATCAATACCCTTGCTATGCTTGTTGGCATTTCAAAAGTGAATCCGGATTATGACCACAGAAAAAGAGATTTAGCCAATGCAATCGAAAAGGCAAAACAGCGTGGGATTGAGATTTCAGTTCCTTTGTGCTAGTTTTAATGCAAGTTGATTTAGGAAAAGAAACTACAAAAGGTTTTTCAATGCGCTCCAGAATTAAACGGATACAGTTTGATTTGGAGCGCTTTTTTTTGTCCGAATTCTAAGATTCATCTTCATCGTCGCTATCGTCTTCGTCTTCCAGAGACTGACTTGCAAGATTTTCAAGCCATTTTCTGTTCGGGTTTGGAATGGTCCCGGAAAGCATGGCATTTTGGGCTGCTTTTTGAGGAGTCGTGCCTGCAACCAAAAGAGAACGCTGTTGTTCTTGTTGTTTTGCCTTGCGCTCTTTGTTCAGCGCAATTGCCGCCTTTATGATATCAGCTGCTTCTTCCTGATGGATTTTCAGTTCGTTGGCCACATCCAGGCTTGTAGCTTCTGCAAGATTTTCCAAAGTAATGAACCGCTTTGTTAAAGCTCTGGCACGTCGTTCGCCGATGCTTGGAATTTCCTGGAAAATGGAAACTGTGTTTTCCTTTGTGCGAAGGCGCTGGTTTCTGGATGTGGCAAATCTGTGAGTCTCGTCGCGAACACGCTGCAAAAGGCGCAATGCATCGCTTCGTTTTGGAAGGCAGACAGGTTTTTCTGCATAGGGCAGCCATATTTCTTCATCCCGTTTTGCAAGACCTGCAATTGGAATGTCAAGTTTCAATGATTTTAAGATCTGGTCTACAGCATTTACTTGACCTAAGCCACCATCTATAAGAATCAAGTCTGGCAGGTCTGCCTGTTCATTTAAAAGCCTGGTGTAGCGTCTGGTGGTAGCTTCCCGCATAGACTGAAAATCGTCAATATAGCCGTCGGTCGTTTTCAGGCGGAAAAAGCGGTAGTTTTTTTTGTCTGGGTTCCCGTTATAAAAGCTTATAAGACTTGCCACTGGAAATTTTCCGCCGATATGGGCAATATCAAAACCTTCGATTCTGACAGGAAGCCTGTTCAGGTGAAGAATGTCCTTAAGTTCCTGTAAAGCCGGGAAATCGCCACGCTCCCTCATGCGCCTGATTATGTCTTCTTTTGCGTTTTCAAAAGCCATGTTCATGGCGGCAATATGGCGGCTTGCATTTTCAATTTTATCGGTAACCAGAATCAATTCCGTTTTTGCCTGCAGCTGTTCGAAAATCCATTTTTCAAGGAATTCGTAGCTTTGGCGGCTTGGTACGTAGATGTGAGGCGGAACTTCTTCCCTGGAACTGTAGTAGGCACTTATGAATTCGGATGTAAGCTCTTCGTCTTCGTTCAGGCTGGTAACCCGATAGTTGTCCCTGCCCAAAAGCTTTCCGCTTCGAATCTTGAGCACTGTAAAGCTTACAAGTTCGCCTACCCGATGGTGTCCGATGTAATCTCTGTCCTGGTTATCAAAACTTTCAACAACGTTCTGGTTCTGTAAAATGGAAAGCGCCCTTAGTCCATCCCGTAATCTGGCCGCCTTTTCAAAATTCAGTTGTGCAGCAGCATTTTTCATTTCTATAGTAAGTTTTTCAACGGTTTGGTTCCCTTTTCCCTCAAGCAGACGGGAAATTTCACCGAAAAACTCACTGTAGGAGTCTTTTGAAATTTTATCGCAGCAAGGAGCCTTACATTGGCCCATGTGATAGTAAAGGCAAGGAGATTCCTTCTTCTTGAAGATCTTGCAATGCCTTAGGGGATATATCTGGTAAAGAGTATCGATGAAAGTGTCTAAAGCGCTTGCATCCGGGTAAGGTCCAAAATAAGTAGAACCATCGTGAAGAACATTCCTGGTCTTGAACAAGCGCGGATATTCTTCCTTTGTAATTCTAAGGACAGGATATGACTTTCCGTCTTTTAGACAGATGTTGTAGCGGGGGTTGTATTTCTTTATGAGATTGTTTTCCAGCAGAAACGCTTCATATTCGTTTTCTGTTGTGATGTATTCGATTGAAACTGCATGGGAAATGAGCATTCTGGTCTTGATGTCTTTGTTTCCCGAAAAATATGAGGAAAGGCGGTTCTTTAGATTTTTTGCCTTTCCCACATATATTACGGTGCCTTGTGGATTGCGCCACATATAGACGCCGCTGGATGGAGGAGCTTTTAAGGCTGTTTGATGAAGGATTTCTCTTGTTGAACTGCTTTCGGACATATATGAATAGAAGAAATTATACCACATTTTGCAGAAAAAGTACATTTGCTTTGTTTTTCCTGTGCCTTTACGGCTTTTCATTTGCAGAATCATATAAGATTGGCGGTGCAAAAGGTTGGAATGATATTGGCGTGCGAAACGGCATTACTACGGGAAAAGGTCGTTTTGGGTACGAGTGTCTTGAGCTTGACCGCAACAACGCAGATATAACTTATGATACAGATCTTCTCATCGATTTTGAAGATAATGATGTGCGTGACAAAGCCGGGCATTATACTGTGACTTCGAACAAAACATTCATTTCTGAAAAGGCGATTGTTGGAAAAGGAGCTGCGTTAAGCCGTGGCATTGAAGGTGGACTTTCCATTCATGGAGACGAACAAAGTCTGTTTGGATGTGAAGGACCAATCGGCTCTTTTAAAATTGACTTTTGGATAAATCCTTCGGTGGTGGATAACGGGGAAGTGCTTTTGAACTGGCGCTCTTCGAAAAATGATGTTGAAAGCGTAATATATCAGGTTGTCTCGGTTTCTTTCTATCAGAACAAAGCCATGTGCCTTTTTTCTAATATTTTCAATGGCTACAAAAAGGATATGGGGGATATTTGCCTTGTTACTTCAAGCAAAGTGATTCCAGGAAAATGGAGCCATCATACCATTGCTTTTGATGATGAAAGCGGTGCTTTGGAATATCGTATTGACGGAGAACTGGAAGCTATAAAGTTCATAACTGATGATGGCCATGAAGGTGGAAACGTATATCACATGGAAATGGGCGTTTCTGCTGATTTGGAATTGATTCCGTCATTCACAGGATATTTGGATCAGGTGCGCATTCAGCGCAGTTTTGTGGAGAAAGAAAATCAATTAGTTGCAGAAACGGCTCAGGCGCTGAATCCAAAGCTTTACAGTACAAAAGGAGGCCGTTTTGAAACAATTCCTCTGCTTACAAAATCTGGCACAATTTTCAATTCGATTCAGGTAGAAAAAAACGAACCTGAACAAACTGCAATTCAATACTATGTTCGCTCCGGTGATAACTATTTTAATTGGACCCAGGATTATCCTGAATGGAAACCTGTTTCTCCTGGGGAAGAGATTAGTGGTGTAAGCGGCCTTTATTTCCAGGTGGCGGTGGAGCTTTTTCCTGATGGAGAAGGCAAAAAGACACCATCTGTTACGGAGCTTACGTTGAATTGGACTACAATTCCAGATCCAATGCCACCGTTCCGTGTAACGGCGGAAAAAGGCAACGGTCAGGTAAAACTTTCATGGAACTATTCGGTTGATGATAGCGCAGGCGGTTATTACATTTATTACGGAACAAGACCTGGTGAATATCTTGGCCGTTTTGCAGCAGAAGGTCCTTCGCCAATTAATGTGGGAAATTCGACTACATTCACATTAACTGGACTTGAGAACGGCACCATCTACTACTTTGCCATTGCAGCCTGGTCAAAAAATGACAGCCGCATTAGCGGACCTTTATCTAAAGAAGTGTTCGCCCGTCCATCAGTAAAATAATAAGTTGAGGCATAAATTATGGAAGAGAAAGAATTAGTACTAAAAAGAGCAAACAGCGCTGTAGTTTCCCGGGATTTTTCCCTTGCGGCCAGATTGTATAAATCATTGCTGAAAGACGACACGGGAAACGTGGAATTGCTGAACGCTTTAGGCAACGTTTATGTAAAAAGCGGAGATGACGAAAGGGCTCTTCTTTATTACGAACAGATTCTTACATTCCATCCAGACGATTTTGATGCCTTGAATGCTGAAGGCGGCATATATCGTCGGCTTAAAAAATATAACGAAGCCATTAAGGTGCTTGAGAAGGCATTGGAAACTGGAAAAAACAATGCGGTTGTAAATTACACCCTGGGCTTTACCTATAAATCCATGGGAAATGATCAGGACGCCATAGAATGTTTCGAATCAGTAATTGAGGACAATCCATCTGATGTATTGGCCTACAATCATTTGGGATCAATATATGCCGCCCAAAAGCAGCACCAGAAAAGCATTTCCATCTATAAGCGTGGCCTTCAAATCGATCCAAATCATCCGATTTTGCAGTACAATCTGGCAAAAAGTTATGAAGCGATTCATGATGATTCCAGTGCGATTTCTGCCTATGAAACGGCGCTTCGTGCAAAGCCAGGTTGGGTAGATGCAGTTCGCTCCTATGCCGAGCTTTTGCTTCGCCACAGAAAAACAAAGGTGGCTGCAAGTCTTGCAAAAAGCTCAATCAATTTGAATCCACAAAATTTGAGCTTAAGGCTTTTGGAAGGAACTATTTTTTTGGCTCAATGCAATTATGAGGCTGCCATCGATTCTTTTGAAAAAGCCTTAAAGATTGATAGTGAAAACATTGAAGCATACCGACTTCTTTCCAAAGCTTATGAAAAGGCAGACAATTTCAACGGAGCATTAAAGGCAATCTCAAAAGCCGACGAATGGGTAAGAAAATCCGGCGAAAAAAATATTGCTGTAGAAAAACAGATGGCAAGCGTTCTGCTTTCTACGGGAAGTTTTGCGGAAGCAAAGGAAAAAATCCAAAATCTCAATGATGAAGCAGTTTCTCAGGGAAATCCAAATGAAGCTGAAATTTTGGACTTGAATGAACAGCTTTGCATCTGTAATGAAGATGAAGAGGGCGCTGATTCTTTTCACAAAAAGATTGCTGCCACCAATTCTGACTATACAAAGGACATTGCCCATAAGGGAAACAGATATTTTCAGCTGGGAAAACTTGAAAAAGCAATTCAGGCGTATGCAGAATATCTGGAATCGAATAACAAGGATTGTGCATATTGGGTTGCACTGGGCCGTGTAAATGAAGTTCTGGGCAATAATGTGGAAGCCTTGGACAATTATTCCACAGCTATGGCTTTTGATCCAAGTAATTATGCCGCGGAAAAATATACAAAATCTCTGAACCAGAAGATGATCATGGATGATGTGGTTCCAATTATCGAGGAAAACAAAGAAGACGATTTTGTTAGTGGCGAAGAAGTTTCTATTGAGGAATTCACAAGTGATGAAAGCGGGCAGCCGGATCAGACAGTTGAAACTGTGGATGAAAATAATGAAAATGATGAAAATAATGAAAATGATGAAAATGACCAGATCGATCCTGCTGAAGTGACATTTGATGAAGGCGAAGTTGATATTTTTGATATTGATGATTCGGTGACCCCTGCTGATGAAGAATTGGATCTTAGCGAAATTGGTCTTGAGGACGAAGAGCAGGAAGGGGAAGAAACTGAGAATGAAGCAGAAAATCCAGCTGAAGAAATGGATGAACTGAAAGATTCTTTGGCCGATATGAAAGATGATCTTCAGGATATGAAGGAAATGCTTTTGGATGAAGAGGATTATCTTGATGATTTTGAAAATCCTTTGAAAATGGAAGATGCTTCAGATCTTGATGCTGAAAAACCGCAGAAAAATCAGATGGATGAAAATCCATTTGCAATTGATGAACAGCCTGATATTTCTGAAGAAAACGATTTGGCGGAATCGAAAAAAGAAAAGCCTTTAGCAGAAGAAAACCCTTTAGCAGAAGAAAAGCTGCTGGATGAAGTTCTTGAAAACAATGAAAATGAATTGAAGGATGCTGAAGAAATAAATCAGGCAAGTGAAGATGCTCTGAAGGCAAAAGAAGAAGCACTTAAAGCCAGTGAAGAAGCCAGAAAAGCTTTGGAAGAAGCAAAAAGAGCTGCTGCGGAAGAAGCCCGAAAGGCTGCCGAAGAAGCAGCAGAAAGAGCTGCCGAAGAAACAAGACGTAAACTTGAAAAAGAAAATAAAAAGCAGCAGGAACAGCTTGATGCTTTGAATGAGAAACTTAATAAGCAACTGGAAGAAGCAAAAAAACTTTCAGAATCTGTTGGCGAGGCTGCCGAACATGCGCAAAAAGCTGCAAGTTCTGCAGAAAAGGCTTGGGATGCGGCTCAGTCGGCAGCAGATGCGGCTCAATCGGCAAATAATGCAGAAAATTACATAAATCAGGTAGCGGAAGAGGCAGCAAAAAATGCGGCAGAAATGGCTGCCGAAAATGCAACAGAAAAAATTCAGGAAGCTGCAAAGGAACTTGAAGAAAAGCTTGCTCAAGAATCTTCTGATCTGGATGATAAGCTTTTGAATATGGAATCGGATGAAGAAGTTGTTGCAGAAACTGATGTAAAAGAAGAAGCAGCCATTCCGACGGTTGACGAGATTTTGAAAGATTCATGTAATGAAGAAAAAGAAGAAGCAGCCATTCCGGCGGTTGACGAGATTTTGAAAGATTCATGTGATGGAGAAAAAGAAGAAGCAGTTATCCCGGCGGTTGACGAGCAAAATGACACAGCAGTACCTGTAGAAAAGAAAATTGATCATTTGGAAGGCGAAAATACTCCTGTAGTTCAGATTCCATCTCAATCTGTGCCAGTTTCCCAGCCGCTTGCGAATATGGATCTGTCTGCCCAAAACCTTCCGAATTTCGGCAATTCAGGTCCGGAAATTGTGTGCGGCAACATTGTGGATAAAGTTTCTGATATGCTGCCAGTTCTTGGACAAATGCTTGAGAATAAGGAAGATGCCCATAAATTCGAAAAGGAAATAAAGTTGTTTTCCCAACTCAAGGAACTTGGAGAATACTTGCCCGAAGATCTGCGATTGAAATTCCTGAGCGGAAGAATGAGACTTCTTTTGGATTATCTTATTGCAAGACTTTCTGGAAAACCTGGTCTTATGATGATGACAAAATCCCTTCGTAAAGCCCAGACTATTGGCGCAGTAAGTTCTGACGTTACCGCTGATTCTGAAAGTCTTTCTGGACGAAGACTGGCAAAGAAAGTAATCTTTGATCTGAAAATCATGGCTTCAAAACTGGACGACCAGGATCTGGCAAAAGCTTTGATAACGGAAGCTCAGGAAGTGGAAAAGAAACTGTAGCAAAAGGGGAATAATATGGTTATACATGATTTGGATGCAATGTATGCCAGAAGACGAGATAAAATTGTGGCTTATCTTTTGGAAAATGATGCAGGTGCAGCGGTTTTCATAGATAGCGAAGAGCACCGTGAACCTGCAATTAGATATTTTACGGGGCATACAAGCGATGCCGTGCTGATTATTTTTGATACCGGATATTCTGTTCTTATTCCGTGGGATGAAATCCTTGCAAGAAAAATTTCCCATTGTGATAAGATGATTCCGTATACAAAATACAACAATAGTGCAATTGAGGCTGTCAAGGTAAATCTTAATGTGGGAAAATCCATTTCTCATACAGTGGAATTGCCGCCTTCAACTACATATCCATCGTTCTTGAAATTCATAGATGCCCTTGAAGGATGGGATGTTCGCTGTAAAGAAAATGGAGTTCATGCATATTCTGTAAAACTTCGTACAATAAAAGATGATTATGAAATCGAATGTACTAAAAAGGCAGCTTTGATTGGCGACATGATTATCGATGAAATCGAAAAAGGCATTCGCAATGAAACCATAAAAACCGAAATGGATGTGGCACTTTTAATAGAAAGGGAATGCCGTTTGCATGGCTGCGAAAGAACTGGCTTTGATACGCTTGCTGCAGGTCCTGAGCGAAGCTGGGCAATTCATGCATTCCCAGGATATACTGACGGCCAATGGCCAGGAGAAGGGCTTTCGATTCTGGATTTTGGCGTTGTGTATGAAGGTTACACAAGTGATACGACGCTGACTGTGGTGAAAGGAAAAGTATCAAAGCAGCAGCTTGAACTTGTGGAGCTTGTGGAAAAGGCCGCCGCCGAAAGCCTGAAGCTTTACAAGAAAGGTGTTCCGGTAAAAGATGCTGCTGAATGTGCACAGAACATGTTTGCAGAAGCACAAAGAAAAATGCCTCATACGCTGGGGCATGGAATTGGTCTTGAGATTCATGAATTTCCTCGTGTAAGCACAAAAATGGCGGCGGACGTTGTTTTTGAACCGGGAATGATTATTACTCTTGAACCAGGTCTTTATGACAGCGAACTTGGTGGTGTTCGCCTTGAAAATGATGTTCTCATTACAGAAGAGGGAAACGAAGTTATCACTCATTCAAGAATTATCAGGGTATAGAATTGAAAAAATCTTTATTAAAATCGGGACTTGTCTTGTCCCTAATGACACTTTTTTCCAGAATCATGGGTTTGATTCGCGAAGGAACC
>ERZ808052.89-NODE-89-length-11336-cov-4.033396_pt1 | contig 11336 bp, 8 predicted proteins | sample MGYA00380200_ERZ808052 | MGnify/ENA primary metagenome ERZ808052 (study PRJEB31490, sample SAMN06133366) | cow dung metagenome | isolation source: H10 | host: cow | place: China: Chengdu | collected 2015-05 ...
CCGTTTGCAATACAAACGTCTATTTTGTTTTCTCTTTTGTAATCAAATAAAGCAAAACACAAACTAAATATGAAACCGCTTCATATCTTTGCCAATGTAAGTGCAGATTGAAGCGGTTTTGTGTTTTGGATTTTTCGGTTATTTTTATTATGTTTTTTATCATTAAGTGAAACTGCTAATCCAAAAGCAACCATTGCTCCTATAAGACTTCCTATTGGTATTTCTCCACAATTTGTTACTACACCATGTCCATCACGGAACTCATCCATAAAGAGGGTCCCGCCTTTTCATTCGAGGTATTGCCCCCCTTAAAAGGTACAGGTTTTGAAAACCTGCGCCAGACGATTGAAAAACTGCGAGAATTCGCCCCTAAATACATCAACATAACGACCCACCGCTCGGAGTTCGTTTACAAGGATTTGGGCGGGGGACTCATGCAGCGCCATCGTATGCGCCGCCGCCCCGGAACGGTTGCTGTTGCCGCTGCTATTAAGAATGCATTCAATATCCCAGTGGTTCCCCACGTAGTTTGTAGTGGGTGCACCAAAGAGCAGATTGAATACATGTTGTTGGATCTTCAATTTTTAGGAATTGAAAATCTCCTCGTGTTGCGAGGCGATAAAGCAAAAGAAGATTCGATGTTCCAACCCGAACCAGATGGTTATGCACACACCACGGAGTTACAAGAGCAAATCAATGCCTTCAACAACGGAACGTTTATCGATGGTTCTCCCATAAAAGTTCCTGGCAAGCATTTCTCTTACGGAGTCGCATGTTATCCGGAAAAGCATGAAGAAGCGCCTAACTTACAAACCGACATCTCATGGTTTAAGCGCAAAGTGGAATTAGGAGCAGAATATGGGGTAACACAATTGTTCTATGACAATCAGGCCTATTTCAGTTTTGTTGAAAAGTGCCGCCAAGAAGGGATCAACGTTCCCATAATACCGGGAATCAAACCCCTCACACGCTTGGCACAATTACAAGTTGTTCCCAAGGTTTTCCATTGCGACCTTCCAGAAGCACTCGTAAAAGAAGCACAGAAATGCACCACAGACGAACAAGTAAAACAGTTGGGTATTGAGTGGAGCGTGGCGCAATGTAAAGAACTCCTCGCACATGGTTGCCCCAGTCTGCATTTCTATACGGTTTCGGCGGTAGATTCTATTGCTGAAATCGCAAAAAGAATTTATTAAAATTAAAAGGAGAAAGGAAAAAGAAGAAAAGAGAAAAATGCAGGAACGTTAGTGTCCAACCGCATGGTTTCTTCTATCTTAGTTCTCGTTTCTCTGTTCTCATTTCTCGTTTCTCATTCCCCCTATGCTCTATTCATCCATCATAGCACAAGAAGGCATTAAAGAAAGACTCCGTCGACAAATCATGACGGGGAGAATTCCGCATGCCCAACTTTTCTGTGGTCCTGAAGGATGCGGGAAATTGCCCATGGCACTTGCATTTGCTGAGGCGCTACTCTGTCAGTCACCCATAGACGGAAATCCTTGTGGCGAATGTCGCTCCTGCAAGATGATGAAACGTTTTGAGCATCCCGACCTCCACTTTTTGTTTCCCAATAAAAAGTCAAGTGAAGAAACGTTGAGCACCGCACACTTACGCAATTGGAGAGCAGAACTCACACGTTCGGTATATCTCGACACCAAGCGCTGGTATGCCGCAATGGGAACGGAAAACCAGCAACCCATCATCAATGTTAAGGATGCTGCATACATGTCAGACGCGCTGAGTTTAACAGCTCAACAGGGTGGTTACAGAGTGGTGATTATCTGGCACGCAGAATTGATAAACGAACAGGCGGCAAATAAAATCCTGAAAATATTAGAAGAACCACCCACGAAAACGGTGATTATTCTGATAACAGACACCCCCGAACGCTTGTTGCAAACAATTGTCAGTCGCACACAATGCATAGAATTCCCTGCATTAAGTGCTGAAGAAATTCAAGACGTGCTCGTCAAACAGCATGGCATGACTGGCGAAATGGCCATGACCATTGCAAGAAGCGCAAACGGCAGTTACACGCAAGCAGCAAACCTCATTCAAGCAAACGAAGAGACCGCCATCTTCTTCGACCTCTTCGTGCAACTCATGCGCAAATGCTACATGCGCGACATTAAGGAAATGCAAAAATGGAGTGAACTCGTTGCGGAATGGGGACGTGAAAAACAAAAAAACTTCCTCCGATATTGCCAACACATGGTGCGCGAAAACTTTATCTTTAATTTTCACGAACCAGACTTAAATTACCTTGCCACAAACGAGCGTGAATTCTCCACACGTTTTTCGCCTTTCATCAACGAGCGCAATGTTATCGGAATTATGGAAGAACTCTCACTCGCTGAGCGAGATATTACGCAAAACGTAAACCCACGCATGGTGTTCTTTGATTTTGCACTCAAAATGATTGTATTGCTCATAAAATAAAGATTACGCGCTCTAAAACATCAAACCCTTCTGGAGCCTCTCAATAAAATAGATTTCCGAAAAAGAAATATGAACAAAGAATTTATGATACACCCTTGCCTACGCGGACTCAGTGCGAAAGGTTGCGGCAGACAGGATAAACAACTCAATACATACGACTACTTTGCCGACATCCCTGGTAACAATGACGCGTGTGACCTCGTTGAGGTGCAATTTAAACATACACGCAAGGGATATTATCGCAATGAAAATCGCATTCCCCTGCAAAAGGGCGACATTGTGGCTGTAGAAGCCTCACCCGGTCATGACATTGGCGTCGTTACACTAACGGGGCAACTTGTACCCCTTCAAATGAAAAAGGCATGCCTCAGACCCGATACCGAAATCAAACGTATCTATCGTAAAGCACGCCCTGTTGACATGGAAAAGTATGAAGAAGCCCAGTCACGCGAACATGGAACGATGATACAGGCACGTCAGATTGCAAAAGACCTCAATCTGGACATGAAAATTGGTGACGTAGAATATCAAGGAGACTGCAACAAAGCGATTTTCTATTATATTGCTGACCAACGCGTAGACTTCCGCCAACTCATTAAAGTGCTGGCTGAGACATTCCACGTACGCATCGAGATGCGACAAATCGGTGCGCGTCAAGAAGCGGGACGCATCGGTGGTATCGGGCCTTGCGGACGTGAACTCTGTTGTGCTACTTGGGTAAAGAATTTCAACAGTGTGTCAACAGCCGCGGCGCGTTTCCAAGACATATCTCCCAACCCACAAAAGTTAGCTGGACAGTGTGCAAAACTCAAATGCTGCCTCAACTATGAAGTGGACACCTACATGGAAGCCGCTCGCAAATTGCCTAGTCGTGAAATCACGCTTGAAACAGCTGATGCCACCTTCTATCATTTCAAGTCTGACATCTTGGCAGGCACTGTAAGTTACAGCACAGACAAGCGCATGGCGGTAAATGTAACCACCATTCCCGCTGAACGTGCGTTTGAAGTGCTCAACATGAACAAGCGCGGCGAAAAGCCACTTAGTCTTAACGAAACTACAGAAACGGCAACCGCAACTCCCGTAGATTTGGCGGAACAAGAAAGTCTCACACGATTTGATAAGAACAAGCGCAAGGGCAACAAGCATCGTAACGACAAACCACGAAACAACCCCGAACAACAAGAAAAACAACCCGCAAACGAACATCGCAACCATCGCGGAGAACGACGCAACAAAAGAAGGGGTCCCGTTGAACGTTAAGCGCTATTCACCCCAACTCTTGAACTGTTGACATGCGTAACATTTTATTATTTTTAATCATACTCATAGTTGTAGGCTGCACATCTCATGCGGCCTACACTGTTTTTCAACCTGTTCCTATTGAGAATTGGACGCTAAAGGATACGGCAAAAATTCAGTTTGACGCCATACAACCTCAAGGACAATACGCCTTAAACATTTGTGTGCGCACAACGGCTGTTTATCGCAATCAGCAAATGACGCTTCCGCTTCAAGTGACTCACAAGTGGAAGCATTTGAATGACAGTTGCACCGACTCAATAACCATTGTCTTGGCCGACAATACGGGGCACAGAATGGGGGATGGCATTAACCATCGTGACATTGTCACCTACCTCACCACACTACACTTGCCCGACACGCTTTCGGGATGTATCGCCATTATCCCCTACCCTAACGACACCATTCAGGGCATTAGTCACATCGGGGTGCAATTGATTCCCACCGACGAAAGAGCAAAGCGCTAAAAAAAGGAAGCGCAACAAAGATCTCGAATCCCCCCTCCCGCATCGGGAGCAGACTTTTTTTATCAGCGAAGTGCCGTCCCGACTCGGGAGGGCACCATTTTTGCCATTTTCACCCCGCTCCCGAGTCGGGACAGCACTTTTCAACTCCGCGAAGTACGCTCCCGCATCGGGAGGGCACCTTTTTGACCATTTTTACCCCGCTCCCGAGTCGGGACGGCACTTTTCAACTCCGCGAGGTACGCTCCCGCATCGGGAGGGCACTTTTTTCAGCAACCTTTTATCATGACACCCATCGTCTTTGATGAAAAATCTGCGATAGAAGAGTTGAAAAACGGTGCCACGCTCCATCATTAAGTTTATACACGAAATTACCACCCTATGCTACCACTATATTTTGCGCCACTACAAGGTTTTACGGAAGACACTTACCGCCGCATTCACCATGAATTAATCGGTGGAGTCGCGGCATATTACACTCCATTCTTGCGCATGGAGCACAAAGGAATCCGCACAAAGGATGCGCGAGACGTACGTCCAGAATTTAATGTCGGCGTACCTATTGTGCCGCAAGTTATTGCAAAAGACGGTGCAGAATTCTCCTTTCTGGTGAACTATCTGTCCGACTTGGGTTATCGCGAGATAGACATCAACATGGGGTGTCCCTTTCCGCTGCAAACACGCCATGGTAGAGGTGCAGGATTGTTGCAACATCCCGAATGCGTGAAGGAAATTGCCGAAATGATATGCCAACGCCAAGACCTCACCTTTAGTATCAAGATGAGATTAGGACAAACGGATGCTACCGAAAGTTACAACCTGCTACCCATCTTAAATGACACCCCCTTAAAACACATTACGCTTCATCCAAGATTGGGCATACAGCAATACCATGGAGAAACCGACCTGGATGGTTTTCAGCAATTTGCCGAACAATGTAAACATGCACTAGTTTATAATGGCGATCTGCGCACACCAGCAGCTATTCATGCCATCACCACTCGTTTTCCACAACTTGCAGGAGTCATGATAGGACGCGGACTTCTGGCACGACCCTCACTGGCACGAGAATACAGCGACGGAACAGAATGGCAACGCCCCCAACGCTTGGCACTCATCAAAAAGATGCACGAACACTATCACGCACATCTTTCAACCATCATCCCCAGCGAAGCACAACTCCTCACCAAAGTCAGAACCTTCTGGGAATACCTTGAAGAAGAGTGCGGAAGCAAAGCATGGAAGAAAATCATGAAAGCAGGCTCCATGCGCAACTACTTAAATGCCATAAATGAGTTGCATTAAAGTAACCTTGAACCTACTAAAAAAGGCAATAATTTAGAAGTTTACCCTCTACTACAGACCCCTCCGCCCTTTGGGCACCTCCCCTAACTTTGGGGAGGAATTTATATACTTCCATTCGCTTGTTATTCCTAATTAGAAACCCAAACGAGGTAGACTAACTAAATTGGTCCCAAAAGTTAGGGGGACGAGCAACTTTAGTTGCGGAGGGGGTCTGTTAAAGTTCTTGGGTCAACTCTTATCTTATTACCATAAATTTTCCATACCTTTGCCATTGTCAGAGATTATTCATCTTCATTATTAACCAGCTGCTAACAGAAAGGAGTAGAAACAGGGCGGCGACAATGTGTATTTGACGAAATCCAAGATCTTTGAGTTGTTGCTTATCAAAAGGGCGCTTCTAAATTTGTGCGGCGAGGGGTCGCCGAGGCGCTTTTGATTTTGAAAGTAGGTCGGCGAGGGGTCGCCGAGGTGCTTTTGATTTTAAAAGTAGGTCGGCGAGGGGTCGCCGAGGCACTTTTGGTTTTGAAAGTAGGTCGGCGAGGGGTCGCCGAGGCACTTTTGATTTTAGAAGTAGGTCGGCGAGGGGTCGCCGAGGCACTTTTGATTTTGAAAGTAGGTCGGCGAGGGGTCGCCGAGGATTTTGGATAGTATTAATGCTTCAAAAACTATCATGATTATGAAAACAATTGTCGAAATCACAAAGATTGGCTTGACAAAGCTTAATAATTCTGAGTATCTTAACATCTGCACACGCACCAGTAATTTGATTAATGCCGTAGGTCCCGATTCTTTGGGTATAGAGACTGAAGTGGTAGAACAATTTGATGCCAATTTGACGCTGTTGGGCGATTTAGTCGCTAAGAGTTATGCTTATGCAGAGACCGCCGAGTTGGCCGAAATTGACAAGCAACGCGATGCCCTAGTTGAATACCTATTAGATAATGTGCGTAACGCTCAGGATATCCCTATCAAGTCTAAGGCTGACGCTGCCAAGGATTTGTGGACGAAGGTGTTGAAACCCTATGAGAAGGTTTGCACTGTACCCAAGCAACAGAAGACCATGATGCTGAATGGTATGCTTTATGACTTGGCAAAGCCAGAAAATGCTGCTAAAATAGAGACGCTCGGGTTGAACGATGCTGTAGAGGAACTCACTGTGCTGAACACGAACTACATGGTGCTGACCGAACAGCGCACTGCCAGCAAGGCCACAACCAAGGCTGACGATAGTGCAACCCTTCGTAAGGAACTGGACACGCTCTACTACTATATGACAACCGTTGCCTTTTGCGAAAGCGTAGCCAAACCAACGGAAATAACAGCAACGTTTGTGAAAAACGTCAACGCTATCATTGAAGAAATCAACGCGCTCTATAACCTTCGCATTGCCAGCAGCAAGAAGAAGGAAGACGAACCTACAGAACCCTCTGAACCTTCAGAACCCGAAACTGAAGACCCTGCTACGCCAACAGCATAATGAGCGACAAACAAATGCTGCGATAAGTATGAGCAATGGGATGCTCACAACAAATGGACACAGCAATACCACCATTGACTCATACTGAAATAATACCACCATCACAAGAAAGATGACATAATTCATCTCTTCTTGTCATAACATCAGAGGGTGTGCCGAAATTTTGCATTTTTGGCACACCCTTTTTTTGACTCTTATTCTAATGACATTCTCATAGTGTTCTAATAGCGTTTGTAGTGGAGCATTACCAACTTATACCGAGTCTCTACAATAAAGATTCCTCCAAATCCTGTTTTATTTATGGTAATAATATAGCAGTTGACCCAAGAACTTTAACAGACCCCCTCCGCAGCATAGCTGCTCGTCCCCCTAACTTTGGGGGACAATTTTAGTTAGTCTACCTCGTTTAGGTATCCAATTGGGAATAACAAACGAACGGAAGTATATAAAATTCCTCCCCAATTTTAAGGGATTTTACCACGAAGCTGGTTGCGGTCGCAGCAAAAATAGGCGTAGCACTAGTACCTCGCGCTGTTGCGCCCCATATCAGACGTTTTTAGCATCTTTCCGCATGCACTCGGTTTGCTTTAAACTCCCTTTTGGAGGATACGAAAAAAAGACTGTGCCGTAAAATGAATTACGACACAGTCTTCTGATTGCTATTGCTGACGACCTGAATCACTTGTTGCGAAGGGTCGCGCTAAGGAAGAGTTTCTTACCGTTTACGACATAAACTCCGGACTGGAGATGCTGTTTCATCCATTGCAACGTAACCTGAGTTGCGATGCGTTTGCCGTGAATGTCATAAATATCAACTTGGGTTGTTTCTGGAAGAACGCCAGCGATGTTGGTTAAGGTGGTGGTGCCTGTAACCGTTACGTCGTGGGCGGGCATTACTTCAGGAAGATCTGTCCATCCGTTAAATTCGCGTGTGGCGTCGAGTTCCACTTCGAGGGGTACAATCGCTGTACCATAAGGCACTTGGAATGTTGCGTAAACTGCACCATCGAGAACGTAAGTCAAGGTGTATTCATTTACGGAGAATTGTGCTGTTAGCGTCACATCCTTGGCGGGCATGGTTTCGGGAACTTCGCCCCAACCGATGAAGGTGTGTCCTTCCTTTTCGGGCGCAGTGGGAAGCGTAATCGTTGTGCCAAATGCCACTGATTCCGTTTTTAACACTTCGCCATCTACGATAAACGTCAGGGTGTAATACTTCACCTCATACGTGCCGTGAATTTCTAGGTCTTGAGCAGGCATGGTTTCAGGAGCGTTTTCCCAACCTGCGAATTCATGTCCTTCCTTTTCGGGCGCGGTAGGAAGTGTAATCGTTGTGCCGTAGGCTACGGATTCTGTTTTAAACACTTCGCCATCCACGATAAACGTCAGTGTGTAATACTTCACCTCGTAGGTTCCGTGAATTTCCAGATTCTTGGCGGGCATGGTTTCAGGTACGTTTTCCCAACCTGCAAATTCATATCCTTCCTTTTCGGGCGCGGTGGGAGGAATCACTGCTGCACCATAATCTACGGGTTGCTCAGCAAAGACTTCGCCATCGAGGATGTAGGTCACGGTATAGACATTCACCATAAACACCGCCTCCACCGTGAGGTTTTCACTGGGCATCACCTCGGGAAGGTTGGCCCAACCGCTGAAGGTGTGTCCCTCCTTTGTGGGTGCTTCAGGGAGAACTGGAGCCTCGCCTGCGGTTTGTGTTAAAACGGCATACTCTTGACCGTCCACCAGGTAAGTGATGGTGTAGGTCTGTGCTACCGCTTGGTAGTTCCAAGTCACGGAGGTGTTGTCAAGAGAACCTTCGTTTCCCTTACGGTCGGAAATGAGAATGTTGTTTAACGCCGCGGTGTAGGTGCCACTCTTAACGGTCTCGTCTGCCTTAATGGTGAGCGTCGCTACACACCCAGAATTACCCACGATTTCCGCATTGTTGAGTGAATATGCCACCACTTTACATACCGAACTGGGATGCTTGCTCACCACCACCGTGTGGTCGGGCAGACGTGAGGAGGTTTGTGCGGAATTTTCCACAACCGTGAATCCGTTGGGCAACTCCAAGTCTAATTGAAAAGCGGTGAGATTATCCACCTCGGGGTTTTCTATGTTTAACTCCATTGTCCATTCTCCAGAGTTTGCGGTGGGAGAAATGGTGGCAGTCATGTGGTTTTGTGCAAGTGCGGGCAGCGAGAAAAGGGCCGTTAGTGCACTCCACAAAAGAGAGAGTCCTTTGAATTTCATAGTGAGAGAACTTCTTATTTGCTGATAGTTACTTTAACGTCTTCAACGATATAAATGCCGTTGGGCAAGTGAATCGTGTTCTTTCCGGGACAGAGTGTAACCTGTCTTACGCAGCGACCGTCGAGTGCATAAATGGCGATTGTGCGTGTTGTTGCCGATTCGATAGTGAGCATTTCGCCACCCTGAATTGTCGTTGTGTGGTGCACGTCGTGAATGCTTGTTGTTGCAACGTCAAAGTTGGTAGTTTGCGCTCCCGCTCTGAGGTCTTCGCCCATACGGTTAGCGAGCAACACGGCCGATGTGCTCACCACTCTTTGCGCCTCGGGAAGCATCTGAGCGGCATTTAATGCCACGTAGATTTCGTGTGCTCCAACGGGAATCACCTTGCCGCTTTCCGAATAAATCATGACGCGATAGGTGCCCGCATTTAATGCTTGGAATACCACTTTATGCTGGTTAAGCAGCGCCGAGAGGTCAACGTCTTCAATCGTCATGCCTTCAGGAAGGTGGAGTTCAAATTGAAGGGCGTTGTAAGCATCGGTATCAACTTGCAGGGTGAGGGGGCAATACGTCGGTTCGCCGAGACCCACTTGGAAGGTCTGCATTCTGAGAGCGGCATCTGCCTTCTTGCGTGTCAATGAAGTGCTGCTCGTTTCGGGTTGGTTCATGACGAGCGCCACCGCGTGAACCACGTCGTTAATCGTAATTGCACTATTGCAATCCACGTCAGCCTGGTCGAAGTTAAACGTCTCGTTAGGTTGTCCCAAGATTTTATTGAGAATGCACATCACGTCGGCCACGGTAATGGCACCGTCCAAGTTGGCATCACCCACGGAAATAGCCAATGGTCTGTTGAGGTCGTAACGCTCCAAATTGTTGTAGATATAGGGCGCGCGTTGTGCCAACCAGTTTATGGTGTTGTTTTTCACCCATTCGTAATTATTACCATCGACCCAAACGGTGGCATTGTTTTCAAACGAACTTTTCGCAAACTGATAGTAGGTTTCCACATAGTCTAAGAGTTCGTCATAATGCTTCTCCATGAAGTCTTTCCACTCCTTGTAGTACGCACGTTTTACAGCATCGCTATTGAAGCGCAAATCGTAAAGGAAGTTATAACCATCTCCTCTAACAAGGTTATCAAAGTAGTCCAATTTAGGACTAATTTCACAATAAGAATAGGTTCTCTCGTAACCATATGCCCAGTCAAAGTCCCATACCGGTCCAAAGACGTAGCGACTATGGAGCGAGCGGAGGTCTTCTTTGTATAAATACGTGCTCTTGGGGTGACCCAGTTCCAAGTTCATGACCAACTCGTTGACCAGCATGAAGCGTGCGAACATTTCAACGTCAATAAGGTTGGCGTAATCTTCAGTTCCCATGTCGAGCACGTCGGTAAAGTTGCTGAAGTCCTCTTGGATGAGGTCGAACATGGGATAGGGGTCGTCCATTTCGTCAAGGTCGGGGTCCTTTACGTTTGTGGGGAGGTTGTAAGCGTAAGGTCTGAATTTGAAGAGTTCGTCATAGTAGGAGTCGAGTTCGAGAAGCGTAGCGTAGGATTCGTCATCCAAGTCAATGCTATTGTTACTGATGCCCACTTGTTGCGTAAAGTTGTAATTGCCTCGGTAAACGCCGTTCAAATATAAGTCAACGGGGATAATGCGATTGGCCCCCGCCGTTTCTACCATGGATGCAATCTTCATGGCCACGGCATTTGAGAGCATAGATCCCGTTTGGCGGTTGGCGAGCAACACCCAACTCTTGCCCTTGGTGAGTCCGAAGGGTTTTTGTGAGGAATCAAACTTCAGGCGATAGGGACTCTTACCATACTGTCCCGCCCAACTTGAGTTACCTCTACCTCGGATGTTCACTTCTCCCTCGAAGTCGGGGAAAACGCCCGCACCGTCAATGCGGATGGTTGATTTCAAATAGGTGACTTTGTCCGCGGGAAATTCGCCGTTCTCGGTATTGATGTAGATAGCAGGTACGCGTCCGGCATCTGTAGGCCATTCAACTCGTACACACACATCGCGACCATAAGGGCGCATTTTGTAAGAATATTGTGCAGGGCTGATGAGTACAGGACCTTGAGATTC
>ERZ808052.90-NODE-90-length-11297-cov-4.736720_pt1 | contig 11297 bp, 13 predicted proteins | sample MGYA00380200_ERZ808052 | MGnify/ENA primary metagenome ERZ808052 (study PRJEB31490, sample SAMN06133366) | cow dung metagenome | isolation source: H10 | host: cow | place: China: Chengdu | collected 2015-05 ...
GCTTTTATCTGGAATCTTTCCATTCCCTACGTTTATTTCATTCTGTCTCTGGAAGAGTGTGTCCGGTTTGCAATCACATTGGTGATTTTTAAGAGCAGAAAATGGATGAATGTTCTGGATGCAACGTCTTGAATGTGGCAATGATGGTTCCTAAAATATGTTTCCCATATTCGCTGACCTTCGCCAATATAGAGGCAAGTGTTGCGATTATGGCAAACAGCAGTACAAAGACAAAACGTATACAAGATTACCTACTACAAATTGGATTTATCGAAATATTCGTTCAATCTCGTTAGTCGAATTTATCGCTATAAACAGAAAAAAGCAAGAGAATGGAAAGAAGCTGAAACTTCTTTCCATTCTCATACATCTCGTAATGCTCGTACCTTTAAGGCTTGCCCTTAAGGGTACGATGCGTTACTGGCGTTTTTTTATCTCGGTGCTTGTAATTTTTTCCTTCTTCGCTATAATATAGCCAACCTATTTTGGAGTGATCCCTATGGCGAAAAACACCATCAACTGGGAAGACATCGGTAGAAATGTACAGGACATTGTTGACCACGCGATTTCTTCTCATGATTATCAGAAGCTGAATCAGACCATCCGGCAGGTGGTTGATCGGGCAATGGATGCGGGAGAAGAAGCAGTCCGTAAGGTTGTAGACAATACTGTCCCTAGAACCCAGCCCTCTCAGCCTGCGCAGAGTGTGAAAAAGCCGGATTTGAGCGTTTATTATGCGCCTACCGGAGGCAAAACGGCTCTGAGCATTGTAAAAATTGTGGGCGGAAGTCTGATGGGGGTTGTTTGCGCATCCTTACTGACAGCCTCCGCTGTGATTGGAATGTTTTTATCCGGTGAATCTTTCCTTCCTGCCATCGCGCTGCCTTTGTTGGCAGTCGGTGCACTGCTGATCAGCAGCGGCGTGTCGGGATTGAAAAGAATCAATCGCTTTAAACGGTATCGGAAACTATTGGGTCAAAAGACCTACTGCTCGCTGGAAAAACTTGCCCGGGGCATTGGACAAAGTGTGAAATATGTCCGGAGGGATGTGCGTAAGCTTCTTGCAGGCGGCTATTTTCCGGAGGGGCACCTGGATAAGGAAGAATCCAATCTGATCATCACGGAAGAAACCTATCAGCTCTTTGAACGCAGCAGACTTCAGCTGGAGCAGAGTCAGCAAGAGGCCAAACAAGTTGCTAAGGAAGCAAAGCAGAAGAAAACCGTATCTTCCCAGCTGCCCCAAGTGCAGGAAGTTCTGGACAAAGGCAACGCCTTCATCGCGGAAATCCGCAGATGCAATGATCTGATTCCTGGATTTGAAATCTCGGAAAAGATATCCCGGATAGAACTGATCGTACAGCGGATCTTTGAGCGTGCTGCTTCTCATCCTGAAATTATTCCGGATCTGAAAAAGATGATGGACTATTATCTTCCCATGACTGTGAAGCTTCTGAATGCTTATGCGGATATGGATGCCCAGCCGGTACAGGGAGAAACCATCCGGGCCTCAAAACATGAAATTGAGCAGACCCTGGATACCCTGAATCTGGCCTTTGAAAAGCTGCTGGATTCCGTTTTTGAAGACACAGCACTGGATGTGTCCAGTGATATTTCTGTCCTGCAGACTCTGCTGGCCCAGGAAGGGCTGACGGAAGACGGTCTTAGCCAGATTAAGAAACAAAGACGAGGAGAAACGTTATGAGCGGTGAATATAATTTTGACGAAGTCATTACCCCCAGCCTGACGCTGGAACCGGAACTGGAACCGGTCGTAGAGACCACTCTGGTCGCACAGCCCGAGAAGGAAGACGCTGAGGGCCCCGTATTGACGCCTGAAGAGCAGGCAATGGTTGCTGCTTTTGCAGAAAAAATCGATGTGGAGAATACCACCCAGATTCTGCAGTACGGTGCCGGCACCCAGAAGAAGATGGCAGACTTCTCTGATGCAGCTCTTGCAAACGTCCGAACCCAGGATCTGGGCGAGGTGGGTACACTTATTGCAGATGTGGTGGGTGAACTGAAGGGCTTCGATGCGGAGGAAAAGAAGGGTCTGATGGGCTTCTTCCGCAAGAAAGCAGATCAGCTGGAAACCATGAAAAACCGCTATGCCAAGGCCGAGGTCAATGTGGCGAAAATTGGTGATGCGCTTCAGCAGCACCAGGTTCGATTGCTGAAGGACTCCGCTGTGCTGGACAAGATGTATGAGCAGAATCTGGCTTATTTCAAGGAACTGACCATGTACATCCTGGCAGGCAAGCAGAAACTCCACCAGGTACGCTCCGGTAAACTCCTGCAGCTGGAGGAAAAGGCAAGACTATCCGGTCTTGCAGAGGACGCCCAGACTGCCCGGGATCTGGCAGATAAGTGCAATCGCTTTGAGAAGAAAATCCACGATCTGGAGCTGACCCGCACCATTTCCATTCAGACAGCACCCCAGATCCGGATGATCCAGAACAATGACCATGTGATGGTGGAGAAGATCCAGACCACACTGATGAACACCATCCCCCTGTGGAAGAACCAGATGGTTCTGGCTCTGGGTATTGCCCATTCCACCGAAGCCGCCCAGGCACAGCGCCAGGTGACCGACATCACCAATGCGCTGCTGAAGCAGAATGCAGAAAAACTGCATATGGCATCCATCGAGACTGCTAAGGAAGCAGAGCGGGGGATTGTGGATATTGAGACTCTGAAGGCAACCAACGCCAAGCTGATTCAGACCTTCGACGATGTACTGAAGATCCAGGCCGAGGGACGTGCAAAGCGATTGGCAGCTGAGAACGAAATGGCAAAGATGGAAAACGATCTGAAGCTCAAGCTTCTGGAGATCAGCGGCCAATAACGAATATTGCTTTCTTAGCATTGCTGCTAACGGCAGTTTCTAATAAGACAGTATGAAAACTACTGACATAGGGTAGCTGCCAAACAGGGTGCAACAACAAAAGAATGCGTGATACTTCAGTCCCATGGGCTGGGTATCACGCATTTTTTATTTTAGATCGCGAAGAAGTATTTGCAGATTCTGTGTTCCTCACCCTGATAGGGGCCGATGCCTTCAAATTCCTTGATGAAGCCGCAGCGCTCCATGACCTTCACGGAAGCCTTGTTATCCGCAAGGCAGATACCGGCGATTTTAGAAAGCCCCAGCTTGGGCATGATGATCGGCAGGAATGCTTTGACTGCTTCGGCGGCGTAACCTTTCTTGGTGTAGTTTGCGCCGATGTGGTAGCCCACCTCCCAGGTGCCGTCGTCAAAGGGAACAGCCTGGACATAGCCGATGTAGGTGCCATCCTTCAGCAGTACCGGATACACCAGTGGGCCGTCGCCGTTCTCATAGACACCCATCAGGAAGCCCACGGTGTCTGCCGCTTCCTCCACGGTTTCAAATACTTCATCGGGGACGAACCGGCGGTTGTCCTCGTCCAGAGAATTCAGATGTACGGCTTCCGCCATATCCATGGTAAATTCGGTAATAATCAGTCTTTCCGTTTCAATTTTCATGTTGCTTATCTTTTCACTTCATAAGTGCATTTTGTAAATTTCCAGTTTCCGATTTCAAATTTGCTGTCTGTGATTGGCTTGGCAAGCTGGCGAGTTTCGATAAATTCATCTGTCACAGTGACGAAGAACTGCTTTCCGTCCTTCTCCACCAAGTAGAATTCTTTGTCCAGATTTTTGATGCCGTTGATAAATTGCGGGATACCAAAAGGGGCATCAGTCAGGAATCCCAGGGCATTGTCTACGACCTTTTCACCCTTTGTCAGCTTCAACTCGCCCAGCAGCGTATGGATTTCCGCATCTGGGAATTTTTCGAGGATCAGGCGGTCTTTCTTTGTTTTCCGGATGCCCTTACCATAATCGGAAAGGTTATATGCTTCCCGGATCACCTGCACATCAACGGTGCCGCCATCGTCCAGAAGATAGTCCACGCTTACATTCAGTAACTGCGCCAGCGCCTTTAGATTATCAACATCGGGAAGGCCCTTGTCCGTTTCCCATTTTGCAATGGCAGATCGGGATACCGTCATCTTTTCCGCAAGCTGTTCCTGGGACAGGCCGCACTGCTTTCTTGCCTCTTTGATCTTTTCGCCTAATGTCATTTCCGTTACCTCCGACAGTTTATTTTGGTTTCATTGTACAGAGAAGTGTGTCTGTACGCAAGAAACTGCCTGTGACAGGGTTGTTACGCTTCGTGACAATGGCGATTCTCAGTCCTTTTGATATTCCAGAATGTCTCCCGCTTCGCAGTCCAACGCCTCGCAGATCGCCGCGAGCGTGGTGAACCGGACTGCGGTAACTTTGTTGTTTTTGATCTTGGACAGGTTTACATTGGAAATGCCTACCCGCTCAGCAAGTTCGTTAAGGGACATTTTCCGCTCCACCATCATCCGATCCAGTCGAAGAACGATTTTTCCCATGGCGGCCTCCTTACAGAAGTCCGTCTACATCTTTTTCAAGCTCTATGCCTTGAGCAAAGAATTGAGTGATGCAAAGAACCACAATACCGATGACAAAGCCCTCAAAGCCGTTGTATATCTCAGCGTTCTCAACACCGATCACGATTCTTGCGATCACGCTCATAACAAAGCCAACAACGGGGACAGCGATGGAAAAGATGCCGATCTCACGGAACATACGCACATTGTCATGCTGGAAAGGAGTCGTTCCTTCGGATTTTTTGATGATCAGGTGGAGATTTCTAAAAATCATAGCCATCAGCCCAAGGATCAGCGTTGCGCCGATGCCGAACAGGAAAAGCGCCGTCATATCAACCTGACCGTTTGTAACAGCCGCCTGAATTTCAAAGCCGTACACAGACAGTTTGGCCCCGCAGCTCTCACAAGCATCAAAGCCGATGAAATAGCCGATCCAATCGGGATTGACCAATGCACAGACCGTTGCCGCCAGCATCAGGCCCGCTCCGACCCACTGGAACACCTCCACGATTTTTGTGATGATCTTTGCCATATTCGCAATGAATTTGCTGAAGTTTTTCATTTCACATACCTCCAAAGGTTTTCTGATGATGAAAGCATAACACTAATTTTAATGTTTGTCAATCCCTTTTTAATGTGCGACATTAAATACAATGCGTTTGACATTAAAAAATATTACGCGTTATAATAATGGAAACGAAAATGGAGGGTTAGCCATGAATGAAATGGAGTATCAAATGATCTTCAAACGGAAGTCCTTTCATTTATTCAAGGACACCGGCCATCTATCGGATATGGAGCTGGTACAGATCGAAGATGCCTTTCGTTCCTGCCGGACGCTGGTCCCGGAAATCAAAGTGGATATGATGATCGTTCCGGCAGATCAGACCTCTTGCAAGCGGGGGCAGGAATACTGCATCCTGCTCTACAGCGAAAAGAAGGAGGGGTATCTCTCCAATATCGGATACATTGGCGAACAGTTGGATCTGTATCTCGCCTCCCTGAACATCGGCGCTTTGTGGTTCGGGATTGGCAAAACAGAGGAACGATCATATAACGGTCTGGATTTCGTTATCATGATCGCTATTGCGAAAATGCCCCAGGACAAGTTCCGAAAAGATATGTTCAAAAGCAAGCGCAAACCTCTGAATGAGGTATGGCATGGCGTGCATTACACCAATATCGGTAATATTGCCCGGTTCGCTCCCAGCGCCTGCAATACGCAGCCATGGATCGTGGAAGCAACACAGACAGGTCTGTCTGTTTACAGATACAAGAAGCCCGGAAAGCGGGGTATCATGCCTGTCGCCATGGTGACGCATTACAACCGCATCGATATCGGCATCTTCCTGCTGTTCCTGGAATTGTGCCTGGAGCATGAGGGAATCGGCTTTGAACGGACGCTGTTGCCCGATACCGGCGATGAAGAAAAGACCTTGATTGCAGTGTATCAACTCCATGATCCTAGATGTTAATTTCCGTTGCGGAATTGCAAAGTGAAATCGGTAGACTTTATGATCGCTCCCCGCTAAAATGATGTCATTCCAAGCCAAGGAGGAAGCACAATGGAATTTGGAAACAGACTGTATGAACTGAGAAAGCAAAAGGGACTTTCTCAGGAGGAACTGGCGAATCGGTTGGATGTGACCCGACAGACCGTTTCAAAATGGGAGTTGGGCGATTCTACCCCGGATATGGATAAGCTGGTTGCTCTGGGGGAGCTGTTTGAAATCTCTCTGGATGAGCTGGTATTGGGAAAAGTGCCTGTCACAACAAAACTGGATGAATGGGGGGCAAAGGTTATGACTACCGAAAACAAGCAGAAAGCAAAGAAGGGACTGAAGATCGTGGGCATCATCGCCGGGGCGGTTCTGGCAATCGACGCAGTTTCCATGATCGCCTATTTTCTGATCTGGGGCTTTCCCAAATAGAGCGTGAGCCGGGAGAAATCCCGGCTCATTTCTTTGGCAGCTGAGTAATGCAACGCACGCATTCTTGTTGTGGGTTATGCGATTAACCTTTGACCTTCCTGCCGGATGGATATATACTAATCTCAGATTCAGCTGACAGGAGGCATCTCAAATGGAGGACCAGAGGGTTAGAATCAGTGATATTGCGCAGGAGCTGGGGCTTAGTACGGCCACGGTTTCCAATGTGATTCACGGAAAAACAAAGAAGATTTCTGAGGAAACCCAGAAGAGGGTCATGGCGCTGTTGGAAGAAAAGCAATACATTCCCAGCATGGCTGGTATTTTGCTGGCCCGGAACTCTTCCAGAATTATCGGCGTGTTCGTAAATGACCATGAAAAATACGAAGGGCACACGCTGGATGATTTCTTTATCTCCTCTTCGTTGAATTATCTGTCCACCGAAATCGAAGCCAACGGGCAATTTATGATGGTGAAGAAAGCAAAAAGTGCAGAAGAAATCATTCAGTTTGCATCCATGTGGAATCTGGACGGAATCGTGGTGATCGGCTTCTGCGATCAGGATTATGTGTATCTTCGAAATCATATGCGGATTCCTTTTGTGGTCTATGACGGTTATTGTAAAAACCCGGAAAGGATCGTGAATATCACCATCGATAACTATGACGGCGGCCATCAGGCAGGCTGTTATCTCCGGGAGAATGGTCACGAACGGGCTTTATGTATTGCCGACAATGACATCTGTGTGGATATGGAGCGGGTACAGGGCTTCCAGACAGGTTTTGCTCCCGGCTTTGCGGATTATCTACTGGTTCCCATGCATCGGCAGCAGCGTTGGCAATTCTACAGAGAACATCTGAACAGGATTCTGAATACAACTGCGGTTTTTGCAGTTTCAGATTACTATGCGGTTGACTTCATCGGCTTTCTGAATGAGCAGGGAATCCGGGTTCCGGAGGAAATTGCTGTTGTAGGTTTTGATGACACACCTCTCTGCCAGATGGTATCTCCATCTCTTACCACAGTCAGGCAGGATGGCGCACTTCGGGCAAGGATTGCCATAGAGAAACTCCGGGAATTAAAGGAAGGCAGACAGACCGAAACACAAATCCGGCTTCCGGTGCAGCTTGTGGTCAGGAGAAGCAGCAGGACATAACTTATATGCGGCATTTGTGCAGAGAACATAAATGCCGCAATTTCTTTTTGTGCAGGGTTACGGTGTTAACCTTTGCAATTTGCTTTTATCTGCGATAAAATGAAAACATAAAAATCAGGAGGTTATTCCCATGACACCAACAGAACTGGTCATCCGCTTTTTTGAAGAAGGCTATACGAACCGAAATTATGGTTTTGTGATGGACTGTATGACAGAGGATTATATTGACAACAGTCCTGCTGCCGCAAGGAGCAATGCGGATGCGGTGGGCATTCTGAAAATCGTTGCCGGGCAGTATGCTTATCTGAATGCAACTGTAATTGATGCTTTCGCAGAAGGGGGAATGGTTGCCACCAGAGTGCGTTTTGATGGACTTCACAATGAATCCGGCAAACGGGTCAGCTTCGAAGCGCTGGAAAATTTCAAGGTTATGAACGGTAAGATCGTAGAATCCTGGGGCTACTGGCCGGACAAGGAAATCGAAGAGAAGCTGAAAGCGTAAATGTAGTTTGTCGAGGTTTTGTAAATGGAGAGAAAAATCGTATTAAAGCAGGACATTTTGACTGCGCTAAAGAAGATTGGTATTACCGCAGGTCAGACGATTATGGTTCATACCTCGCTGAGCAGTATGGGATTTGTTTGCGGTGGCGCACAGATTGTCATTGAAGCCTTGCTGGAAAGTGTAGGCGCAGACGGAACCATTTTGATGCCAACCCAATCATGGAAGAATCTTGATCCCACCGCTGGCGTTCACTGGGAAGAACCGGAGGAATGGTGGCAGATCATCCGGGACAATTGGCCTGCGTACAACAAGGATATCACACCCACAAATACCATGGGGGCTGTTGCAGAAATGTTCCGCAGGTGGCCCGGTACGCTGCGTAGCGATCATCCCGCCCGTTCAGTGGCTGCGAACGGAAAATATGCTGCGTATCTTACACAAGATCATGACCTTTCTAATATCTTTGGGGAGGGTTCACCCATCGGGAAACTGTATGAACTGGATGGGTATGTACTGCTGATCGGCGTTGGTTACGATAAGAACACTTCATTGCATTTGGCAGATGTGAGAGCAGACTACCCCGGAAAGCACAACAGCACGGAATACAGTGCCGTTATGGAAAACGGTCAGCGGGTCTGGAAATCCTATGATACTCTTTTTGTGGACGGTGAGGATTTTGAGGAAATCGGAGAGGCCTTTGAGAACCGTCATTCCGTTCAAAAGGTCACATTGGGCAATGCAACCATAACGCTTATGAAGCAGAGAGAGCTTGTGGACTTTGCTGTGCAATGGATTGAACAGAACAGGAAGTAATTCTAGCAGACAAGCATGGGCCGGGAGCAATCCCGGCTCTTTCATATCTTTCATTGACAAGTAACTGTATCATTGGTAAAAATACTTGCATTATCGAACGCTTGTGCTATAATTGTCTTATCAAAATCACGAAAGGGATAATGAGCGCTGTTGACATATATAGTGTGTTATGCTGGTAGAATCAACTCATTGTGAATATTGGTCTCAAGAAAATTTTTTACTAATATTTTGCAAACATTGGAACAATTTGATCTTTCTCAAGCCATATATAGTAGAGGGGTATTCTACTATCGAAAACAGGAGGTGAAGCAATGGCAAAATCCCCGCAAGGATTCATCGTGGTGCTGCCCGGTGAGATCATTGAAATTGCTCAGGATGATGACAAATCCTGGCTGACGCTTTTCTATGCGCTGCCAAAAGAACTGGCAGAAAAATTCCCGGCAGCTATGGAACTTCCCCGCTGTCCTTATGAAGTTCTGCGGACGGACAAGTATGACCACATCGTAAAAAATGACATGATGAAGGTTCTTGTTTGGGACAGCTATTCCTGGGCAGCTTGGCAGTTCTTTCAGGTCAAAGACCGCAACGGAAATTACCGCGATATCCCCGGTAACCGTCCCGATTATGCGGGCCACTCTCCCATCTGGCAGCTTTCCTATGCCATCATTCCTTACATGAGAATGAAGCTGGAATCTCACGGAATGGGCTTTCAGAATCTTTACAATATGCCCATGGGTGCAGAAGTCCCCTGGCTGACTTATAAGCAGTTCGGCAACTTGGTCGGCAACCTGACGGACATGATCGTTGTGGAACAGAAATGGCAGCCGGTGATCGATGCCGCCTGGGAAATGCGTGCGGAAGAAGATTACGAAACAAAGTTCAGTGTTGTCAAAAATGACTTCAAAAGAAAGTGGCATCATAACCGCTCCGGTCAGCATATTTCCTTGGATCAGATGATGAAAAACAAAGACGGGGATATGATGGAAATTGCAGATCCCCGACAGGAATTTGAGCAGGAGATTATGGGGCAGGATCAGATTGAAGCATTCAAAAAAGCCACGCTGACGGACAAGGATCAGGAAATCCTGAGGCTTCGGATGCTGGGACATACGGAACAGGAGATTGCAGATTTGGTCGGCTATAAAACTGCCAGCGCTGTGCATAAGCGCATTGCCAAGATTGCCAGTATCTATGAGGATTTTGTCACCGGAGAATATCAAAAGTATCTGGATGGCCCCAACAACTAAATATGCAGTTTAAGCGGCAGTCACAGTTTTGTGGCTGCTGTTTTTTCATGCAGAAAGGAGGAAAAGCCTATGGCGAATGAGATGTTTTCCAGTCTGCCGGACGTAATGACCGCAGAGCAGCTTGCGTCTGCTTTGCAGATTTCCAAGTCCGGCGCTTACACACTTTTGAACCGCTCCGATTTCCCGACCTTACAGATCGGAGGCAGGAAAATGGTAATGAAAAAGGATCTGCTGGAATGGCTGCGAAGTCGTACCAACAGACCGAAGTAAAAATACGGTCTTGAGTTGAGAAAATGCAGAAATTTTCGGATAGCGCAAGTTCAAATGATCCAGACATCGTCCGAAGCATTTCTGTCGGAAAATCACCCCTCTTTCCCAATTCAAGAGCCGAGAAAAATCTACGAAAAAAGGAGTAAATTTTATGAAAACAGGTCTTACGAAAAAACAGAAGGTCACAGAGCTTTATTTCAATGCCAAGGACCCTGTGGCAGAGGTTTACACCCACGATACAAAACTGAAACGGCGGCTTCTAGAATATGCAGCGAAATTTCCGGAGCTGTGCCAGCTAACTGAGGATGACGAGCAGGGCGGGTTACGGTTCGATATTGCAAAAGAACGGATCAGCATCCGTCTGACGGCCCCGTATAGTGATGAACGAAAAAGCAATGCCCGGAAATGGGCAAAGGAAAACGGATATGACGGTGTCGTCTTCAAGAACATGAAGGATGCCGGAGGTTACGCATTCCAGAAAGGCAGAGATGGCTCCACTGTTGCAGTGGCCTTCAGCTCCGAGCAGGTGAAGTCTGTTGTGGCTGAGGTTGAGCCAAGACTATTTTCACGAGACAACAGAGAAGACACCCGTACCGGTGCGGGCTTTGACGGTAAAACTCCCTTTATCGACGCCTTTGAGGAAAAGGCAGACGCTCCCTATTCCGAGGCGCTTGCAACAGGCATTGCGTACAGCTGGACTCAGTCAACTCCCGTTGTCCTCCCGGGTGAGCTTATCGTAGGAACCACACGCCCCAACAGAATGATGATGGAGCATTTCTCATACGGTATTCTCGAATACTCTCACAGACTTGAGAATTCCTCAAAGGACGAAATCGGCGTGCTCACACGGAACTTCAACTCCATGGCGCAGGTTATAGAGAACACTCTCGAGGCGGTGAACGGTGAGAAGGAGAAGCTCTCCAAGATTATCGGCTGTCTCGGAGAC
>ERZ808052.91-NODE-91-length-11200-cov-2.273847_pt1 | contig 11200 bp, 8 predicted proteins | sample MGYA00380200_ERZ808052 | MGnify/ENA primary metagenome ERZ808052 (study PRJEB31490, sample SAMN06133366) | cow dung metagenome | isolation source: H10 | host: cow | place: China: Chengdu | collected 2015-05 ...
GAGATTCGCAGTATAGAGCATCTTATCCACGAGCGTTGTTTTGCCGTGGTCTACGTGTGCGATAATCGCTATGTTTCTAATATTTTGCATACAATAAAATTTAACACGCAAATATACTACAAATTATCCTTTCTCTTGCCTCCTTTCTCTTTTATTTGCTACCTTTGCACCTAATATGCCAACGCACAATACAAAAATATTTCACGCAAGTTACAAGGAGATTATAGGCGGCATTGTTTTGTATCTAATTCTTTTTGCCCCATGTTTATGGTGCCTATATGCTCTTTTTATCATAGTCTGATGCAGCAACTATATTACTGGGCACGGAAGCGCACCTGAGTAGTCATACCCTTAACCAAACCGCAATTTACGGTGTAGGTTGAACCCTCCTTCAACTCTGCGAAGAAGCACTCCTCGGCTGAAGGGAAGCCCGAACGATAGCGACCTGCAAGTGTACGAGCCTGTGCAGCAAGAGTTGCATCGGTAACCTCCAAGAGTGGAATTGCCTTGTTTACATAGTCGTATGCTACCCAGTAAGTTGCCTGACGAGCCAATGCCGAGCCACAACCCGATGCACCAGCAACATAGCACTGCGCCAAGAAGTAGAGAGCCAAACCATCGTCGTCAGTCTCGTCGATATTCAACGAAGCATTGAACGACTTGACCGAGCAACTGTCGAAACTTCGCAAGAGCTACCATAGCAATCCCTCTGCAGCAGTGGTCGAAGAAATCAAGAGCGTAAAGGCTCAAATGCAGTCGCTCAGAGAAGAGATTAACGAGATACGCAACAATATTTACAAGGCAGAAAAATCTGTACGATAATGATATCATTTGTAGTTTCACTCATAATCCTGATAGCAGGTTACTTTGTCTATGGCAAGTATGTGGCAAAGGTGTTTGGCGTTGAGCCACAGCGTCCTACGCCTGTGCATACGATGGCCGATGGTGTCGACTATGTAGAGCTTCCGACATGGAAGATATTTCTGATACAATTTCTCAACATAGCCGGATTGGGACCGATATTCGGAGCTATCATGGGCGTAATGTTTGGTCCGGCAGCATTCCTATGGATAGTCTTTGGGACAATCTTCGCCGGAGCAGTGCACGACTATCTGTCGGGCATGTTGTCGTTGAGAAGCAATGGTGCATCGTTGCCCGAAATCGTTGGCGACCAACTCGGCAACCGTGTCAAAACTGCCTTGCGCATCTTCGCCTTGCTATTGATGATACTGGTCGGAGCTGTGTTTGTCTACAATCCTGCCGACCTCTTGGCAATGTTGACGCCGGAGTCTCTCGATCGCACATTCTGGATTGTGGTGATATTTGCCTACTACATGGCTGCCACCCTTCTGCCTGTCGATAAATTGATAGGCAAACTCTATCCCTTGTTTGGCTTCGCATTGCTCTTTATGGCAGTCGGAGTGATGGTGATGATGCTGGTCAATTCGGCATCGTTGCCTGAGGTGTGGACCGAATTCTACAACCACAAAGCCGACCCTGATGCCAACCCTATATTCCCGATGATGTTTGTGTCCATAGCGTGTGGAGCGATTTCAGGCTTCCATGCGACTCAATCGCCGATGATGGCTCGATGTCTGAAGAATGAGCGTCACGCACGACCGGTGTTCTACGGAGCGATGGTCGCTGAGGGCATCGTCGCTTTGATATGGGCAGCGGCAGCAATCACGTTCACAGGTGGCTATGATGGTCTGCAACAATTCATGGGCTCATCGTCGCCTGCTATCCTTGTCGACAACATCTCCAAGTCGTGGCTCGGTACATTCGGCGGCATTCTGGCCATACTCGGTGTCATAGCCGCACCTATCACATCGGGCGACACAGCATTGCGTAGTGCGCGACTCATAGCAGCCGATTTTATGCATATCGAGCAGAAGAAGATTTCCAAGCGACTGCTGATTTCGGTGCCAATCTTCGTGTTGTGCTTCGTCATAATGCTACTGCCCTACGAAGTGGTGTGGAGATACTTTGCGTGGTGCAATCAAGTGCTATCGGTGTTCACTCTTTGGGCCATCACCATATGGCTCTACGATCATAAGAAAAACTATTTCATCACCCTGTTGCCTGCTCTGCTGATGACAGCGGTCACTTCGACATATATCATGTTTGCACCCGAAGGTTTCAGCCTGTTGACAGCCTCTTTGATGGGTTGTAGCATCAGTTATGCAGTCGCAGTAGCCTTCGGTATCGGCATGGCGGCATTGTTCATGGCGATGTTTGTCGTAAGAGCTAAAAACAAGAGTCGTCTATGAATGTGCAGTCGATAACGTGTCAGACCGACCTCTACAACTTGCACTCCCACACACATTTCTGCGATGGCAAGGCTTCGATGCAGGAGATAGCAGAAGCGGCGCGTCGTGTCGGAATGCTCCACCTCGGTTTCACCCCTCACTCCCCCATAGCGTGCCACTCGACATGCAACATGGTCCGTGAAGCCGTCGACCCATATCTGTCGGAGATAGCCCGACTTAGGGATATTCATGGCGAGCAGATGCAGGTGTGGCAATCGATGGAGATAGACTATCTGAGTCGCGACTTCGGTCCGCACATCGATTATTTCCAACGCCTGCCATTGGACTATCGCTTGGCATCGGTGCATTTTGTGCCCAACTATGATGGTATCCCTATCGATTGCGATGGACGATACGAGCGTTTCAGCCAGCGATTGAAGGAGGAGTTCAGAGGCGATATACGCTATGTCGTAGAGAAATTCTTTGAGCATACGCTGACCATGATAGAACTCGGAGGCTTCGATATTCTCGGACACTTCGACAAGATAGCTCGCAATGCGTCACAAGCGTCGCCCGGTATCGAAGAGGAGTCGTGGTATGAGGCACTCATAGACGATGTGATATCCCACGCCATCTCGGCACAAGTAGCCATAGAGGTCAACACCAAAGCCTACGATGAGCATAAGCGTTTCTTCCCCTCGCAGAGGTGGATGGACAAGGTGATAGCATCAGGTCTGCCGATAGTGGTCAATTCCGATGTGCATCACCCCGACAAGGTCAATGCCGGACGAAACGAAGCTCTCAAACTGATACGCAGCCTTAAGTAGGTCGAAAGGTTTTGATATATGGTCAAAAATAACTAACTTCGCAGATGATATGAACTGTGGAGCGATTTCGTCGACACGAATGATGCCTCCACATAAAGAGCCGCAAGCTAAATGAAATTTTCACAAGTAATAGGTCATGAGGAGCAGAAGTCGCTATTGCGCTACAGTGTCGACAACGATCAGTTGCCGCACGCACTGTTGATATCCGGTCCTTCGGGTATCGGCAAGATGACGTTGGCAAGAGCATTGGCGCAGTACATTCATTGCACCAATCGTGTCAATGGCGACTCTTGTGGCAAGTGTCCGTCATGTCGACAGCATCAGTCGCTCAACAATCCCGACATGCACTATGTCTATCCGATAGTCAAGAAGTCAAGTCCCAAGTTGACTGTGTCGGAAGACTATCTGTCCGAGTGGATTGAATTTGTCGAGGAAGACCCTATGTCGCCCTACGAGAGATGGCTCGAATTGATGGATGCCGGAAACTCGCAGCCCATGATTTATGTCGATGAGAGTGCCGAAATTCTACGCAAGATGCATCACTCCAGCTTCGCCGCCAAGCACAAAATTATGCTAATGTGGCTACCTGAGAAGATGAACGAAGAGGCTGCCAATAAGTTGCTCAAGATTATCGAAGAGCCCTTTGAGGACACCAAGTTCATATTCGTCAGCAACGAGCCTCAAGCTATCCTGCCGACCATCTTTTCACGCACTCAGCGCGTCAACCTCAAGAAACTTTCCCCATCGGAGATAGCCCTCTACCTCTGTTCGACATATGGCATCGATGAAAATTCTGCCCTCGAGATAGCATCGATAAGCGATGGCAACGTAAATGTCGCTGTGGGAAATGTGAGCCTAAGCGGTGAGACAGCAGAGTTTCGCAAGATATTCCAGGAGATGATGCGTAAGGCCTACATGCGCGACATCAGATCGCTCAAAGACATCGCCGACAAGATAGCATCGATGGGACGTGAGAAAAACCGTCGCTTCCTTGCATATTGTGCATCTATGGTGCGCGAAAACTTCATCTACAACCTTCAGACTCCGTCGCTCAATTGCCTCAATGCCGAAGACCGTCAGTTCAGCTCTCGCTTCTCGCCATTCATCAACGAGCGTAACGTCGAAGGCTTGATGACCGAAATAAATCTTGCAGAGAACGACATCGCACGCAATGCCAATGCCAAGATTGTGATGTTTGACTTCTGCATCAAACTAATTATATTGATTAAAACATAAATTCAGATATAGACATGAAACCAACCCTATTTATACTCGCTGCCGGAATGGGCAGTCGTTACGGTGGTCTTAAGCAACTCGATGGCGTAGGACCTAACGGTGAAACCATCATGGACTACTCGGTCTATGACGCTATACGTGCCGGTTTTGGCAAAGTAGTATTTGTCATTCGCCACGATTTCGAACAAGAGTTCAGAGACAAAATCATATCAAAATATCAGGACCACATCGCCGTCGATGTAGTGTTCCAAGACATCACTGCATTGCCTGCAGGCTTCGCTCCAAATCCAGAACGCACCAAGCCATGGGGTACAGGTCACGCCGTCTTGATGGGTAAGGATGCTATCAAAGAGCCGTTTGCAGTAATCAATGCCGACGACTTCTACGGTGCAGAGAGCTTCCAAATCCTTGCCGATGCGCTTCGTAAGGTGTCTGACAAGGAAAACTGCTACTGCATGGTCGGCTTCCAGATTGAAAACACACTTAGCGAAAACGGTACTGTCTCTCGCGGTCACTGTCAAGTCTCTGAAGAGGGCTACCTCACAGGTGTCAACGAGTGTCACGGCATTCAACGCAAGGGCGACAAGCTTGTGCACACCCTCGTTGACGGCACAGAAGCAGAATTCCCTGCCGGAGCAGCCGTATCGATGAACATGTGGGGCTTCACACCCGACTATTTCGTCCACACCGAAAAGGCCTTCATCGAATTCCTCCAAAAGAATGCCTCAGAGCTTAAGTCAGAATTCTATATCCCGACCGTGGTCAACGACCTTATCACTTCAGGCACTGTGACCTTGAAGGTAGAAAAGACACCGTCTAAATGGTTTGGCGTCACATACGCTGCCGACCGTCCTGCGACTATCGAGCAATTCAAGCGTCTGACCGACGAAGGCGTTTATCCACAGAAACTTTGGTAATCGAGTAGGAGAGTAGGCTATGGCAACAAAGATACTTGTCACAGGTGGCACAGGCTATATCGGTAGCCACACAGTGGTAGAACTTCAGAATGCAGGCTTTGAGGTGGTCATCATCGACAACCTTTCCAACTCCAACATCGGTGTGCTCGACGGCATTGAGCAGATCACAGGCATTCGCCCGGCGTTTGTAGAGGGTGATGTGTGCGACAAAGCGACGCTCAACGCCCTTTTCGAGGCTCATAGCGACATCAAAGGTATCATCAACTTTGCAGCGTCTAAGGCTGTCGGAGAGTCGGTGGAGAAGCCACTCAAATACTATAGCAACAACCTCGTGTCGCTCATCAATCTGCTCGACATGATGCCACACTACGGCGTCAAGGGCATCGTCTTCTCATCGTCATGCACTGTCTATGGTGAGCCCGATGTCAACCCTATCGACGAGACAGCACCTATCAAGGTGGCGACATCTCCATACGGCAACACCAAGCAGATTTCCGAAGAGATTATCAACGACTATATCCGTTCGGGAGCAGCGATTAAGAGCATCATCTTACGCTATTTCAACCCCGTAGGAGCTCACCCATCGGCATTGATAGGGGAGTTGCCCAACGGAGTGCCCAACAACCTCATACCTTACCTCACTCAGACTGCTGCCGGAATTCGTAAGCAACTCACAGTCTTTGGCAATGACTACAAGACTCCGGACGGCTCCTGCATTCGCGACTTCATCGACGTGGTTGACTTGGCAAAGGCTCATGTCGTAGCGATGAGACGCATGCTTGAGAACGACCAGACAGAAGCCGTAGAGGTATTCAACCTTGGCACAGGTCGCGGACTCTCAGTGCTTGAGCTTATCGATGCGTTCCAACGTGCTACGGGTGTATCGGTGCCATACGTCATAGGAGAGCGTCGTGCAGGCGATATAGAGCAAATCTGGGCAGAGCCGACAAAGGCCAACACCGTCCTCGGTTGGCGTGCAGAAATGCCTATCGAAGACACCATGCGCCACGCCTGGGCCTGGCAACTCCACCTCCAAAACAAATAGCCATTGCCGCCCAAGACAAGAATTGAAGCTCATGCGATACAATGCAAGATTGTATCAAAGTCATAAAGTAAACGCTCGGCCGGAATGGTCGAGCGTTCTTCGTATAGAGGGTTGGTTTCGATGCTGATTATTTGAGCTTGAGGTAAGCGTAGCCGAAGCGTTCTGCTGCTGCACGGTCGAGCTCTTCACGGAACTCTGGAGCAGCCACGCTGATGAGCAATTTAGCGCGTTCTGCGAGGCTCTTACCGCGAAGGTTGACTGCACCATACTCTGTGACGATGTAGTGTGTCTGGAAGCGTGTAGTCACGACGCCTGCGCCCGGAGTAAGCACCGGTTTGATCTTGTTGAGACCCTTGTTGGTAGTAGCAAGCATTGCGAGGAATGAGATACCACCTTCGCTGCGAGATGAGCCATAGACGAAGTCGTGTTGACCACCGATACCTGAGAAAATCTTCGTACCGATAGAGTCTGCACAAATCTGACCTGTGAGGTCGATTTCGAGGCAAGAGTTGATTGACATCACCTTAGGGTTTTGAGCGATGATGAATGGGTCGTTGGTCCAAGCTACGTCACGGAACACGATGTCCTTGTTGTGGTCCATGTAGTCGTAGAGTTGGCGTGAACCGAGTGCAAGTGATGCAACTGATTGACCCGGATAAATCTTCTTCTGGCTATTGTCGATGATGCCTTTTTCGAGCAATGGGAGCACACCGTCGGTCATCGCTTCTGTGTGGAGACCGAGGTTTTTGTGGTTGGAAAGTGCGCGTACCACAGCGTTAGGAATACCACCTACGCCGATTTGGAGCGTAGCACCGTCAGGAATCAATTCAGCGATGTAACCACCGATTTTGATTTCCTTTTCAGTAGGGATAGCTGTAGGCACTTCCACCAATGGATCATCTACTTCGACAGCAGCCGCGAGTTTAGAGATGTGGATCACAGGGTCGCCGTAAGAGTAAGGCATGTGAGGGTTGATCTGAGCGATAACTATCTTGGCACATTCCACAGCAGAGAATGCGAGGTCGCCTGATACACCATAGCTGACATAGCCGTTTTCGTCAGGCAATGAGCAGTTGATCATCGCTACATCGACAGGGCATGAACCGTCGCGGAACAATGCAGGCACTTCGCCCAAGAAGCGAGGAGTCGTTGAACCATAGCCTTCGTCAATCCATTTTCTCACTGAGTTAGCCACGAAGAATGTGTTGACATTGAAAGAGTCCTTAAACTCAGGACGGCAGTAAGGAGCTTCACCCTTTGTGACAGCAAATGCTTGATAGAGAGTCACATCGCGGAGCTCGCTACCACGCTCTGCAAGAGCAGCACAGAGCACTTCAGGCACTGATGTACTACCTTGGATATAAACGTGGTCGCCACTTTTTATCAATTTCACGGCTTCCGCAGCCGAGCAATAGTTTACTTTCATATATTATATATAAGGTGTTAGGAGGGAGTCGCTTGGAGTGCGGTGTCTCCCCAAAGGGAACTTATGAAAATTCCCGAATTTAGTTAATACTTTAATTAATAAGAGGTCGCGCAGCAAGTCAATGCCGCCCGACCTCGTCTATCTCATGAATTGATAATCACGATTAATGATCAGCGTTAAATGCTTTAAGACGATCGTTGAGAGCAGCGAATGTCTCGTCGTTGTTGAGCATTGACACGCAGACACGGATACCTTCTTGATCTGAACCTGTGCAGTGGAGTGAGATAGAAGAGATGCCGTAGCGCATCAATTCCTTCTGAAGTTCGCCACCTGTGAGGTCCTTGTAGCCGGCTGTGAAGAAGAAGCCGTCGCTGATAGGCTTATCGCCGTCGATGTCGTAGATGATGTGGAAACCATTGTCGAGGAACATCTTACGAGTGATTTCGCCACGACGAGCATACTCCCTACATTCTTCGATGAAGTTGAGCTTACCTTCGATAGCAGCTCCCATCATTGCAGCCATAGCGTATTGTGCTGAGTGAGCTGTACCTGATGATGCTGTGTAGAGGATACCGAAGATATATGCGTCACCGAGAGCAGGCATTTCGTAGAATTTTTCGAAGAATTCATACTTGCGATCGTAGACAGCAGGACTCATGCACACCATTGCGATGCGTTGACCTGCGTAGCTGAATATCTTAGACGCCGACACGAAGAGAATGTAGTTGTCGGTGTATTTAGCCACTGTAGGAACGTATGGAGCTTCGTATGGCTTGCCCATTTCTTGACGGAAGTCCATGCCCAAGTAAGCAAGGTCTTCAAGCACGATCACGTCATGCTTAGTCGCCATGCGGCCGATGATTTCGAGTTCTTCTTCTGTGAGGTTGGTCCAAGCAGGGTTGTTAGGGTTGCTATAGATCAACGCTGTGACGTTTCCTTTGCTGAGAACGCTTTCGAGCTTGTCTTCAAGCTTCTTGCCACGATATTCGTAAATGTCGAATGACTCATCTTTGAGACCGAGGATTTTAGCTTGGTTGTGTGTAGCAGGGAAGCCCGGATTGATGAAGACGATAGAGTCCTTTTTAGGGTCGCGTTGAGCCATGAGCATCAACACTGTGAAGCTACCTTGCATTGAGCCCACTGTAGGCACGATGCAACGACCCGGAACATCGATGTCAAGGAATGCCTTGAGGAACTTTGATCCGTTGTCCTTCAAAGCAGGGATACCGCCAATGTTTGGGTATTGGTTGGCGATGCCACTTTGGAGAGCAGCACACTCAGCTTCTACACCTATATTAATAGCTGGTAGACCCGGGTTACCGATTTCGAGGTGCACAAATTTCTCTTGAGCTTCCTCTTCAAGGCCTGCTGCAAGTGAGCAAATCTGACGGATAGTCGCTGTTGTTACATCTGCGATAGCCAAGTTGTTGATTGAAGCTTCAAGTCTGTCTTTTGTGATTGGAAACATATCTTATCTTGATTTAAGAAGGTTTTGAGTGTATTCAAGACCGGCACGGAATGCCTTGATGTTCATCTCTACGATAGCTTCGCCCTTTGCACCGAAGATAGTGTTGATGCCATCTTCAATCTTTTCGATTTCGATGTTAAGGAATGGAGCAGCAGCACCGAGAAGCACCATGTTGGATGTGCGTGGAGAAGCCACTTCCTTAGCCATGTCGTCCATGTTGAATGCTACCACGTTAGGACAAGCATCGAGAGCTGCATTCACTGTCTCCATTTCAGGATAGTTAGGAATGTTGATGAATGGAGCTGTGTTTGTCACGATCCAACCGCTCTTGCTGAGGTAAGGGATATAGCGAAGTGATTCCATTGGTTCGAGCGACACGATGAGGTCGGCACCACCTTGTGGAATAAGGTCGCTTGCGATAGGCTCAGAGCTGATGCGGAGGTTGGACTGTACATCACCACCACGCTGGCTCATACCGTGAACTTCAGCTTGCTTGATATATAAGTTTTCTTTTAAGGCAGCTGCACCGAGAATTGTTGCAATTGAGAGGATACCTTGACCACCCACACCTGCCAATACTATATCTATTTTCATTGTTAATCTGTGTTTTTGTGTTTATGGTAGTGATTATTTTTTCTTAGCTGATGCGTGACGACGTGCTGTCTGGATACATTCTCTGCGAGCGATGATCACTGACAAGCCTTTGTATTCGAATTCGTCGCGGAAGAGCTTCATCATGTCGTCGTGGTTCTTTGGCAACGAGTCGATAGTGCGAACGTGTTCAGGAGCTGCACCGAGACCACGGCAGATGTCTTCGATCTTGCCTGTACCTTGTGAATCCTGACCGCCGGTCATACCTGTTGTCAAGTTGTCGCTGATGATGACTGTGATGTGAGAGTTTTCGTTGATAGCATCGAGCAGACCTGTCATACCTGAGTGAGTGAATGTAGAGTCACCGATGATAGCCACTGATGGATGTTGACCTGCGTCAGCCGCACCCTTAGCCATTGTGATTGATGCACCCATGTCGACTACTGCGTCGATAGCGTTGAATGGAGCGAGCCAGCCGAGTGTGTAGCAACCGATGTCACCGAATACTTTAGGATTTTCGTATTCCTTCATCACGTCGTTGAGAGCACCATATACATCACGGTGACCGCAACCTTGGCACAATGCAGGAGGACGCATTTTTACTACTTCTGGAATTGGAGTTTCGATGGGTTGTTTTACACCCAAAGCAATGCCTACCAAGTCGGGAGTTAATTCTCCTTGACGAGGAAGGGTGCCATCCAATCGGCCGTTAATAGTTAATGCTTTTGAGGTATAACCTTTAAGTAATTCTTCGATGATAGGATAGCCTTCTTCTAAGACCAACACTTTATCGCAGGTAGCCAATAGGTTTTCGGTAGCTTTGCGAGGTAGGGGATATTGACCTATTTTTAGTACGGGGTAAGGACAACCATTGGGGAAGTTTTCCATCAAGTAGTTGTAAGCGATACCGTTTACGATGATACCCTTAGACTTGTCTGCACCGTCGATGTACTTGTTGAATGGTGAGTTTTCAGATGCTTCGATGAAGCTGTCCCAGTCTTGGATGAGTTGTTTGTAACGCACCTTAGAGTTACCCGGCATCAATACCCATTGACGAGTGTTTTGTGGGTAAGAAAGTTCGTTTTCCTTAGCAGGCTCGTCTGCAACTTCGACCACACCACGAGAGTGAGCCAAGCGAGTAACTACACGCATCAACACTGGCAATCGCAATTGCTCCGAAAGTTCATAGGCATATTTCATCATTTCATAAGCCTCTTGTTGAGTAGAAGGCTCAAGAATGGGAATCATAGTGAATTTGCCATAAAAACGAGAGTCTTGCTCATTTTGAGAAGAGTGCATCGATGGGTCATCGGCAGCAAGAACCACCAAGCCACCGTTCACCCCAGTGATACCCGAGTTGACAAATGCATCGGCTGCCACATTCATACCCACATGCTTCATGCACACAAGCGCACGCTTTCCAGCATATGACATACCCAAT
>ERZ808052.92-NODE-92-length-11149-cov-3.074874_pt1 | contig 11149 bp, 11 predicted proteins | sample MGYA00380200_ERZ808052 | MGnify/ENA primary metagenome ERZ808052 (study PRJEB31490, sample SAMN06133366) | cow dung metagenome | isolation source: H10 | host: cow | place: China: Chengdu | collected 2015-05 ...
GGGAGAGCTTGGACTTGACGGAAGCATACGTGAGGTACCGGGGTCGTTGCCGACGGTAGATCTGGCTCACAAGCAGGAACTGCTGGGGTGCATATTCCCGGAGGAGTCTGCAATGGAAACTGTAGAGTATGAAGGGATAAATGTCTTCGGTGTCCGGACTTTGGACGACGTTCTCAGAATCCTTGGCGGAGAGGAAATCTGTGATGACCTTCTGGTCAGGAATATTGTGCCTGCCTCAGCCGCCATGGAACCCGCCGGAAGTCCACAGGAGGTCATGGACTTCGCAGAAATCATGGGACAAGAAGCAGCCAAGCGAGGTCTGGAGATAGCTGCTGCCGGAGGACACAATGTCATCATGGTGGGTGCTCCTGGTTCGGGTAAGACGATGCTTGCGCGCCGCATGCCGAGCATCATGCCGCCCATGACTCTGGAGGAGGCGCTCGAGACAACGAAGGTGCACTCCGTGGCAGGTAAGATAGGCGCTCATCGTGGCCTTATCTACACACGCCCCTTCCGTGCTCCGCACCACCTTACATCGCAGGTGGCACTCATAGGTGGCGGACAGTCACCACAGCCCGGCGAGGTGTCGTTAGCAAATAATGGTGTGTTGTTCCTTGACGAGTTACCGGAGTTCCGACGTGACACCCTTGAGGTTTTGCGTCAGCCGCTTGAGGATGGGATTATAACAATTTCACGAGTAAATGCGACACTGTCTTATCCGTGTAACATTATGCTCATAGCCGCGATGAATCCTTGTCCTTGCGGAAACTACGGCTCTGAAACAAAACTTTGTCTTTGTTCCGCTCATTCTGTTGAACTTTACTGGCGCAAATTTTCTGCACCTTTACTGGACAGAATTGATATCAGAATTTCTGTAAACGATGAAAAACAGGAAGAAGCGGAATATTCCGCATCAACTGCAGAGCTTAGAAAAGAAGTTGCGAAAGCTGTAATGATTCAGAATAAGCGACAGGGAAAAAAGAACGCTAGACTAACTCCTTCTGAAATTGCACAATTCTGTAAAATTTCGGAAGAATCCCAGAAAATTCTTGAAAACGCAATAGAACGATACGGCTTTTCGTCCCGTGCAAACGCCAGCTGTCTAAAACTAAGCCGCACAATTGCAGACATGGCTGGGTCTCAGGAAATTCTTCCGGAACATCTTAAAGAAGCCATCGAAATGCGCAAAACCTACGCCAACCTTCTTGAAAGCGCTTAAAATGAACTCGTGAGTGTTCACTATGTAGTTCAAGTCTCTTTTTTTCATATTGATATTGTTTTAAAACAAAAAACCGTTTAGCAAGAACTAAACGGTTTGAAGTACCGGAGAAGAGACTTGAACTCTTACGCCATCGCTGACAAAAGATTTTGAGTCTTTCGTGTCTACCATTCCACCACTCCGGCAAGGTTTTTGTAATATACATTATTTAAAACACTTTTTCAAGTGGTAAAACATCAGTATACTAAGAAAAATGCCTGATTTTAAAAAGAAAAGTCAAAAAATCCTAAAAGAAGTATTCGGTTATGATACTTTCCGCCCTTTGCAAGAAGACATAATCATGAACGTACTTGGGGGAAATGATACACTAGCGATTATGCCAACTGGTGGTGGAAAATCCATCTGCTATCAGGTTCCCGCCTTGCTTTTTTCAGGCATAACAATCGTAATTTCCCCGCTCATATCTCTTATGCAGGATCAAGTTTCGTCGCTTGTAGAAAACGGCGTGCCTGCAATATTTTTGAATAGTTCTCTGAAATGGGATGATTACATGGATTCGGTTCGTGATCTGAAATCTGGAAAAATCAAATTGGTGTATCTTTCACCTGAAGGACTGCTTACAGATCGGATGTTGAGCATTCTTCATGATTGCTCTGTTCCAGTAAGTTGCATCACAATTGATGAAGCTCATTGCGTAAGTGAATGGGGCCATGATTTTCGCCCTGATTATTTGGGGATTCCTGCCATCAGGAATCATTTCCCTGATGCAGTATGTTTGGCCCTTACTGCAACAGCCACGGCACAAGTGCAAAAAGATATAATTTCAAATCTTTCCATGAAAAATCCAAAAGTTTTTGTGGCAAGCTTCAACCGAAAGAACATTTTTCTTGAAGTGGTACCAAAGAAAAATGCTTTGGATCAGGTTGTTCAGTGTATCGAAGACCATGACGGCGAAAGTGGAATCATTTACTGCTTTTCCAGAAAGCAGGTGGATAAATTGACGCAAGATCTTGGTGCCCGTCATTATTCGGTTTTGAATTATCATGCAGGATTGACCGACAAGGTGAGGGCTGCGAATCAGGATGCGTTTATTCGCGATAAGGTAAGAATCATGGTTGCCACAGTTGCATTCGGCATGGGAATAAATAAACCGAACGTTAGATTTGTTATTCATTATGATATGCCAAAATCCCTGGAGGAGTATTATCAGGAAATCGGGCGGGCTGGAAGGGATGGACTTCCTTCTACTGCAATGTTGCTTTATAGTCCTGCCGACATCAGAAAAATCAGGTTTTTCTTTGATGAGGCAGCAGATCCTGATAAATCGGAAAAATTGTTGCAAGGCATGATTGGTTATGCAACGTCAAAGACATGCAGACGTCGCGCTCTACTTTCGTATTTTGGAGAAACATTTGCGCCGTTATATGATGGCCAGAAGCAGAATGCGTTTTGCTGTGATCTTTGTGCAGCGGGACCGGCGGTTCTGGAGGATGTTACGATTCCCGCCCAAAAACTCATGTGCTGTGTTATTCGTACAAAGCAAAGGTTTGGAGCTTCCTATGTGATTGATGTGCTTACCGGTTCCAGACAAAAACGTATCATTGAAAACGGGCACGATAAGGTTTCGACTTATGGCATAGGCAAAGATCATTCGAAAGAGGACTGGTTCGAGCTGGTTTCTCAGCTTGAGCAATCAGGGTATGTTCGCAAATCCATCGAATACAGTGTACTTGAACTTACGCAAAGTGGAAAAGATGCTCTGTCTAATCGGGAAAAAATTATGCTTCCTTTGGAATTTGCAAAAAAAAGGCTTCTTAATGTGGGTAATTCTGAAAAAGGGTACGGTAGTTTTCAGAAAAAAGTAAAATTCGAGCCATCTTCTGCAGAGGAAACAGCATTGTTCGAATCCATAAAAGAGTGGCGCAGAAAAACAGCCGATGACCAGAATGTTCCTCCGTATGTTATTTTTGGAGATAAAACACTGGAAGAACTGGTAATTAAAAAACCTTCGTCAATGCAGGAACTGCTTTCTGTGTATGGAATCGGAACTTTGAAGGCAGAAAAGTTTGGTTCTCAGCTTTTAAGAATCATTTCTTCTTTTTTTTAGAATTGATAAAAACTCTTTCTGTGTGTATAGTGTAATTCTATGGCGGAAAAGAAATTTACAGTTCTGGATATGCTCGAATTGGACCTTCCAGGTCATGATGCTCTTAATTTGAAGTGCATTGCTGGACGGAAAGGTCTTCCTCGTGCAATCAATGTTCCGGATATAAATCGCCCGGGACTTGCCCTTTCCGGCTTTTTCGATTCTTTTGCCTATCAGCGTGTTCAGCTTTTTGGGCGTGGTGAAGCTGCATATCTTACAAAATTGTTTTCGGAAGGCAGACGGGAAACGATCCAGAAATTTTTTGAATATAAGGTGCCATGTTGTGTTTTTTCCATGGATCGTCAGCCTGATCCGGAATTCCTCCAACTTGCGGAAGAAGCATGTTGCCCAGTTTTACAGACTTCTATCGAATCTACGGATTTTTCTTCGCGACTTATTCGTGTTTTTTCAAATATCTTTGCACCAAAGAAAACTCTTCATGGTGTACTTGTAGAAGTTTATGGTGTTGGCATTCTTTTGACAGGGCATTCCGGAGTTGGAAAAAGCGAAACAGCCCTTGAACTTATTGAGCGCGGTCATCGTCTTGTTGCCGATGATATCGTAGAAGTTCGTTGTGTAAATGGTAATATCGTTCTTGGTACCGGTGCGAATTCTCTTATTAGTCACCATATGGAAATCCGAGGTTTGGGAATTATAAATGTTGCGCAGCTTTATGGAGTAGGTGCCATCCGCGATCAAAAGGAAATTCAGCTTGTCGTAAAGCTTGAAGAGTGGGATCAGACCAAGGTATATGATCGTCTTGGTGTTGATCAGAAATATATGGATATTCTTGGGGTTAAGGTACCTGTTCTTGATATTCCTGTTCGTCCTGGAAGAAATCTGCCTATCATTATCGAAGCGGCGGCCATGAATGATCGTTTGAAGAAGATGGGATACAACTCGGCCAGGGAGTTCAATCAAAATGTCCTTAAGTGGATTGAAAACGGTCAGGCTCAGGACAGCTATTTTAAAAATGACGATACATATTGACAGGATTTTTCCTGTAACTAAATAAAGAAAAAAAGGATTCTTCTATGATTGAAAAAATGCTTACTGTAAAAAATCGTGCTGGTATTCATGCTCGTCCTGCTGCAATTATTGCCCAGACAGCAAACAAGTTTGAATGTGAAGTATCTATTTCCCGTGATGATACAACAGTAAACGCAAAGTCCATAATGGGTGTTATTACTATGGCCGCTGGTTATAACACTGTCCTAAAACTTACCACCGAAGGTCCTGACGAACAGCAAGCCGCCAACGAAATCGAAGTCCTCTTCGACTCCAAGTTCGAGGAAGAGTAATTCAAAAACGCGAGCCGTGCGGAGCGTTTTTGAATTACGTCTCGTATAGAAGACAAAGCGGAGCTTTGTCAACGAGGCATAAATACGTCGAGTCAAGGCACGCTAACGCTTAAAGCCTTGACTTCGCCGTTTTTAGGGTTTGTAATAAACCCTAAATCAAAAAAAACGCGATGACTGTAAAATTCGGCATCAACGTGATATGCCGGCTGGAACAGAAATGTACTCAAGCTGGGAATTTACCCCTGTCGAATAAAAAGTTTATAGCCATATGTTTTGAGCGCCTGAGCTCAAGAGATGAAAATGGAGGAAGCCATGCGACAGATAACAGATAGACAAAAAGAAGTTCTTGCATTTATTGCTGACTTTACAGAGGATAACGTTTATCCGCCAACAGTTCGGGAAATAAGTGACCATTTCAACATTTCTCTTAGAGCCGTTCAGGATCACATTGCTGCGCTTCAGAAAAAAGGCTATCTTTCCACAGAGCAGAAACGCTCCCGCTCAATCAGAGTGCTTGTCGATGAGCGGGAAGATTCCAAGAAAGCTTTCATCAGCAAGATTCCTTTGCTTGGTACAGTTGCAGCCGGCAAGCCATTGCTTTGTGAAGAAAACCTTGACGGTTATGTAAACCTTACAGAACCCTTTATTCGTCCTGGAAAAAACTATTTTGCCCTCAGAGTTCGTGGGACCAGCATGATAGGTGCCGGCATATTGGAAGGAGATCTTGCGGTAGTAGAGCAATCATCAACGGCTTTGGATGGCCAGATCGTTGTGGCAGTTCTTGATGATGCCATCACCTTGAAGCGCTATTACAAGGAATCTACCAGAATTCGTCTGCAACCGGAAAATCCTGCATTCCAGCCTATCTATTGTCAGGATGTTCGAATTGTAGGAATACTTACAAATATTGTCCGCACATACTAAAGGAAATTTTAATGGCAGCATCTGTTTATCTTTATACAGGACCTGAGATTGGCGAACGAAACGATGCTATTCAGGCAATAAAAGAATCTCTTCAAAAAAAATACGGTGCAGTGGAAGATTATCTTTTTTACGCCTCGGAAACACCATCTTCAGATTTTATGGCATCTCTCATGAACGGCTCCCTTTTTTCAGATTCTATTTTTGTTCTGGTAAAAAATGCCGAGTCAATCAAGAAAAAGGACGATATTGAACTTATTTCCCAATGGATTTCTTCAAATCCGGAGCCTTCTTCGGTTCTGATATTTATTTCTGATGAATTCTCAGTAGATTCTAAGCTCAAGAAAATTATACCTGAAAAAAATCAGAAGGTTTTCTGGGAGCTTTCTGCAGAACGCAAAAAGCCCTGGCTTTCCAACTGGTTTTCCAAAAACGGCTATTCCCTTGCAGACGATGCTGCCGAACTTATTCTTGAATATGTAGAAAACGATACTGAATCGCTGCGAAAGGAATGTTCCAGGTTTTTGGTTTGTTTTCCCAAGGGAACCAAAATCAGTGTTGCAGACGTAGAGTCGGTTCTTTCTCACAATCGGGAAGAAAATGCTTTTTCACTGTTCGATACCATGGCCAATCTGTCTACAGGGGAAAATTGTGTTCTTGAAAAATCTCTTGAAGTATTGCAGAAAGTTCTTTGTTCAAAAGAAAACGAGCCGATTGTGATTATAGGTGGTCTTACTTCCTGCTTCAGAAAGCTTGAAAACTATCATCGTCTGCGCTCTGAAGGCAAAACAGACGATTTTAATTTAAAAATAAACGGTTTTTCCAGCAGAAAAATGAAGGAGCAGTATAAAAGGGCAAGCCTTGTGTGGTCTACAGGTCAGGTTGCCGCCATACTGTCATTGCTTTCATCCACTCACATGGAAATTCTATCGGACGGGTCTTTTTTTTCCGAGGTGGCGCTTCAGCGACTTGTTTATGAGATTGTTGTAAAAAAAGGTGTCCCTTCTCAAATCTATCAGTCAGATCTGTCTTAGCGAGAATCTTTTTTTTAGTTGAATCCCGAAATTTTACGTAATGTCGTGTTTTATCTTTAACGGTTAAAGGTCAAGCCCTTCGATGATATTTCCAAGGGATTTAAGTTCTTCGTCTGTAAAGGTAACACCTTTTCCCATTTTCTTGTGTTCCGGATCCCAGCTTCTTAAATCGAATTTTGCAGGTCTTCCGCTCCATGAAACTTTGTTTAGTTCCAGTGTCCATCCTGCCTTGCTGGTTGAAAGCACTCCGATTTTTTCAGTGATCTGAAAAGAAAATTCTTCGTTCATTTAGTCTCCGTTTTTCCAGTTTTCGTATGTATCTTTTAAGATAAGAATCTCTTTTATTATGATATTGATTTGCGGTTTTGTCGAATTTTATGTATATGGAAAATTCAAATGTTGCCGTTGGAAAAAATTTATTGTAAAATGAAGCATTACAAATTGGAGGTTTTTCATTTTGAAAAAAGTTATTGTACCAGTTTTGTTCGCGACTGCTTTTGCGCTTGTTTTTACATCCTGCGGCTCAACTCCTAAAAAAGATCCAGTATCTGAGCTTCAGGATGATGTAAAAGATATTGAAGATCAGACTACAGATGTTATTGAACAGATTGCTGCAGTTGACAATACAGCTGCATTGGAAAAAACGGAAGCTGCTCGTCAGGCAGCCCTTGATGCAGGTGCAGATAAAATCGCCGCTGAGCAGTTCAAGGTTGCAGACAGCCTTTATGATGGGCTGAAATCAAATGACGCTGCTGGAGTTGATCTTTCAGTTCCTCTTGCTGATGTTGAAAAGAGATATGCGGCTCTTGAGAAGTATGCAAAAGCTCTTGAAGCAAAGAAAAAAATTGACGAAAAGGACCTTAGTTCTTATGACAAGGAATCTTATGATGCAGGCTGCACTGCGTTATCTGATTTCGAAAACCTTAACAGTTCCACAAATCTCTTGGGAACTTTAATGTTTGATAAGGCAAGTATGGCCAACGGCAAATTTATTAATGTTTTGAACAAAGCCTACAAGCAGCTTGCTAAAGATGCTCGTGTAGAAGCTTTCAAGGCAAAACGGAATGCAGATAGCGTAAAGGCTGGAGTTGCAGCAAAGGCTGAATATACAAAGGCAGTTGAAGAATTCAAAGCCGGTGATACTAACTATGCAATGCAGAACGCTGAAGTTGCTTTCAATCATTATCTGGATTCTACCCAGCAGTTCAATTCCGTTTATGCGACAGTTTCCGAAAAAAGAGCTGCTGCCCAGGCTGCAATTGACGCTGCAAAAGCACAGGTTGCCGCATCTGAAAATTATGCTTTGAATGCCGATCAGGTAAAGCCTCTTAAAGGTGACAAGGTTGAAGGCATCGAAGAAGAAGATGCAGTTCTTTTGGAAGAAGATAAATATGAAGCTCCTGAAACTCAGGAAGCAGAAATTTCGGAAGAAATCAGCGATTTCGAAGTTCAGGAATATGAAGGTAAAGACTCTTCACTGGAAAGTCTTGTAAACGACGCTGTTGATAAACTCAATTCACTTTCATCGGGAGAAGCTAAATAATGAAAAAAATTATTTCCGTTGCAGCTCTAATTGCAGTTGCAGGCTCTATTTTTGCCGTTAGTTACAAAAACAATACATACCAGAAACTCGCTGATGAATACAACAAGAAGGCAACCGTTGCCTTTGATGCTGGTCAATATGATGATGCTGTGGAATATTCTAAAAAAGCAGAAGAGAACGCAGCTCTTTCAAAAGCATATATCGACATGATGATGGCTCGTGGAGGAGCAGAGGAACAAATGCTCCTTGCTCAGAAAAAAATCGCTTATGCAGAAAGTATTCATGCAGACAAAACTTTCCCGATGGCATATACAGCTGCAAAAGAAGCCTATTCAAATGCTGAATCTTCTTTCGCAAAAGAAGATTTTGCCGCAGCCACAGATTATGCAAAACAGACCATTGCGGCGCTCGAAGGCGTTTACGAAGTTACTCCGCTTCCGGAATACTACATTGTTCGCCCATGGGCAGAAACGAAAGACTGTTACTGGAATATTTCGGGCCGTCCTTATGTTTATAACAATCCTTTGCTTTGGGAAAATCTTTATCAGGCAAATAAAAACAATATGCCAAAGCCAGAAGATCCAAATCTCATTAAGCCAGGTATGAAAATGAAGATTCCAAGTCTTACTGGAGAATATCGAGAAGGTGTTTATAGCCCATCAAAAAAATATGAAGCATACGGAACAAAAAAACAGTAAATCGTAGTTTTTTTTCATGACAGTCCGCCAGATTCTTGAAGTTCATTGTCTTTTTGCTTCAGGTTTCTGGCGGCTTTTTTTTGTCGAAAAAAAATGCTAAAATTTAATAGCCTGTTCACAAATGTTTATTCCTGCTTTTACATGATCCCGCCCCTTTTGCCGTACGTTTCGTCCATGTTTCTTATGCATCTTTATGGTGAACATTTTAAAATCAATTTTGACATATTGGTTTTTAGGACTTATTATTTAAGTATAAAAAGATGCTCAATTTAATAATTGTTAACAAAAAAAACAGGAGGCGCTATCATGGCTATCATTACAATATCTAGACAAGTTGCTGCATTGGGTGACGAAGTTGCAGCCGCCGTTGCCAGAAAAATCGGTTATAAGTTCATTACCAAAAAAGAATTGGAATCTCGAATCGTGGAATTGGGGTTTTCTGCTGAAAAACTTAAAAAATACGATGAGAAAAAGCCTGGATTTTTCGCCTCACTTGCAAAAGGTCGCGATGAGTATCTTCATTATCTGCAAACCGCCGTTTTGGAATCTGCTCAGGAAGGTAACTGCATCCTTATAGGTCGTGGTGCCTTTGCGATTCTGGAAAGCCTTCCAAACCTCATATCTCTTCGCTTTGTGGCAAAAGAAGATGTTCGTATGCATCGCCTCATGAAGGAATTTGACTGGAATGAAAAGCAGGCCCTTCAGCGAATCAATGAAAGCGATGTGAACAGATTTGGCTTTCACAAAAGTTTTTTCAACGTGGATCTTAGCGATGCAAGTCATTTCCTTATGGTCCTGAATACCGGGCTTTTCTCCGAGGAAACAGCTGCCTCGGCCATTGAAAGTCTTGTGAAATACTATGTTACTCCAGATATGGAAAAAGCAGGCGAAAAACGTCTTGAAGAACTGGTAAAATGCCAGCATCTTGTTAACAAGCTTGTTTTTGAACATAAACTGAATGTAGAGTTTCTTCGTGCCGAAATTGATGGTTCCAGTATCATTCTGCAGGGCGTAGCAGACTCAAAAGCCGTTGTGGAAAGAGCCATAAAGCTTGCGGCAGTGGAAGTACCTGAATATAACGTTACATCTGCAATCAGCGTTGTACAGGATTTCAGGACCCATCTTTAGTGGGATAGGGCGGCCTTGCTGGAAGTATTTGTATTTACCATAGCTTCATGTAAGGCCGTTTTTTTCAACTCATAAAACAGAGATCAAAAGTCATAACTTGACTTTTGTGTTTTAAAACAAAATAATTTAAGTATGAAAACATCAAATAAATTTACATTGGCCCGCGTTCTTTTCGCGCCGTTTTTCTTTTTACTGTATTTTGTTCCAATCTGGACGGATTGTTCGTGTTTCGCAAAAATTTCAGCCTATGTCATGATACCTTTGCTTGCACTTGCACAAGTTACCGATTATTTTGACGGTCATTATGCCCGCAAAAACAAGCAGGTCAGTGATTTTGGCAAGTTGTTCGATCCTTTTGCAGATGTAATGCTCAATCTTACACTCTTTGTTTGTGCTCAGCACTCTTTTTCAAGCCTTAATCCCCAAGGCTATATGCCGGTTATTCTCTTTCTCCTGATACTTTACCGTGAATTTACGATGAATTTCATCCGAATGGTTGCGGTGTCAAATGGAACTGCCATTGCAGCGCGTAAAGGCGGTAAATTAAAAACTGTCTTCTATATTGCATCCGGATTTTTCTATCTGGTGGTTGAAAGCCTCCTGCGTCTGAATTTTGACCTTTCTTCCCAGATCCACCTTTTACATAACATAGGGCTTGGCATGTTTATAGTCTGTGTTCTTCTTAGTTATGTCTCTTTTCTGGATTACATCCGGTCCTTTAGATCGGTACTAAAATCTAAAAAATAAAATGGTGGCGCGATTTTTTTTCGCGCCATTTTTTTTGGGCGCAGTTTTATTTCAAAACGGTGTTCCGCGGCCCGCCTAAGGCTCGGTCTGGGGCTTTTTGCCCCATCCTTTTGCTCCGAAACATCGCAAAACCGCTTCATACCTTGGCGCGGTTGGTCATTTCAGTTCTAAAAGTGTCTGTAAAAAACAGATTTTTAGTAAATATCGCAAAAAAATAAAAAAAAATGCAAAAAAGTGAAAAAAAATCAAAAAAAAATGATTTTAACTGTTGACACTTTTTTCGCTCAGGTATATATTCTATCTCACCATCACACAACAGTGTGACAACATAAAATAACAGATGTTTGACAGATAAGGGAAGGAAAGAAAGACGAAATGTAAAAGGTTCGTACCGGAACAGGTCGTAAGACAG
>ERZ808052.93-NODE-93-length-11072-cov-3.830468_pt1 | contig 11072 bp, 8 predicted proteins | sample MGYA00380200_ERZ808052 | MGnify/ENA primary metagenome ERZ808052 (study PRJEB31490, sample SAMN06133366) | cow dung metagenome | isolation source: H10 | host: cow | place: China: Chengdu | collected 2015-05 ...
TTTAGATTTTTAAATACTATACTTTGTTAAGTATTTATTTTAAAAGTATTTAAAATGCGTTTGCCCTGATATTATATGGAGCATGAAGATGACAAGATTTAACTTTTAATGAAAAATTATATTTTGCGCCACATACAGAATCGCTGACATTCGGCAAAGCTTTTACATCACCTGATAGTAGGCCCGCATGCTTTCACTCAAATCGTTAAGATGTTTGAAAAACTCTGGTTTGTCATTGCATTTTCTCATGCAGTCAATCAGTCCCTTGAAAGGAGCTGTAAAATACATTGGCAAATCTACTTCATTCTTGAAGTTGTTTGGCTGATAGGCCAGATGTTCTTCATCTATGCTGAAATATGCGTTCTGGTCCTTTTTGTTACCCCTTGCATCAAGGCGAACCCAGCGGCCAAGGCTTTTGAAATAAACAGCATTAAAGCCATGTGGATAAAAGTGATTCGGCTTAGAAGCACATAATATCTGGTAGCAGAAACCTGTAGGAATGCCAAAATTTCTGAGCATTGCGGCAAAAAGATGTGATTTTGCCATGCAGATTCCGTGGCCGATTTTAAGAACATCGCTTGCGCTTACAGGAAGTTCAGTTCGTTTTATATCTGAGGTGTGAGGATATTCGTTTTGCACATATTCAAATATTTTGCGGGCCAGAAGAATTTCGTCATCTTTATAGGATTCGAATTGCTGACAGGTCTTTTGGACTTCGGCAGAATTAAAATCTACCACATCAGTACATTCCAGATATTTTGAAAAATCAGGAGATTCATTTTTTATGCTTACAGAAATCCCATCTCCCATTTCATAAAAAGTTGTATTGAATTCAGGGTTTTCTTTTAGGAAAGTCACATAGCGGGCAATTTTTCGAACCATTTTTATGGTGCTGTAGTTGCGGGTCAACGACTGGTTTTCTACCATTCCGTGGAATGAAAGGTTGTCCGTAATTATTGCGCCTCCTGGAGCCAGGTTGTTCTGGAACTTTACGAACATTTTCATATTCTGGGCTTTTGGTCCATCTATGAAAATCAAATCATATTTCTTTTTGAAATCGAATCTGGCAGCATCGCCTAGAAAAATTGTAATTCGATCCATAAGCCCGCTTTCAGCAATGTTTTTTACTGCCAGCTGGTAACGCTCAATGTCAAATTCAACTGTATCAACAAAGATATCATCAGCGGCCTTTGCAAAATTGATTGCGGAGTAACCAATGGCGCTGCCGATTTCAAGCATGGAATGAACATTATGTGATTTTATGTAATCTGTAATAAATGTAAGGCTTGGATCTTTGATGATTGGAACTGCGTTGTTTTTTGCAAATTCCTTGAGTTTTGCTGTCTGTTCCATTTGGACATTATATCACTTTTTTAAAGAAAGGTGTGGTATAATGGGGATATGAATAAGAAATTGAAAACTTATAAGATTATTTGGCTGATTGTGGCTTTCATTGCTTGTTTTGAATTGGCCGCAAAAGAAAAGCCGAATGATAAAAAGATGCTGGAACTTCGCGGGGCAGATATTTCATATTATTGGCAGCAGAAAGAGTTGGGAGTTGAATTTAAGAAAAACGGAAAAATTGTTCCATTGCCGCAGATTCTAAAGGAAGGCGGAACAAATATAATTCGTTTAAGACTTTGGGTGAACCCAAAAGATGGGTGGAACAACCTGGAAAACACTCTGGCAGCGGCAAAAGAACTGAAGTCTTATGGTTTTGCGCTTCTTTTGGATCTGCATTATTCTGATTCCTGGACTGATCCCGGACAGCAGAAAAAACCGGAAGCATGGAAAAATCTGGATTTTGTAAGACTTAAGCGAAAAGTTCATGATTGGACTAGCGAAGTGCTGGAATCGTTTGTGCAGAATGGTACAACGCCGGAATATGTGCAGGTTGGCAACGAGATTAATAGCGGTTTTTTGTGGCCGGAAGGCAAAGTGGTTGACGATCTGGGGTTTGGAAAGTTTTCACAATTGATTTCTATGGGATGTGCTGCAGTGCGCGAAACGTGTCCTGAATCAAAAATAGTGCTTCATATTGCAAACGCTGGAAACAGGGATTTTCAATTATGGTGGCTTGGTAACATAAAGAAGTGCCAGGTGGATTATGATGTAATCGGGCTTTCCTATTATCCTGTGTGGCATGGGAAGAATATCGATAAAGTTGCTGCAAATGTTTCTTTGATCTCTAAGCAGTTCAAAAAGCCTGTAATTATCGCAGAAACCGCCTATCCCTGGACTCTAAAATGGAATGATGAACAGCACAATCTGGTTGGAATGGAAAGTGATTTGATTCCAGGTTATGAGGCTACGGCCGCAGGGCAGAAAAAATATTTTAAAGCTTTGTGTGATGAATTGAAGAAAACAAAAGGGTGCATAGGAATTTTCTGGTGGGAACCATCTGCAGTAAGCTACGAAGGCTTTCCAAGCTCTATGGAAAATCAAACCTGGTTTGATTTTGGAGGAAATTACAATGGAACTGGTGATGTATATTTAGATTAGAAATTTCTTAAAAATTGCAAATTTACGAGGTTTCCTTAACTAAATCGAATAACAGCCGATAAAATAGTATGAGTAGAAAACAGAAAAACAGTGGATTGGCTATGGCAAGTGTTTGTCTTGCTTTTCTTGTGATGTTAATAATCATCATTGTAAAATGGCCAACCTTCAAAAAGAATTTTGATACAGCGGTTAAAAGGAATTCGGCTTCAGAAGCGATTGAAGAAAATTACGATGATTCTTCGGCACAGATTGATATTATGAGTTCAGGCGATGTAAATGGAACGTCGTACGATCAGGATAATTTTGAAAGGGGCAATGCTGATTCGATAAATGATGAATTTGAATCAGTTGAATTAAATGCAGCTTTGCAAGACGAAGAAAATTCACACAAACTTGCGCCGATTGACGGAATGCCCAAGGCAGAAAGTGAAAAAAAACCTGAGCCAGTAGCAGAAAAGCAAGCTAATTACAAAATTTATTTTGTGAAGATTGGTCCTGAAGGCTCCATCGAAAAGGATTGCATTACCAGGACAGTACGAAAAAGTGATTCTCCATTAACTGAGGCGATCAGGCAACTTCTGGCTGGTCCTCAAGCTGGAGATGGAAACTGCATTACTCTTATTCCAAAGGGAACAAAACTCCTTGGTGCGTCAGTAAAGAATGGTGTTGCCACATTGAACTTTAGTGAGGAATTTGAATTCCTTCAGTTTGGTTCAGAAGGTGCCTATGGCCAGCTTAAGCAGGTTGTTTGGACTGCAACAGAATTCAGCACTGTGAAAAGCGTTTTGTTCCTGATAGAAGGGGAGCAAAGACAGTATCTTGGAAGTGAGGGCGTGGAGATTGGAGGTCCAATTTCCAGAAGCAGCTTTGGCAGATTCTAGAGCTTTTATGCAACAAGGATTTTAGTTCGGATTCTTCTTGTCCAAAAGCATGTTCTGGTAACTTTTTTCAATAAAGCCATCTATATCGTCAACATCTTTGTTGGTGGAAACCGTATATCCAATTGATATGGAAAGATCGTCTTTTTTGGAAAAGCCTAGACATGCTTTTTTTATTGAATGAAAAAGTTCGGGTAACTGATTTGACATTGTTACAGGTAAAATGAAAGCAAATGTGGAATCAGAAATCCTGAAAATGGAATCTGTTTCTGGAATAGCAGCTTTAAGTTTTGCGCTGAAATCTGCAATTATTTTGTTAGTACCCAAAAATCCGTTCTGTTCCAAAAGAAATTCGTATTTATTCAAACAAAGGGAAATAAGACAGATTGCCCTTGAATGCATGGAAATGTCGTTGAAAATCTGCTGAACAAGTGGAGTTTTCTTTTTAAAGCCAGAAACAGAATCTATGAAAGCGGTTTGTTCCAAATGGCGCACAGATTCTGCATAAAAGTCCATTCTGGAAAAAACCAGATAATAGCTGTTTATTTTTTTGTTAGTCGTTAGGACAGGAACTTTTTTTGCGTAGAAAAGTTTTTTGTCGCTGGTGAAAGAAAAATAAGAAGAATTATTTTCGTCATCAAGATTTGGAATGCCAAGCTGTTGAACTTTATCCAATGGAAAAACAGTATCAAACGGATCGAATTTATTCGCAAATATATGATAGTTTGAAAGAAGATTTGCAGCTGCCATATTCGTTTCTATGAGTTTATCGTCACCGTCAAAAATGAAAATAGGTGTATTGGAATGATTGAAAACCTGATTTTTGCAAAGGGTGACGCTCTGTTCCCGTTCGTCATAGACAAAAACAAAAAAGGAAGCTGTCATCATGAACAGGGTGCTGAAAGAATCGATGAAATGAGAAGCGTTTTCATGAGAAACAAAGAAAAAGTTTTCCATGATGAACCAGTTCATGCTTGGAATCATGAAGATAAGAACACCGCAGGCAAAAAAAAGCATGATTTTTTTGTATTCTTTAAAATTCGTAATTGCTTTGTACAGAAACAGAAGAATTATTATTCCCAAAAAAATATAGCAGTAATAGCAGTGAACATAATATAGAATCTTTTTGTTGAATATGAATCCACCGATAATGGTATCCATGTCTATGCTTGCTTTAGAATCAAAGAATGGCGATTGGCCAAAAATAAAGTGGTCAACCAGGTAGATTAGCAAATTTACGACTGGAACAGCGTAAAGCGAATAATTTGCGATAGAACGCCTGTAAGTGGAAATTTTTCCAAAATTATAGACAAAATAAAATACTGAAACGACGGCAAGTTCAGCGCTAATGTATTCGGCTCCCAAAAGGCATGTCAGCACAATTGGCTTATCCAGATAGTACCATTTGTAGGCTTCCTGAAAGCCTGCAAGGGTCATCCAGATGCCTAGAAAAAATTCTGAGAGTCCAAAATATCGGGAGTTGGATTTTTTTTCGCTGTTCGTAATGATGACGAAGGCAAATGCAAAGCCACAGATGCCTATGAAAAATCTTAATATCGAAAGAATTAATGAAACCATATTTATTTTATTTTTGCCGAATCAAGGATTTTGTCAAAATAGTGTTTGTTATTCAAATATGCATCTGCATACGCTGTAAAGTGGATGGCATATTGAATCTTGTCCGAGTGGGTAAACCTATGTATTGAAACGCTTTGATTTGTATCTTTTGGATTTTTGCTTTCAAAGCTTATTGTAGTACTGTTTTTTCCTGATGAAATTTTAAGTGTTGAAAGATCTGTGTAGGCTTGGGGAATGAAAAAATAGCTGCGCAATGCCTCAAATGGTATGCCTTTGTAAGATTGGTCAGGGGCTACTGATGGATTTTCGCTGAAGAAGACAGTGGAAACCTCGTTGAGATTCATGATTTTCTCATAGATTTGTTGGGAAGATTGAGGAATCTGTGAAAGATCAGCATTTCCTTCCCTTAAAATGTCCAGTGTTGATTGCCATTGGTCTGTAACCCGAAGAGATTGTGAACCGGCTGAGAAAATTTTTGTAGCGGCTTTGGTATTTGGTGAAAAATTATGTGATTTTTCGCTGATAATTGAATCAAGGCCTTTGAAATCAGTGAATGTGGTATCGATAGAACTGGTGATTCGTCCAATTGCAACAACGTAAAAAAGATCTTTTCCGTCAGCGCCAGTAATTTTCTTAAGGTTGAAAAGTGGAATGAGCGGATTAAAAATTTCTGTGACCTGGCCTCCAAACTGCATAAATTCGTCCACAACTTTAAAGCCAAAGCGATCCATGAATGAATCTTTTTGGCCTTTTGTACTGCATTCTTTTGTGAATGCTTCGAAAGGAATAGGATCTGCTTTTATGCGTCGTGCATTCAGCTCGTAAAGCATGTCGTGGATATAATTTATGTATTCGCCGTCCGATGCAGAAAAGCTGCCCATAATTTTTTCACCAGTCAATTCCATGTGGTCGTTTTGTGAATCGATAGTGAAATAGATTGCAACTGATTTTTCCTCCAGTTCTTCAGCTTCATTTGCCGGAGCATAAAATCTGGCGCAAAAAGTTGAATCGTTGTAACAAAGAAAACCAACGTATGCTTCTCTCTGAAAAGTATTGTCACGATAATAGACAAAGTCGCCTGATGTATCTGGAATTGATGGAATGAAACCTGGAAGGCCAAATACTGATGCGATTGTTAAAATTGTTACTATCAAAAGTGTTGTAATTTTTTTCATAAGCAGTAAAAGGGGGCGTTACGGGGGATTTACCCCCGTTAGAGGGGGTAGGAACCAACGGCATATAATGCCGCTGGTGACGAGTGGCATATAATGCTCCTCTCGGAAGATAACCTTTATTTATTTAATGCTGCAAGTTCTGCGCGAACTGTTTCGATGGCTTTCTTTCCAGCTTCTGTTGCTGGAACAAGTTCTGCTTCTGCGTTTTTGCGGAGCTTGAATTCAACATTTGGAAGGTTCTTGTCGCCAACTACGATGCGGATTGGGAAGCCGATAAGTTCAGAATCTGTGAACTTAACGCCCGGGCGTTCGTTGCGGTCGTCAAGGAATACTTCAATGCCACTAGCCTTAAGTTCTTCGTAAAGCTTGTCAGAAACTTCCTGCATCTGTCCTTTGTACTGGATTGGTATGATTGCTACCTGGAATGGAGCAACTGTCATTGGCCAGATGATTCCTTTTTCGTCGTTGTTTGCTTCAATAATAGAAGCAAGAGTTCGGTCTACACCGATTCCGTAACAGCCCATGATTGGTGTTACAGGCTTTCCGCTTTCACCAAGGTAAGTTACGTTCATTGATTTTGTGTATTTGTCGCCAAGCTTAAAGATGTGGCCAAGTTCGTTTCCTTTTTTCATGTAGAATTCGCCGCCGCAGCAAGGACATTTGTTTCCTGGAACTACTGTGCGAACGTCTGCGCTCATGAATGCCGTAAAGTCACGGCCAGGTTCAACATGCTTGATGTGGAAGCCTTCTTTTCCAGAACCGGCAAAACAGTCGTGCATTTCCAAAGTTGAATCATCTGCAAGAACTGGAATCTTAAGATTGCGTGGACCTACGAATCCGTGTGGAGCGCCAGAATATTTAAGAACATCTTCGTCGTTTGCGAGTTCTGCACCAGAAGCTTTGAGGACGGATGCCAGCTTTGCTTCGTTTACATCAAGGTCTCCGCGAATAAGTACGCACCAGTATGTTTCTGGATAGTATGTCTGCTTTCCTTCTGTTACTGTTTCTGCATTTTTGTATTCTTCTGTTTTTGAAAGATCAAGCGCACAGTTATAAACTTTGTAAATAAGTGCCTTTAGGAAAGTTGTTGATTTTTCGCCAAAGAATTTTTCCATGTCTTCAATGCTGAAAACATTTGGAGTTGCGACTTCTTCTACCGGGAGGTCTGTCTTAACCTGTGGTTCACCTTTTGAATTGAGAGGAGTTTCTTTTGCGCAGGCAGCTTTTTCTACGTTTGCGGCGTAGTCGCAGTTTGGACAAAGGATGAGTGTGTCGTCACCAACTGGAGATTCAACCATGAATTCTTCTGAACCTGAACCGCCCATAGCGCCAGTGTCAGCTTTTACGCTGATTGTTTTAAGGCCCATGCGCTTGAAGATGCGGCGGTAAGCGGCTGCTACGTTATCGTATGAAGCATCCAGATCTTTCTGATCTTTGTCGAAAGAATATGCATCCATCATTGTGAATTCGCGGCCGCGCATTACACCGTAGCGAGGGCGGATTTCATCACGGTATTTTGTATTGATCTGATAAAGTGTAAAAGGAAGCTGCTTGTAAGAAGAAAGACCTTCCCGAACAAGAGCTGTGAATGCTTCTTCTGCGGTTGGAGAAACAACCATGTCCTGACCCTGACGGTTCTGTGGCTTGAGCATTTCATCGCCCATTTTGTCCCAGCGTCCAGATTCTTTCCAGAGTTCACCTGGCTGGATAACAGTTGGTTTCATTTCAAGACAGCCGGCTTCATCCAGTTCTTCGCGGATGATTTTCTGAACCTTCATGTATGACTTATAACCGATTGGCATATATGCATAGAGCCCGTTTCCAAGTTTACGGAGCATGCCGCTTCTCATCATAAGCTTGTGGCTTGCAATAACTGCGTCGTTTGGAGCTTCGCGCAGTGTTGAAATAATAAATTTAGATGCTTTCATGATTCTTCTATTTTATTGATATTAAAAGTGTGTTTCAAGAACATATTTTTTCTATGAAAAAAACACTTTAGGGATTAAAATTAATGAGCTATGTTGGGTTTTGAATTTGATATTGCAGCTATATTTGTCTGCTTTTCGCTTTGGATAATTCTTTTTAGTAGCCGTATTTTGCCTATTAAGCAAAATTTGTTGTACAGATGGATGCTGATCCTTACCACAGTATCATCTGCAAGTGCTATAGGCAGTCATTTCCTTTACAGAATGCCATCTATGAATCATGGAATTCTTTTCATAATTCTGTGTTTTTTGAACTATGCTGCGTTTAATCTGATTACCTGCGTTTATGTAAAATTTATTGTTGCCTCTGCTAAATCAAAAATGGATAGGAATTTAATCGAAAAGGTTATATTCACGGTTCCTGGGGTGATTGTGCTTATTTGCGTGCCGTTTTTGGTTTATTTCAAAGTATGGGTGTTTACTGCAGAAACCTTGCATGATGTGTTGTGGGATTACATTTTGTACGTGGTAGCAGTTTTCAATATGCTGTTCGGGTTGTTCTATACAATCAGCAAGCATGATTTTTTTGGAAGACGCATTGTAACGGTTGTTTGCGTTTATACAGTAGTTATTTTTATGATTGTTGCAGTGAATTTAATCATGAAGCTGATGCTGCTCAATTTTGGTGTGTCCCTTGGATTGATTTTTATTTTCATGACGCTGCAGGATCCGAATGTGATGAGGGACACCAGATCAAATTCATTCAATAGCAAAGGGTTTGATTTGATTTCGAAGGAATGGTTGAGCACAAAGAAAAGCTTTGGAATCATTGGCGTTCACATAAAGAACATGAGCTTCATCAATGACAAATATGGTATAGAAATTGGCAATAAAGTTGTGGAGCAGATTGCGCCGCTTTCTAGAATCATAATCCCAAACTCATATATTTTTCATCTTCGTGGAACTTCATTTGCGGTTATAGCCGAAAAGATAAGTGAAGGTAAGGTGAGGGATTTTGTTGATACCCTTTCCAATAAGGTGAAGATTAGAGGGATGAATATTCCCATTGATGTGGTTGCCTGCTTGATGGAATATCCAAAGGTTTTCCATGATGAGAAACAGTTAACAGATTTGGTCGAGTTCATGATGGATGGGGCATATCATGCTCAAAAAAGCAGGATAATTTTTGCAACTCAGGAGCATCTGAAAAAAATTCAATATGACAATGATGTGCTGGTTGCAGTAAAGCAAGCTGTACAGGATAGTTCTTATCAGGTTTTCTATCAGCCGATTATGAATGTGCAGACAGGGGAGTTTGAAACAGCCGAGGCTCTGGCAAGGCTTATTGCACCGGATCTTGGATTTATTCCTCCTGATGTATTTATTCAGAAAGCAGAACGGAGCGGCGATATTGTTCGCATAGGTGAAATTATTCTGGAAAAAGTCTGCAAGATGATTTGTTCCAATAAGATTGAGAATCTTGGGGTCAAAAATGTAAAGATAAACCTTTCTGTAATTCAGTGTCTTCAACGCGGAATGGCTGACAGAGTGATACGCATAATCGACGCTCATGAAATAGACCATGAGTTGATCAATTTTGAAATTACGGAATCCATTGCAGATAATTCAGATTCAATCTTTATAGAAAACGTGTCAAAATTGAAGGATGCCGGGTTCAAATTCGCGTTGGATGATTATGGTACAGGCTATTCCAATATGACTAGAATGATTTCGTTTCATTTTGATGTGCTTAAGCTGGATAAAAGTATCGTATGGATGGCAGAAAACAATTCCGATGCACTTATTTCTATGAAAGGAACTGTTGATATTGCTGATCGTCTGAAAATGGCTGTGCTTGCAGAAGGCGTGGAAACTGAAGCGCAGGCTAAAATTTTGAAGGAATCCGGGGTTAAGTTTTTTCAGGGATTTCTTTATTCAAAGCCGCTTTCTGAATACGATTTCATTGAGTTCCTTAAAAACAAACGGAACGTCATGACAGTGTAGGGGCTGTCCCAAAAGTAATGAGTGTAGCGCTCATTGAGCCCTTCGACAGGTGGTTCCTGAGCCTGTCGAAGGGCTCAGGAACCACTCGTCGAAATGACTGCTGCACAAAATGTGGTGGTGTGGATAAACTCAACCACCGTAATGCAACCTTATTGGACAGCCTCTTTTTTTATGGACCGAATTATTGAGATACAAAACCTCTTTTTGCAAGTTCAGCAACTATCTGATCAACTATCTGCTGGGGATTGTAATTTGCAGTGTCGATAAGCAAATCAACAAAATCGTATTTATCATTGTCAATGGAGTACAGTTTCATGTATCTTCCATGGTCTTCTCGATCACGCATTGCAGTAAAGTCCTTGATTTCCTGCAAATCTCCGCCCTCTCTTTTGAAAACTCGATTTGCACGAACATCATCACTTGCATAAAGATAAACCTTTAGATCAGCTTCTTTAAGCATCCATATAGCGAGGCGACTACCCAGGACACATGATTCAGCCTTTGCAAGTTCCACTTGATGATTATCAACATATTTGTCGTAACTGTCATCATTTTTCGCATTTTCGATCACCTGAGCAAGGGAAAGCCCTTTTTCACTGGCCAGCTGGCGGAAAGTATAATTGATAAGCTTGACTCCAAGCTTTTCTGAAAGCAAAGTTGAAACTGTGGTATTGCCACATCCAGACTTACCACTAATTGCAATTCTTAGTTCTTTGTTCAATTTCATAGCCTACTCCACATTTTTGCTTTGTTCTCGAATGTTTTCCAGAGCATTTTTAGCACTGACAACCATTGCACCAACTTCAGCAAACTGATTCTTACTTCCAATTGTATTTATTTCCCTGTTTATTTCCTGGCACAGAAAATCAAGTTTTTTTCCAGGAGCGGGATTGTTCTCCAGTTCATTTTGTACTGCAGCCAGATGACTATGCAAACGAACAATTTCTTCGTTTATGGTGTATTTCACAAGCATTGCCGCTGTTTCCGTCATGATGCGATTTTCATCGACC
>ERZ808052.94-NODE-94-length-11052-cov-4.031526_pt1 | contig 11052 bp, 12 predicted proteins | sample MGYA00380200_ERZ808052 | MGnify/ENA primary metagenome ERZ808052 (study PRJEB31490, sample SAMN06133366) | cow dung metagenome | isolation source: H10 | host: cow | place: China: Chengdu | collected 2015-05 ...
TATCAGGATCGATATCCAGGAGGCAGCCTACAAGGCTGGTCTTATTGACAACTACAACGCCTTCATCCTTGGAGGGTCAGGAACGGGTAAGTCATTCTTTACCAACTACTTCGTCAGAAGCTGTTATGATGCTGGAGAAACCGTATTCATCATCGACGTGGGAGACTCTTACGAAGGACTCTGCTCGGTCATCCGGGAGGAATCCAACGGCAAGGACGGCATCTACCACACCTGGGATAAGGACCACCCTATCACCTTCGACGCCTTCCTCGGCATCGAGGACTGGGTGGACGAGGCAGGAAGACTCCAGCAGGACAGCGATGGTGTGAACTTCCTCCTGTCGTTCCTGCAGACCCTCTGGTCTCCCAAAGGGGGATGTAACGCCGACAGCGGAAATATCTTGAAGCAGATTGTCCGCGACTTTGCCCTTTCATGCAGAGATGCGGCAAAGCATCCGATTTTCGATGACCTGCGTGCGTTCATCATCAGAGATATCGCACCTCAGATTCACTCGACACAAGGTTACGCCTGCGACAACGTGAAGGTGGACACCTCACGCTTTGACATCGACGGCCTGGTGCTTGCCATGGGAGACTACTCCAAGGGAGGAGCCTTCGGATTTCTGCTTAACGACAGGAACCCCGTGGACCTGATAAAGAGCCGCTTCACGATCTTCGAGATGCAGCAGATCACCGACAGCAAGGATGTCTTCCTCTCGCTGGTGCTGCTGTGCATCATGAACGCCTTCAACGCCAAGATGAGGCGAGAGCCGGAAAGGTTCAAGGTGATGATCATCGAGGAGGCATGGAAGGCCATCATGAACGAGACGATGGCTCCCTTCATGAAGTCCCTATGGAAGACCTCCCGCAAGTTCAACACCTCGGCCATAGTGGTCACCCAGCAGATGTCCGACATCATCGGTTCGGAGTTCCTCAAGGACACCATCCTGGAGAACTCCGACACGAAGATCCTGCTCAAGCCCACCGGCAACCAGGGACTGCTGACCCAGACGTGCGACCTGCTCGGCCTGACAGAGCATCAGAAGGCGATGGTCATGTCCATGAACCTCACGGAGAGCAACATCAGGGACGTATTCATCGCCCTGTCCGACAAATACTCGGGAGTATTCACCAATGAGGTGTCGCCGCAGGAGCTAATAGCCTACGAGTCCAACAAGGGCAAGAAGAAGCGGTTCCTCGAGCTGACGCAGACGATGACCGCCATCGAGGCGATAGAGACCATCACGGAGGGCAGGCGATGAGAAGGCTGGCTGCACTGATAGCCGCGCTGGCCGTCGCACTGACGGCGGGGGCGCAGCAGATAGTCATCGACCCCAGCCAGATAGCCGCATCGGCCACCAATGCCGCGGAGCAGGTGGACTACATGCTCGACCAGCTCGGGGAGCTGGCGCACCTGGGCGATCAGCTCAGCACGATGAGGGGCTACATCGACGAGGTGTTCGGCGATGACGGGGTGGGCGGCAAGACCATCAGCATCCTTCAGGACCTGGGCACGCTGGACAGGCTCACGCAGTCATACCTGAACACCATCAGGAGCACGGAGCAGCTGGCCAAGACCATGGAGCAGATGGGACAGTACAAGCTGTCGGACGCCAACATGATGCTCACCTACATCCGCCAGATGAAGACGCAGGCGGAGCTGGCCATCGAGACGGCCAAGCACATCCTCGGCACGATGGGATTCTCCAGGAAGGAGAAGAAGGACGAGGTCGACAAGCTCATCGAGGAGATGGAGGGGAACCTTGACAAGATGAACGCCATGGTGGAGATAGAGGCGGAGGCCACGGCCATAGCCACGAGCCTGACCGACTTCGTGGAGTACCTGGACGACTCGATGAGCGGCAGGGACTACGTCCAGACGATGGAGGTCTACGGATCGCTCACCGATGCCGGCGAAGGCAGCCTGGGAGTCGTGTCGCTGATACTGGGACTGCTGACCATCATCTCCGCAGCCTGGGGATACCTCATCTACTCGAGAGGAAGCATCGCCGGAGACCCGGTGGCGGACAACGTGATGTTCAGGATCGCCGCGGGATTCTTCATGGGCCTGGTGATGCTGGAGATGATAAGTTACGTAATGGGATTCAACTTATAGGGTTATGATACTGTCAACATGGAGTACACTTGAGAGCGTCAGGGAGATCATCCTGACCCAGAAGGTATCCGCGGTCATAGACATCGCGGGTATCATCGCCTGCATCGCCGCGGCCATTGCGGTGCTGAAGGTCGTGCTGCACTACTTCGAGGGACATAACCTCAATGCCTGGGAGATCGGCAAGCCGCTGATCCTGATGATGATGGTCTGCAACTTCAACACCTTCGTGCTGAAGCCTGTGGATGCCATAGTGAACATCATCTCCAGGGAGACCATCAAGATCATGGATGTGGATACCGGAGAGTACGTAACCAGATGGGCCGAGAGCATGCACACGATGACCGTCCTCAATATCGCCGACAACGAGCAGAACTACCAGAAGGAGCTGGAGGAGATAGCGGAGAACGACTCCGTGATAGGCAGGTTCTTCGCGAAGCTGTGGTACGGAGTGAAGAAGTTCGCACTGAACTTCTTCAGCGTGAGGACGATGAGCCTCGCTGGACTGATCGGAGGCATCCTCTTCACGCTGGTCAAGGTGCTGCTCTTCGCCCAGCAGATCATGTGCTGCCTGTACATGACTCTCAACGGCATCTTCGGCCCGTTCGTGATGGCCATAAGCATCATCCCGGGCTATGAGGGCGGAATGAAGGGATGGATAGCCCGATACCTGCAGGTGGCGCTGTGGGTTCCCATAGGATACATCATCCTCGGACTGAGCCTCCTGTTCGTCGAAGGGTTCTGCACCCTGGCGCAGCAGGGAGTGATGGGACTGGGAGTGGAATGGACGATGATAGTGCTGCAGTGCGTCACCCTTGCAGCGGTGGCTTCCGTTCCGAAGATCGCCGGATGGTGGATCGAGTCCACCGGAGCGAACGATGCACACGGCTCGGTGACCAACCCGATGAGGATGATGGCAAGAAGATTCATTAAAGCGTAAAATATCATGGACAAACTGATCAAGCATTTCAATGACATAGAACAGTCATTCAAGGTGATGAAATACATCACAACCCTGGCTCTGGGCACAGCGGCTGCGGTAATCCTGGGAGCCATGCTTCTGTACACCAACAGGACGCAGTCGCTCACCGACACCATCTACGTGGTGGACAGAGGGTCCGCGGTGATGGCCAGCCGCACACCCGAGGACGGCTACAGGGACATCGAGGCCGACGACCACGTGCTGAGGTTCCACGAGCTGATGCTCAATGTCACTCCCAACGCGGAGTCCATCAAGAGGAACCTGGACCGTGCCCTCATCCTCTCCGACAAGAGCGCGTACGACTACTACATGGACCTCTCCGAGAAGGGATTCTACCAGAGGATGATCTCGGCGAACATCACGCAGGAGTTCGTCGCAGACTCCGTGAGGGTCAATATGGATTCCTATCCGTACAAGGTGACCACCTACGGCAAGCTCTACCTGATGAGGGAGAGCAACATCAACCTGTACGAGTTCGAGAGCGAAGGGCAGCTGGTGGAAGTGGAACGCTCCCCTTCCAACCCGCACGGGCTGATGCTGGAGAAGTTCCACGTCACCCGAAACGAGAACATAGGATCACGAAGGAGGAACTAGCATGTTTGACCTTTTCAGAAGACTGACCTGGGCTGTCGACCGGTTCAAGGAGAAGCATCCCAAGGCACTTGACATGACCTTCATCTGCATCGCGGTAGGATTATGTCTTTTCATGCTGGTCGTACAGATCAGGAAACTTATAGGAGCTTGACATGGACAAGAGCAAACTCATGATATATGGTGCGGCGGCGGCCTTTCTGGTCATAGCCGTCTGCATGTTCATTCCGGAGAAGAAGACCGGCCAGGAGCCTGACCGGAGGCAGAAGAACGAGACCGCCAATGTCCCGGACGGGGACACACAGGAGGTCACGACTTCGAAGCTGCAAGGCTATGAGAGGGGCACTTCCGGCAACCGCAACAGTGCGGCAGACATCTACTGGAGCTCCAAGGACGAGAGTCAGATGACCCAGGAGGAGCTGAGGCAGAGCTCACAGGAGATGTTCGGCAGCGGAACGCCGCCTTCAGCTCCGGCATACTCCTCCACTCCTGCAAGCAATCCCTACAGGGAGACTCCCGAGGAACGTGAGGCCCGTCACAGACGAAGACAGGAGGAAGCCATAGAGCTGGCCGAGAGGATGACATCCGAGGAGACCGGGGAGGTGACGCCGGAGGAAACGTACCTGTCCGAAGAGGAGAAGAGCGAGGAGCCACCGAGGCCCGTAGTGACACGTCAGTCATCATCGATATCAACATTGGACGATGACTTCTCGTCAAGCGGGATGAGCTCGCTGGATGACGAGGGTTCGCTGACCATAAGCAGCGAGTCTCAGCCGTTCAAGTGCATGTTCGCCAAGGAGAGCAGGGTCAAGAACGGGCAGAGGGTGTCGGTCATCCTGCTGGAGGACATCATGGTCGGCGGGATTCCAGTGCCGAAGAACTCCCACCTGATGGCAAGATGCCAGCTCTCGGACCGTCTTGAACTGGAGTTCGAGAACATAGAGATCGGCGGAAGGATCCTGCACCTGGGATACGAGGCATATGACGTTGACGGAAGCAAGGGCATCTACTGCCCGGATGTCTCCGGAACCGGCAAGCAGGTCCGCTCCAGAGGATCCAACATCATAAGTTCCGCACTTACCGGAAGGCTGGGAAGGATAGCCGGAGAGGTCGTCTCCACCGGAGTCTCGATCGCACAGAACGCAGGAGGTGAGATAACGGTCAGCGTTCCGGCCGGATATACATTCTATATCGTAAAGAGCAAGAGATGAAAAGGATAATAACAGCATTAATTGCACTACTCTACTTCAGTTACTATAGTTACTCACAGAGTGATTCACTCAAGGTGTCGACCGCATTCACCACGCATGTGATCTTCCCTACGGAGCTCACCTATGCGGACCTTTCCAACAAGGAAGCGGTGGCAGCCAAGATCATAGAGCAGAACAAGAACATCCTTGCCGTAAAGGCCAGGTGCGTATTCGAGGACATGACCAGCATCTCGGCCCTTGAGTCCAACGGAAGGATGCACACCTTCATCGTGGCCTATGACCAGTATCCCAAGACCCTTGTCATCGACCTGCGTAAGGATGAGAAGATGACAGACGGCAATGTCTCGCTGATGAGGAAGTCAGATGCTCCGACCCTGGAGGAGGTGGCCGCCGGCAGGCAGGCCCTGTATCATATCGGCGCCAGAAAATACGGAATCATGATACTCTGCGAGAACATCATCTCATACAGCGACATGACCTATATCGTACTGTCGCTTGAGAACCGGTCATCAGTAAGCTACAACGTCACTGACGCAACGTTTGTGGTGGAGAGCAAGAAGCGAAGCAAGAGATCTGTCGTCTTTGAGCAGACCCTTTTCCCTAAGAACAGATTCGGCACACTCTCGACCGGAGCCGGACAGAAGCAGATAATGGTCTACTCCCTTGACAAGCAGACCCTTTCAGAGAACCAGGTCATCAAGGTCTACCTCTATGAGGAAGGCGGACAGAGGAACCTGGAGATGACCATTGATACGAAGGATATAAATAAGGCGGGAAACTCACTCTGAGTCCCGCCTTTTATCGTAAATGTCTATTGGTCTTGGTCGAATCAACCCACTGGAGGATTTCTTCCCTGTAGAACATCAGATTCTTGCCGTTTCGATAGCATGGTATATCACCTCTGCTGGCCATCCTGTAGACTGTGATGCGCGCCACCTTCAGCATTTTTGCCACTTCCAATGTAGTCAGGAGTTCCCTTTCGGTTTTCTGCGACTGTATGGATGCGTTGGCGTTTTGCATGGAGTCAATCTTGTCACCCAAAACTTTTATTTGTTCAAGAAGCTCGACCATCATGCCGGGCATGTCTTCAAGATGAACTGTTCCCTTTTTAGCGAATGATTTCATAACCTCTATTTTACCTGATTTACAATGCCTAAATTATACAGAAAGGATTCAACCGCATAAATGGAATGTTCATGGAACGGCTTTATTGACAAACCCGCATTACTCTCAATGTCTGAACCTGGCATCCTGGTGAATTTCGTGAAAGTCGAATTGATTGTAGCCACAGAAGCGAAGAAGTTAGGGAAAGCACGTTTGGCAAAGCTGGCAGCATACTTTCGTCCGATCAATGCGTAAGGAGCAAGATTATAGAAAAGGATCGATGCTTCATCCTTACGCAAGAGTTTTCGGGGTATATACTTATGCCTTATATCCGACTCCTCTGAAACGACATCACAAAGGTCATCGGAATAATTCACATCAGCAGGACGATTTCTCAGCCGTCTCAAAGATTCCGCCAGCATAGTTATCTGTTCATCAGAAAGATACTCCCCTGTCGCATCTCTCAAGTAGGCCATAACGCCGCGGAACAAACATTCCTCCTTTTCTTGAAAAGCCGATATAGTATCTGTCTGCATTAAAATATTCTCTTGCATATAAACTCTAATTATTTCCTAATACTCACAAACACGGATGGCTGCATATCACATGCAATTAGTTAATCCTCACATTGACATTCTTCCTTGAAGTCTTGATCCATTCAAGGATTTCATCTTCGAAGAAATACAGATACTTGCCTTGCTTATAGCTTGGGATAATACCCTTGGATGTCATAGCATAAAGCGTATTCCTGGACTTCCTTATCATCTTACAGACCTCTTCAACATAGAGGACCCTATGTGTATCCTGCCCCTTTCGCTGATCTGTATTTTCAGATATCTTATCGATCTTCTCTCTTAATGACTTCACCTCATCCACAAGTTGTTTAATTGTGCCCGGAATCTGGTCAAAAGTAATTGTATCATTATTCATAGCACTCTTATATTTGTTCGATCTGTTTTCCATAATTGTATAACATTTTCTCCAGTTCATCAGTTGTCATATTTGGAAGGCTGGATGCCACCATTGACATTGGTCTTACCGTGAGAAGCTGACCGGAGTCTGTGGATCTTGTAAAGGTTGAATTGATGGTCCCCACAGAAGCGAGAAAATTAGGGAACGCACATTTAGCCATAGCTGCAGCCTGCCTACGTGTCAGAAGAGCATATGGAGCCACGCTGTAGATAAGTGCGGCAAGCTCATCTTTACGCATTCTCTTTCTGGGGATGAACCTGTTCTTCAACACATCGGATGAAGAAACACACAGACACAGATTCTTGGAGAAGGAGAGGTTTTCCGGTCTATGCCTGAAGTTCTGGAGCATCTTTAGAAAACGATTGATCTCCTCTTCTGTAAAGTACTCTCCAGCTACATTTGTCAAGTATCCCTTAAGTCCACAGAGTATCAACCTTTCCCTCTCTTTAAAGGTTGTCATCACCAGGTGTTCATCTGAAGAGAAGTTATAAGCATTACTATTCATACCCTTTGTTTTTGCAGTTCCTTTTTACTTTCAATTCAGTTTCTTTTAACAAAGGTATGAAATCGTATTATAAAAAACAAATATTAGATTATATAAATAGGTAAAGAATAGAGACTGGAAAACATGCGTATTTATGCTTGCAGAAATTAGCGAATACATTCACGTATTTTCGCATTCAGAAAGTCCGGAATACATCCAAGGTAGATAAACTGGAAGAGAATATTCAGGGAAATGATCAAAGTGGAAAATGCTGAAATGTTGAGTGAAATTTATTGTGCATTTAATTAAAAATGAATACAAATATCAATAGATATGATTTTCGGAATTTTGAGCAAAATAACACTTGATATAATACGATATCTATCTATATTTGTAAAATCGTGTCCTTTACAAGATTTTGATATAATACGATATTTGTATTGACTTTTAACCGGTTTTGTTGGAATCGCAAACCTATCTTATTGACTATCTGCACCTTACAAGATAGTGCATCGGAAAATAGAACCCAAAAACAACCAAAAACATCGATAGCTAAGTCATTGACACTTACAGATTTTAACCTCTGTAGGTGTTGATAACTTTTTGCTTTATTTATGCTTATTAGGGTTATTTTTGTACCGCAGTTGTGACTGAACGGTACAACAGAAAATAGCATAAAGCATTTCCGTACGCTTTTACAACTGTTTACGTAGATTTACAAACTTTGACTGGATTACCCCCTGAATTGCCTCGCGGAAGTCCTGTAAATAACAGTTGAAAAAGAGCGATGTTAGATATTGAAAAAACATGTAGAAACTGCGGAAAAGTCTTCAAACCCTACTATGGAAGACAAATATACTGCTGCGAGGCATGTCGTCTGGCTGTAGAACGTACAAAGCGCCGAGAGCAGAGGAACCTGGAATCCAGCAAAAAGATCGTAGATAAGAACGGCCAGCTGCTCTCCAACAAGACACACTTATCCATTTCACACGCGGCCCTATTCCTTAATGTCAGCCGCCCCACTATATATAAAAGGATAGAAGCAGGGGAACTTCATCCTATCAAGCTTGGCAAAAGGACAATACGAATCCCCATTCATGAACTCCTTTCGTCAACAGAAATGGAAACAGTAGAAAAGATAGGAGATTTCAGCATAGCAATCAAACTGGATGAAGCACTCTTAAGATATAACACAAATAGAACAGACTTCTACAAAACAATAGCGAAACACAACATAGCTACCAAGAAAAGACGCAGAGTAGCCTATTATCCTCAAAAGACCTTGGACAAATTTCTGCCACTTAGAGGATCATTCAATCCAAACGACTGGTACACTATTGATGAAATTTTGGAATCGTCTGGCTACAGTAGAAAACTCATCAACGATATCTGCAGGAAAGCCAACATCGCTCGTATGAAAAAAGACGGCACCCTCTACATCTCCAAACGCTGGGACAACCACCGCTACACCAAAGAAGACCTTGAGAAAAACTACATGACCCACAAACAAGCAGTCCTTCACTACCGCATAGGCAACGATAAATTTTATAACTTTGTAAACGAGTCAGGAATCCCAAAACACAGAGACGGAAACCTCGTTTACTTCAAAAAGAGCGACCTCGACAAACTGTTTAAGAAGAAGTAACATGGCAACAAAAGTAACACTAAGGCGTAGAGAATACCCAAGCGGCAAAGTAGCCCTCTACCTAGACTTCTATCCCCCTGTCCGCAATCCCAAAACCATGCAGATGTCTCGCAGGGAATACCTCGGCATATACATCCACCCAAAGCCAACCACACGAGAAGAACGCAAGATCAATGAAGAAAAACTCCGCATAGCCGAAGGAATACGAGCCATGCGAGAACTCGCCCTATTGAACGAACAATACGGATTCCTCGACAAGACCACCAAGAAGATGGACTTCCTCAAATACTTCAAAGGCTTCCTCCCAAAAGAGAACGCCAAATGGGGATTCGTATACAAACACTTCTCAGAATATGTCAAAGGCAGCTGCAAATTTGAAGACCTCACAGTGGAACTCTGCAACGGCTTCCGCACCTACCTCCTGAACACCCCAATGCTCAGAGATCCTAAAAGGAAACTCTCCAGAAACTCCGTTGCCGGCTACTGGAGCACATTCCGCGGTGTCCTGGCCCGAGCATACAAAGAACGCTACCTATCGGAAAACATCAACGACTACCTTGAAAAAGTAGAAACCGAAGACACAAGACGAGAATACCTCACAGCAGAAGAACTCCAGAAGCTAGCCAAGACTCCGTGCCAGGACCCTATAGTCAAAGCAGCCTCCCTCTTCTCCTGCCTCACAGGACTCAGACGAAGCGACATCCTCCAGCTCACCTGGGAAGACTTTGCCACCTACCCAGACGGAGGTCACTGCATCCGTATCAAAACCGAAAAGACAGAAACCGAGACTACACTCCCGATCTCAAATGAAGCATATAAACTTTGCGGAAAGCCAGGCACAGGACTCGTATTCAAGAACATATCCCCTTCTGTCATCAACTACCAGCTAAAGAAATGGCTCCCGGCAGCCGGAATCACAAAGAACATCACATTCCACTGCTTCCGCCACACCTACGCCACCCTGCTCCTAAGCAACGGCACAGACATCTACACTGTCAGCAAGATGCTCACCCACAAAAACGTAAGCACAACGCAGATATACGCAGAAGTGATTGATGGCCGCAAACGCCAGGCAGCAGAATCCATCAGCATCAAGAAGAAAAAGAAGAAAAAGTAACTTATAGTATAATTATAGTATAAGATTCACCCCGAATCTATACCCCATCTTTGCCCACGAAAACAGTCGTGGGCTTTCTTTGTAATATAAGGCGCCAAAAGAAAGAAACGACTCGCGACATAAAAACTCATTTTATGTCACAGCAACAATACACATTCGACCAGCTGCCAAGCATCGTAGCAATGCTAGCCGCTGAAATCAAAGAACTTAAGGCACTTCTAACAGAACAAGGTGCCCTGCAAAAACATGATCCAAACGAAATGATGAGCCTGAAAAGGCTCCAGGAATTTCATCCAGACCACCCAGCAGCACAAACCATATACGGCTGGGTACACAGCGGCCAGATTCCTTACTACAAGACCGGCAAAAAGCTAATCTTCAAACGCTCTGAAATCGAAGCATGGATCAACGAAGGACGTCGCATGTCAAGTGCTGAAATCACCGCACAAGCCATCGACTACGTAAACAGCAGGAGGACCGATCAATGAGTAAGACCCAGACCATCGGCAACGTAATCATAGCCATTGCAGCCGACAATAAAGACGCACTCGGAAAAGTCCTCCGTCAGCTTCCATCTATCCAGGAAGAACTCCTCAAGAGAAAACTCATCTCCCTTGACGACCTTTCAGACAAAGAGATAGAGAATCTGTCAGAAAGAGCCTTCCTCGAAGACTGGATAGACGGCCAGGAAGTAATGCAGAAGCTCAAAATCAGTCCTCGAACCCTGCAGACCCTACGCAGTAACGGAACCATCCCTTACACACGCATCGGTCACAAGCTCTACTACCTCAAGCAGGACATCGAGCGTATCCTCCGCAACAACTACGTAATGTA
>ERZ808052.96-NODE-96-length-10973-cov-2.696127_pt1 | contig 10973 bp, 17 predicted proteins | sample MGYA00380200_ERZ808052 | MGnify/ENA primary metagenome ERZ808052 (study PRJEB31490, sample SAMN06133366) | cow dung metagenome | isolation source: H10 | host: cow | place: China: Chengdu | collected 2015-05 ...
TACTTATGATGCCTGCGTGGATCAGTCTATCAGAAGGAAGCAACTTTCAGTTCTTGGCCTTCCTTGCTCCGGCATCGATAATGTTTGTCGGAACTGCACCGAGGTTCAAGGATTCTCAGTTGGAGAACAGAGTGCATACTGTGTCTGCCATCATCGCAGCAGCTTGTTCACTCCTGTGGGTGGCTCTTGTCACTCCGTATTGGTGGGTGATGCTGATATGGACAGGATTCATCGCATTGGCAGCCATTCTGACAAGCTCATACAAAACGGCCTATACCTATTGGCTTGAGCAGGTGGCATTCGGAAGTACATTCACAGCAGCAATAATGTATTCGTTATGATGTCACCGAAAGCAATAGCGACACTGGTTTCTCAGATGAAGCCACCGCTTGAATTACAGAATGACTATTCGAGAACGATGTGGTTACTTGAACAAGCTGCAACGATAGCAATGAAAGTATCAATGGACGAGATGGTAAAGCCAGTCCGTAAGACGATAGGAGGATATTGGTAATGAAAAGTACAGATTGGGTAAAGGTAGAGGATAGACTGCCAAAAGACTTCCAAAAGTGTCTCATAATAACCGACCAAGATAGATTGGCGATAACCACTTGGATGGGGCATAAGGAAGGATTTATGATAAGGGGCAGCGACCTTTATGGATTCAAGAAATGTTATGTTAAATATTGGATGCCGATAGAATTACCAGAGGAGGAATGATATGACAATACAAGAATACATCAGAGTGGCAGCAAACGGACTGCCGAAGGAGGACTTCCACTATTACCGCAGATTCTTCTGGAATATGAACTGCAAGTGGTGTATGTACAACGGATATGCCTGCAAAAAGCCGAAGACCGATGATGTCTGCATCGAATACCGAGTGGAAAAGCAAGATATAGAAAATAGATATGGCAAAGATTAAATACTGTTGCGATTGTGACCATTACATCCCTGGAGGCAGAGAACGCAACTGCACCGTTCATCCATACAGCAAGGATTCAGTATCTGCGCTCAAGGAGGCTTGCAGCAAGTTCGTCGAAAGGGAGGAAAGACCGAAGGAGACATTTGCTCCAATCAAGTTCAGACGATTAAAGAAGTATTCGAAAAAAGGAAAGATAATAGAAAGCATAATATGAAGATACCAAGTGAAGATGAGATAAGGGCAGAATTGCACAAGGCAATGGACAATGATCCGAAACTGAAGTGCTGTGCGAGCTGTGTTTACTATTCAAGAGTGACCAGCCACTGCGAGAAGATAGGCAAGACCTTCCCGGCAATAATGTATGGCTGTAAGCATCACATCACAGCCGAGGAAAGGCTGATAAAGGAAGCGAGGGAGAATCTGATGAAGCAGGCGAGGGACTGCGAGAAGATTGAATTCCTTCTTGCAATCGCACTCACTTCGGCAGCGATGACAACGATGTTCGTGGAAGACTTTGAACGCCGAATCAAGGATGTCATCAAGACCGAGAAGGAAAGGAAGGATGTCCGGATGCTCCGCAAGGACCTGGAACTCGCTGACCAGATGAAACGCGCGATGAAGAACATCGGTGACTATCTGAAGAAGATTGACTCGCAGTACCGAATGTATATTCAGACACATCTTGACCGCATATTCCAGAAGGAAGGCATTCCGTATAATGTGGAAGGCTACGACAACTTCCTCTCTGATGCCGGTGAGTTCTGCACCTTCATCCTTGAGATGGCGAGAGTGGCGCATCACAATGAAGGCAATATGAACAAGGTGTATGACTTTATGGCCAAGCTGACCAACAAAAAGACAAGAAGTGAGGATGTCAACTTCTGCCTTGATCCGGAGGACATCAAGCATTATAAGGTGATTGTATGATAAAGAGCAGACCGGAAATCGTGATAGGCATTGACCCTGATGTAAGCAAGTCAGGGCTTGCCTGTCTTGATGTGACAACGAAAGAAGTGCAAGTTATATCCAACTCGTTCCCGCAACTGCTTGAATACTTGCAGAATGTCGCGAGAAATCATACATTATCCGGCAGAGTCGTGGTAGTGGTGGAAGCCTCGTGGCTCATCTCTACGAACTGGCATACAAAACGAGAGGATAGCGTGAGGACTGCAGCAAGGAAGGGAAAGGATGCCGGAAGGTGTCACGAAGTGGGGCGCAAGATTGTCGAGTGTGCAAGGTACTACGGACTTGAAGTGGTGGAGAAGCTGCCTCTGAAGAAGATATGGAAGGGCAAGGATGGGAAGATCACTGACGAGGAGATAAAGGCATTCATCCGCATCGAAGGCAGAACGAACCAGGAGGAAAGGGATGCCGCACTGCTGGCGTGGGAACACGCGGGATTACCGATAAGAATACCAATAAAAAGATAGCAATGGAACTAAACGAGTATCAGGAAAGAGCGATGGCCACCTGTATGCCATCGTGTGACAATTTCAGCTATATGATGCTGAATCTCATCGGAGAGGTGGGAGAACTGGCGAGCAAGGTCGCAAAGGACATCCGCAAGGTGAATGCAGTCATCGGTCACGGAATGGATAACGAACTCATTCCGCGAATGCCGTTTGATGAGTGGATCGTGAGACAAGACGAGTACAAGGCCGAGGCCGGTGACATCCTGTGGCAGTTGTCCGGATTGTGCAGAGCAATGGGATGGGACCTTGAGGATGTGGCGCAGGGTAACCTTGACAAGCTCGCATCACGCAAGCAGAGAGGAGTGATTGATGGGAATGGTGATAACAGGTAGGGAGCAATGAGACTATTCAGCAGACGATGCAGGGCATACGATGCCTATTGCCGATATATCGGCGAGGAAGTGGTAATCTTCTACGAAGATGTGAATCGTGACCGTAGGAAGATATATGGCAAGATAATCGCTATTGAGGCGAATGTCATCCACTTGGTGCGTGAGGAGACAGGATGGAAGGGATGCATCGACTGCGATACCTGCAGGGTCGGCCAGATAAGCACTCTCAAGGGATGGAACAAGAACGAACAGCAGATAGACGATGGTGCAGATTAGTGAGCAGACCTTTGTGGCGAATGAACGGGCAAGGCTTGAGTCATTCGCTTCACTCATTTCCGAGTGCGGAATCTCCTTGTATGAAATCAGCAAGGGAACGAGAATCAAGTATGACACCTTGCTCCGGGCATTGCGGAAGCAGCCTATAAGGCCGGAGAACGAGGCGAGAATCAGATTATATATCAAGACGAAGAATGGAAATTAAGAGAATCAGACTGACCGACCTTGAACTGAACCGAGGTCAGGTGGAAGGATTGCCGAGCAATCCGAGACAATGGGGGAAGGGAGAGCTGGCGAACCTCGTCAAGAGCATCCGCGAGACTCCTGAGCTTCTGGAAGCGCGTGGCCTTATAGTGTGGCCATACGCAGGGAAATATGTCATTTTAGGCGGTAATATGCGCTTCTCAGCATTGAGGGAAATGAATGCTGTAGATGCACCTTGTATGGTGATGCCACAGGACACTCCGATAGAGAAGCTGAGAGAGATTGTCATCAAGGACAACGGAGCCTTCGGAAGCTGGGATTACGATATGCTCGCCAACGAATGGGATGACCTTCCGCTTCCAGAGTGGGGAGTGCCGGCTTGGGACACTGAGAATCTTGAATCCGTATCTGCACCGAAGGAGGTTACCGAGGATGATTTCGATGAAACGAAAGACCATATCGAGGTGCGATGCAAGAAGGGCGATGTGTGGCAGCTTGGTGACCATAGGCTGATGTGCGGTGATTCCGTTTCTCTTGATGATGTGAAAAAATTGATGGGGGGGGGTATAGCTGATATTGCTTTCGCTTCGCCACCTTATAACACCGGAGGAATAGGTAAGAACTTGACGAAAGATGATGGCAGAAGTAAGTACCTTGCGAACAATGACGATATGACTGACGATGGATATACCGAGTTTCTGAACAAGTACATTCATAATGCTTGTGAATGTTCAAAGTATAACTTCGTCAATGTCCAATGGCTTGCAAACAACAAGAACTCATTGATTGAGATGATCAAATCGAATCAGCGAATATTGGGAGATATATTGGTGTGGGATAAGACTCGTTCACAGCCTGCTGCAGCGAAGAATGTGCTAAACTCTGAGTTTGAGTTCGTGTTCTGCTTTCACGATAAAGGCAATCGTAGCATAGGCACAATACCATATCACGGAACGAAGAAGAACATCTTCCATATTTCTCCGGGACACAATGAGTACAGCGAGATTCACAACGCAGTATTCCCGATTGCATTACCAGCTCACTTCATTGAGAACTTCGCTGAGACCTCAGTCCTTGACTTGTTCGGTGGTACGGGAACAACGATGATTGCAGCAGAGCAACTTGGAAGGAAGGCGTATCTGATGGAACTTGATCCAAGATACTGCGATGTCATTATCGCACGATGGGAGAAGTTTACAGGAAGGACCGCAGAGAAGATATGCGAATCGTAGCAATAGCAGAGCAGAATGAACTGCCACTTGTGGAGAAGTACATCGCAGACTATGACCGCATTGTCATCACCGGAGTGGGAGGCACGAATGTAATCAAGGCATTGCAGTCATATCCTCGCACATCGCACATCATCAACATCGGTTATGCCGGCTCTGGAACGATTCCAAAGGGATGTGCAGTCAGAGTGAAGGATGTTTCATTGTTCCACAAGGTATGCGACTACGATGAGCCGATAATGCATCTTGCAGATGAAGGAGTGCATTGCTATACAAGCTGCGACTTCGTGGGGGACAAGGAACGCGAGAATAGTGTGTTCGATATGGAACTCGCATTCATTGCTGCAATGGGATTCAGGAAGGTGGAGAGCATCAAGGTAATCAGCGATTGCATAGATTACGCAGAATATTGTCAAACGATCAATAGATAGTTATGTCAGAGGAAAAGAGACAGCGAGACAGCAAGGGAAGATTCGTGAAGGGATGCACCGAGGGAAAGCCGTACCGCAAGCCGATAACGAAGGAGAATGCATCTGAGTATGGCAAGAGGTCGCAAGAGGCGCAGAAGCGGAAGAGACTGCTGAAGGAAGAACTGCGCGACATACTCCTGGAGGAGACAACTCCGGGAAGCGGAATGACGAAGATGCAGTCACTCATTCACAATGTGCTGAAGAACACACTCAGCAAGGGCAGACCGCTTGACCTCAAGATACTCGCAGAAGTGCTTGGGGAAATGGAAATCAATGTCAATCTCAATCAGAGCGAAAAGCCGAAGATAGTGTTCGATGACGATGAGTAACGAGGTATCATTCAACGCCAAGTACAAGCCTCTATTCAGAAGGCCGAGGACAAGGTACAAGATTGTGACAGGAGGTCGTGGCTCCGGCAAGTCTTACGCCATATCCTCGGCATTGGTGTGCGATACCTACAACGATGACTTCAATACCTTGTTCACTCGTTACACGATGGTGTCGGCACACGACTCCATCATCCCTGAGTTCACCGACAAGATTGACCTCTTCCAGCTTGAGAATGACTTCCACATCACCAAGCGCGATGTCCTCAATACCGCAAGTGGCGCAGGCATCCTCTTCCGTGGTCTGATGGTCAGCAGTAAGAATCAGGTCGCAAGGCTCAAGTCCATATCGAAGGTAAAGCGGTTCATCATCGATGAGGCGCAGGAGCTTGTGGATGAGGACCTGTTCGACACCATTGACTTCTCCATCCGTACTACGGAGGTGGATAACGAGGTGTGGCTGATATGGAATCCACCGAGGGACAAGCATCATTGGATATACCGCAGATTCTTCGTTGATGCCGGAGTGGACATCACTCACAACGGAATAGTCGGTGATGTCGAATACATCTACACTACCTACGAAGACAACAAGAAGAACCTCGATGACTCGTTCATCGCACAGGCGGAGAGGATGAAGGAGAAGGACAACGACAAGTATCGCAATGTGTTCCTGGGAATCGTGGTGGGATTCAAGGAAGGTCAGATATACCATTGGAATGCGATGCCGGAGAGCGAATGGGAGCCGACAAGGCAGACACTATGCTACGGAGTGGACTGGGGATATACGAATGACCAGACTGCGGTGGTCCGCGTGGACTTCGACCACGACAGCAAGACGGTGTATCTGAAGGAGGTGCTGTATCAGAAGGAATGTCAGCCGAGGGATGTGGCGAAGGCAATCAAGGCAGATATGGAGATTCGCCAATGCGGACACTCCACTCTGATATACTGCGACCCGGCAAGACCGGAGCATATCGCGGAACTGAGAAGGCACAACCTCAATGCCTGCAAGGCGGTGAACAAGAACAAGGCGGGCCGAATCAACTACCTTCAGGGATTCACTGTCTTCTACGATGGCGAGGACATCGGAAACGAGGCTGATAACTACTCATTCAAGCCGCATCCGCAGGACAAGACACAATTCACCAACGAGCCGGAGGATGGGAACGACCACTTGATGGATGCCGCCAATTACGGGGCAGTAACGCATCTGCGAAGGCTCGGAGTGCTGAATGATGATGGTATGCGATAAGTTGGATATAAGGCGGTGCAACGATGTGCCGAATTTATGTGTATATAGCGCGAAAATGACGAGATTATGTTTGGGATAAAGATTGTATCAGAGAAAGAATATAATGGCCTTGTAACGGAAAAGAAAGGCTATTATGACTCATTGAATGAGGTGAACGAATACTTCCGGGCCATTGATGCCACATTGAAGGGCAGGAAGCTCGCACCGATGACCACGATGACGAGGACAGCCATTCGTGATGCGTATGCCAAGAGCGCTGCGGTGATGGGAGTGGTCAACTACATTGCCGAGAATGTCGGCGAGGTGGCGCAGTTCCTGGAGCTTCAGGATGCGAAGGAGAACTATATCGAGAATCATTGGGTGCTGGACCTTGTCCGCCATCCTAATGACCGATTCAACCTCCGCAGATTCGCAACCGCGTGGGCCATCAACAAGCTCCTGTTCGGTGATGCGTGGGTGTATGCTCCTACTGCGGTGGGAAAGAATCTCGGCAAGGTGTCCGAGATGTATGTCATCCCTTCGTGGAGAATCGAGACCGACAGCGATGGTGCGGTCCTTCCTCTGAAGGGCATCCATCTGGTGAATACCAATGCTGCGGACATATCGCCGGAGAACTTGTTTGAATCCTTCGATTACAACCTTGACGATGAGTCGTTCTTCGGCACATCGAAGATCGTGAGTGCTGCGGTGTATCTTGATGTCATCGACAAGGGAATGCGAAGGGAGTCGCAGTCACTCGATAATGGTGGTGTGGCGAATCTTGTCACTCCGAAGGGTGACGAGGCAGGTGTGCTTCCAGAACACGCGGATGACCTTGAGAGCAGATTCAACAGCAAGAAGAACATCAACAAGACACTTGCTTTGCGTATGCCTGTCGAAGTGCATCAGCTCGGTAATGCTCCGGCAGACCTTTCCATCCTTGAGACACATAAGGAAGCGGTAACGGCATTGTGCTTTGTGTTCAAGGTTCCGGTAGATTTGTACTACGGACAGGCGAAGTATGAGAATGCGAAGGAGGCGAAGAAGACCATCTATGAGCAGAACGCCATTCCACTCGCAAATGAGTTCGCAGAGGACCTTCTGACCTTCCTGATGAAGAAGGACAAGTCGCTGAAGGGATACCGGCTGAAGGTCAATACCGATATGATTGATGTGCTGAAGGAGAAGGCATCGGATGTGCTGAACAATCTGAACCTTGCCTGCTGTACACTGAACGAGAAGCGCGAGGCGATAGGCTATGAGCCAATCAACGAGGACTACGCCAACAAGCCGATGATTCCGATGGGAACGCAGTTCGGTGAAGGCTATGAGTACGACATCAACGAGAGCTTGTAATGAGGAAAAGGCGCATATCATCCGCAGAGCGCAGACATCAGGACTACCTTCGCAAGAAGGGTCTTGCTGTGGGCCGCATCTACGAAGGAAAGCTGCTCAAGGCAAGGAAGGCCGAGGTCAAGCGAGTGCTGAACCTATGCCGGGAATGGAATGATCCAGACAGCATCGAGTCCGTCATCAATGGTCAGCTTGACGAATCCGGATATTACTTCGATTGGCAGAAGGGATTGTTCCTTAATGCCGGACTGCCGAGAGCGAAGTCCATTGTCCGCGATTTGAGCAGGGCGAAGGCCGAGGATGTTCCAGGACTATGGGAGTCGGAATTGACTCGCTATGCAGAGCAGAGGGCCGGAGAAAACATCGTATCGGTGACCGGCAGTCTGAAGGAGAGGCTGGTGGACATCACTCGCGGTCTGATGGCCGAGGACACCTACGGAGTGGAGAAACTCACGCAGATGATATTCAAGGAATACAATACCATTGCAGAATGGATGGTGAGGCGCATCGCTCAGACCGAGACGATGATAGGACTTGCGGAGGCTGGTGATGTCGCAGCTCGTTCCCTTGACATCGGATTCACGAAGACCTGGGCGGTGAGTGGCCTCGGCAATACGCGAGATACGCATCTTGCTATGGATGGCATCGAGGTTGATGATGACGAGCCGTTCAGACTGGAGGACTGTCTGATGATGTATCCGCACGACAGTTCATTTGGCGCACCAGCCGGAGAGATAATCAACTGCGCTTGTGATGTGATTCGCAGGCCGAAATAATACTTCATATCTTATAATTTCTAATCGCAAGGAACCGCACGGCTGAGAAGTCCTGCGGTTTTTCTTTATTGTTATATCCAACACACGATACCAATATGACAACGCGCGTAGATGTGTGTTATTTTTGTGAAAATCAGATGTATATACTGTTATGGATGACAAGAGTATCATAAGAGAGATGCAGAGCAAGGCAACCCTTGCAAGCATCGAGGTGAAGGAAGCGGGCGAGGTGTCCGATGTCCTTCACATCAAGGCGTATGCTCTGGCCTTCGGGAATGTCGATTCGTGGGGTGACATCATTGCTCCGAATGCGTGTGACAAGTTCCTCAAGTCGGAGGATTACGCGAGGATGGCTCTGTGCTACCAGCACGACACACGCGAGGTCATCGGAGTAATCAATGATGCCGGAGTGGATGAGAAGGGAATGTGGATTGAAGCTGATGTGCTTCCGACCACTACCGGAAAGGATGTCCAGACACTCATCAGAGCTGGAGCAATCAAGGAGTTCAGCATCGGTTACTATGCCGATGAATACCACTTCGAGAAACGCGATGGCTATATGAGCGACATCCGCATCCTTGATGCCATCACAATCGTGGAAGTGTCACCGGTGACAAGAGCAGCAAACGACAAGGCTGTCCTTATAGATGCAAAGGCAGAACCACAAGAGACTATTAACCCTATAATATCGGATATTATGCAGGAAAACAAGGAGCTGGAGATGATCCAGAATGAGGCGAAGGCTGCCAAGGATGCAGCTAACGCACTTGCAGCAGAACTCAAGGCTGCACAGGAGACTGCCGAGAAGCAGACTCAGGAAATCAACAACCTTGATGAGTCAATCAAGGCACAGCAGGCAGTAATCGAGGAGCTTAAGGCTTCTCTCAAGCAGAAGAAGGCTATGACATTCGCAGATGCACTCAAGTCAGCACTTGAGGAGAACAAGGAGAAAATCGAGAAGCTGTTCGCAGAGAAGAACGCAGGCGCATCAGTCCGTATGGATGTGAAGATGACCACTGCAAATGTAAATGCGCAGGTATATGGCACTCAGGTGGACACCGTAATCGGTGCAGCGCCTCACGCAACTCGCGCATTCCTCGCTGCATTCGGTGAGGAAGTGGTGAATGCTGACAAGGCTGCTTGGCTTGATGGCACATTCACAAATGCAGCTGACTATGTGGATGAGCTTACTGCAGCGCAGGACTCTGATGCTTCTGCTAACGAAGTAATCCGTCAGTTCGGTAAGATTGCAACTCGCCTTCTTCTCTCATCTGAGCTGAACGACTGGATGACTGAAATCTGCAACTGGGCGCAGACTGAGGCAGTCGAGTTCATCAATGACAAGGTTGATGCAGAGGTTTGGAACGGTGCAGGTAACGATACCAATGCCAAGAGAAAAATTTACGGTCTCAAGAACCAGGCAACTGCATTTAGCAAGCTCGCTACTTACACCAATGCAAATGTAGGTGATGTAATCCTCGATGCAGTGGCACAGGCGAAGAAGAACGGATATGCTGCTAATGTGGCTATCGTATCATTCACAACCGAGGCTGAACTCAAGGCTGTGAAGGATGCCAACGGCAACTATATCTACAACCAGCTTACCGGAATGTTCGGTCCTGTTCGCGTTCTTCCATCAGCAACAATCGGCGAGGCTGAAATCCTTGTGGCTGACAGCAGATGCGCTCGCGTACTCCGCAGACCGTCAATCGAGGTTGAGATCACTCGCGATGCTGACCTTGACGGATGGAAGGTGAATGTCCGCAAGTCTGCCCAGACTAAGGTGAAGGAGGCTCACAAGAAGGGTCTTATCTATGTAGCAGACAAGGCAACTGCACTTGCAGCAATCAAGGCGTAATTATGGCTGCAAAGGCAACAAAAGGCAAGAATGAGACCTTCGCTACCTATATGGTGGTGAAGGCTCACGATGGCCTTAAAAAAGGGGAAATCAAATCCCTTAAGGCCGGAGATAGTTATGCCGAGTATTGCGTATCACTCGGTTTGTGGAAGAGGATAACTGACGATAAGGAGTAACGATGGTAAGAATGGAAGTCATAGAGATGGCGGAGCCGGATGCAACGGCTCTTGATGCATTGAAGCAGTATGCTGCGGTGTCGGATGAAGGGCAGAACAATGTCCTTACCCTTGCATTAAAGAGGGCATTCGATATGGTGCAGAGGACTGCCGATGTGGCTCTCCTTCCAGGCACTTTCCGCGTATGCGCATCGGACCATCCGAGAACAGTCAATGTCTATATGGGTGGGAAGGTGACATCGGTGGTTGATGACCACGGTGTGGCGGTGTCGCATCATCAGAGGGGAAGAAGTGTCTATGTAGGCACTGACCGCTATGTCGAGGTGACATTCACTACCGAGG
>ERZ808052.97-NODE-97-length-10928-cov-2.985255_pt1 | contig 10928 bp, 8 predicted proteins | sample MGYA00380200_ERZ808052 | MGnify/ENA primary metagenome ERZ808052 (study PRJEB31490, sample SAMN06133366) | cow dung metagenome | isolation source: H10 | host: cow | place: China: Chengdu | collected 2015-05 ...
CGAAGTTCGCTGCTTCAGGTAAGCGCGTACGCAAGAAGGACCTCGGTATGATGGCAATGAGCTACGGATATGTATATGTAGCACAGGTGGCTATGGGCGCATCTCCAGCACAGTACTTCAACGCTATCAAGGAGGCTGAGGCATATGACGGACCATCACTCATCATCGCATACGCACCTTGTATCAACCACGGTCTCAAGGCAGGTATGGGTCTGAGCCAGAAGGAAGAGAAGCTCGCTGTCGAGTGCGGTTACTGGCATCTTTACAGATACAACCCTATGCTCGAGGGCACAGAGAAGAACCCATTCACTCTTGACAGCAAGGAACCTGACTGGAGCAAATTCCAGGATTTCCTCAAGGGCGAGGTTCGTTTCGCATCTCTCTACAAGATGTATCCTGAGACAGCTGACGAACTCCTCCAGAAGACTGAGGAATTCGCGAAACTCCGTCTCGAAACATACAAGCGTCTTGCTTCGAAATAACATTCATTAATACGGTGGTCCACCCTTCAGTGGGCCACCTTTAATATTCAGTCCTATGAAAATGAAAAGAATACTCGCAATTGCAAGTCTGATGACAGGCATGACATTCCTTGCATCGGCACAAGGTCCGAACACAAAGCTCAGACCAGATGAGACCGTTCTCCTCTATGCAGACTCATTCGACGGCAACATTGATCCTGTCTACGGCAAGAAGATCATCTCTGCCGGCTTTGAAATGGCTGAGGACAACAAGTTCGCAGAGCCCGAAGCAATCGATCTTAAGAACGGAAATATCGAGAGGACAGCTGGACTTGCAAGAGTTGACCTATACTTCCCAAAGAAGGCTAACGGCCAGATGATCGTAGTATGTCCGGGCGGAGGTTACAGATGTACATCTTCATGGAATGAGGGTGTATACGTTGCGGAATGGCTTCTTGAAAGAGGCATCACTGTAGCTGTTGTAAAGTACAGAATGCCTAACGGCCACTATAGAATTCCACTGACTGATGTTCAGAACGCATTCAGATATTGTCGATCAAAGGCAGAGGAATGGGGCGTAGATCAGATCGGAGTGATGGGGTTCTCTGCAGGAGGACACCTTGCCGCATCCACATCAACACTTTGGGTTGACGAGATCACAAGACCAGATTTCTCTGTACTTATCTACCCCGTGATCACTATGGAGATCGGCGTCACACACAAAGGTACCCGTGAAAGACTCATCAAGGAAAGTGCAGTATGGAACCATCATCTTGCTGACAAATATTCACTTCAGAAACAGGTCACAAGATTCACTCCTAAGACTTTCATCGCCCTCTGCTCGGACGACAGAGTCGTACCTGCCGAGAACAGTCTTCTTTACTACAATGCTCTCATCGACCTAGATGTGCCTGTTGAAATGCACATCTGGCCTACCGGCGGTCATGGCTGGGGCTTCTCCGCAGAGAAATATGTAGGAAAGGGCAAGGATCCGTTTGCTTATGCACGTGCGGACTTTGAAAATTCCTTAGATCGTTGGCTTAAGGAAGTAAGATAACATCTTCCACAGGTCAGTACCTGCAAAAAACGAAGAGGGATCGGAGCTTAGAGCGAAGATTCCTCTTTTCTTGTCAATAGGAACCGTTCGGAAGACGATGTCTGCAGAATCAGCAGCACAGCGTGAGATGCTTATTTCGGGATGAACCGTAAGAAAATCCTTCAGAAGTTCATCACACACATATGTGAAGACATCATCGGAAGCACATACGTTCACCATACATGGCTGCAGGGGAAGAAACACCTTGCCGGCCTCTTCATACTGTGTCAGTATGTTTTCTGCATATTTGCTGAAAACCTGTCCTGCCGGAGTGAGACTTACCTCACCTCTCTGACGGTCAAAAAGTCTGACTCCAAGATTCTTTTCAAGTTCAGCGACGCTCTGGCTGACGGCAGGCTGACTGACATCAAGTGCTATAGCAGTCTTCGTAAAGCTGCATTCTCTTGATAAAGTCAGGAATATCCTCAATCTGAAATCGTCCAACATAGAGTTTTGCTTTTTGCAAATATAAGTATTTTTATAAAATTTCGTATATTTGCGAATTGCGCTTATATGCGAATGATTTGATAAAAGAATATATTTATTTAATAAAGGTATGAAACGTATTATCCTATTGGCTGCAGCCCTTTTCATGGCATTTGCAGCATTCGGTCAGAATCCGCTTCCAAACGACCCTGAGGTAAGGATCGGCAAACTTGAGAACGGAATGACTTACTACATCCGCCACAACGACAAACCTGCTCAGAGAGCTGAGTTCTATCTGGCGACTGACGTAGGAGCATATCAGGAAGAGGATGACCAGGACGGTCTCGCCCACTTCCTTGAGCACATGTGCTTCAACGGAACAAAGAATTTCCCTGGCAAGAATCTTCTTGACTGGCTCCAGAGCATCGGCGCGGAGTTCGGAAGAAACATCAACGCGTCTACAGGATTCGAGCAGACACAGTATATGCTCAACAATATTCCTATCGTGCGCGAGAGCATCATTGACTCATGTCTTCTCGTCATGCACGACTATTCTCATTTCGTAACATGCGATCCAGCGGAAATCGATGCTGAGCGTGGTGTTATCCTTGAAGAGAGAAGAGGTAGAAGAAACGCAGGATGGAGAATGTTCGAGAAGTCTCTTCCATACTATTTCGGAGATACTCCTTACTCAAGAAGAACCCTGATCGGCGGAGAGGAGCAGCTCAAGACATTCAAGTATGAAAGCCTTACAAATTTCTACAGAAAGTGGTACAACCCGGATATGCAGGCGATCGTGGTCATCGGAGACATTGATGTAGACCAGATCGAGAACAAGATCAAGACAATCTTCAGTGACGTTCCTGCCCCAGAGGTTCCTACTCAGAAGGTAGAATACAAGATTCCTGGCAATGAGGAGCCAATCTTCGGCATCATCACAGACAAGGAGGCTACAAGTTCACAGATCGAAATGCTCTGGAGAGGCGAGCCGCTTCCTAAGCAGCTCAACAACACAGACATTGCATATATGATGGATATGGTCAAGGCTTACATAAGCATCATCATGCGCGAGCGCTTCAGCGACCTTACATCAAAACCTGATGCACCATTCATCAGCGCAAGCTTTGGCATCGGAAAGCTCTGCAACACATGCGAGGCTGTATCCGGCAATGTTTCATTCAAGGATGGCGAAGGTCTCAAGGCTTTCCAGGCATATCTTACAGAGGTTGAGAAACTCAAGAGATACGGTTTCACAGAAGGAGAGGTACTCCGTGCAAAGGAAAATATCCTTCAGGCATATGAAAGAGCAGTAGAGGCAGCTGCGACCCGCAAGAATGCCGAGTTCGTCCGCCCTATCCTCAATAACTTCTTCTTCAACGAGCCTATTCTCACTCCTGAGATCGACCAGCAGATAGCACAGGCCATCTGCGGACAGCTTACAGCTCAGGTTCTCAACCAGATGCTGCCACAGCTTCTTACAGAGCAGAATGTTCTCGTACTCTTCAACGGTCCTGAGAAAGAAGGCCTTGTCAACCCTACTGAAGCAGAACTTGCTGAAGTATATGCTGCTGCAAAGAACGCAGAAATAGCACCTAACGCAGAAGAAAGCGTAAATGAGCCTCTTCTTGACGAAAGCCTCCTCAAGGGCTCCAAGATCAAGAAAGAGAAGAAGGGAATCTATGGCGAGACTGTATGGACCCTCAAGAACGGTGTCAAGGTAGTCGTACTCCCTACAGATTACAAGAAGGACCAGGTGATCATCAACCTCTCTATGGACGGAGGAAGAACTCTCATTGCAACTGAGGATCTCCCTTCATTCGAGGACAACATCTGGGCACTCTTCCTCAGGAACAGCGGTGTATCCAAGTTCTCAGGCACCACACTTCCTAAGATGCTTGCCGGAAAGAGCGCAGGAGCCAGCCCGTTCATTTCGAACCTTTCACACGGAATCTCAGCATCAAGCACACCAAAGGACATTGAGACAGCCCTCCAGCTTCTTTATCTCACATTCACTGATCCAAGATTCGATGAGAACGAGTTCCAGATCGGAATCCAGCAGATCAAGGCTGTGCTTCCTAACATCCAGAACGATCCTGATTTCCAGTATCAGATAGAGAAAGACAAGATCTTCTACAACAACAATCCACGAGTACTTGCTCTCAACGAGGAACTCCTTGAGAAAGCAAATCTCGCCACAATAGAGAAAGTATACAGACAGCTTTTCAAGGATGCTGCAGGTGCAGAGGTCACTATCATCGGTAACGTTGACCTTGAAACCTTGAAGCCACTTGTACAGAAGTATCTCGGCTCTCTTCCAAAGGGCAAGAAGGCTACAGACTGGAACAAGGACAATTGCATTTCTGTTGCTGAAGGTCAGATTGAGAAGACTGTAAATCTCAAGATGGAGACTCCTAAGTCTACTGTTCACCAGCTCTACACAGCATATCTTCCATATAACATCAAGACCGGTGTTACACTTGATGTTGCAAACTACATCCTGGATATGATCTACACCAAGACCATTCGCGAGGAGCAGGGCGGAACATATGGAGTGGGTTCATCACTTCAGGGTCGCAGAAAGCCAGTCGAGAGAATTGACTTCCACGTTCTCTTTACAACAAATGTAGAGCAGGCAGAGCTTCTCAGCCAGATCGCTATTGACGAGCTTAAGAAGTTTGCAGAAAACGGTCCTACCCAGGAACAGTTCAATATGGCGATTGAGAATCTTAAGAAGAATCTTCCTGAGAAGCGCATCAGCAACTCATACTGGCTCAGTGTGCTGAACCATTATTATGAGTATGGTGTTGACTACAACAAGGAGTACGAGGCAGCAATAAACTCTGTAACTCCAGAAGATGTCAAGAACATCCTTCAGGCTGTTCTTGCACAGAAGAACTTTATTGAGGTAACGCTTGCTCCAAAGGAGTAGGCGTTGCCTTAAAATAATAAAAGTGGCATTCGCCACTCGTAGATCCTCCCCACTTAGTGGGTCCCCTCCCTACTCGGGAGCCGAAGTCTACGAGTGGCGAATGCCACTTTTTGTTGTTTATAACAACCGGTTGACGCGGAGATGATTACTCACCGGCAACGATTGCACCCATAGGGCAAGCGTCAGCACATGTACCACAATCAATGCAAGCGTTAGGATCGATCTTGTAGATGTCACCCTCTGAAATTGCGCCTACTGGGCACTCTGGAAGGCAGGTACCGCAAGCTGCGCAGTCTTCTGTAATTCTGTAAGCCATTTTAATTGATATTTAATGTTAGTTAATATTCCCAACTTGATGCCGAAATATTCGGAAATGCAAATTTAATGATAAATTTCAATATTCAAAACACCGGTCATCTGATGTTTTGTACTATCTTTGTGTAGACATCGATGCTAAGAACACTGAAAATGAAGAGACACATCATATTAGTGCTGCTGTCCCTGATAAGCCTCGCAGGCTCAGCACAGGAAAAGATAGGCAGCAATCTTGAAATTGACAAGAATATACACGATTTCGGAGACGTGCTTATCGAGAACGGTCCCGTATCCTGTACATTCACAGTGAAGAACATCGGTCAGGCTCCAGCCGTCATATACAATGTCGTGTCATCATGCGGATGTACAGATGTAAAGTGGACAAGAGAGCCTCTAAGACCTGGTGCAGAAGGTAAGATCAGTGTCACATACTCAAATGACGAAGGCCCTTATCCCTTTGACAAATCTTTGACCGTATATTTCTCTGATGTAAAGAAGCCTTATATTCTCAAGGTAAGAGGCATAGCTCATGAAAAACAGAAATCCCTCGAAGAACTATATGGAATCCGTTTCGGTTCATTGGGAATCAAGGAAACATACATTAAATGCGGTAATCTTGAGCAGGGAGGCATGCGGAGTGACTTTGTGAATGTCGCAAATCTTTCTGACAGACCATTGAAAGTGGATTTCAAGGATGTATCCGAGCATCTTACCGTGAATGTGACCCCTAATCCTATTCCCGCCAGAGCAACAGCGGAACTCGAATTTACAATCAAAGCTTCCAGAGATAAATGGGGCAGAAACGATTATTGGGCAGTACCTGTAATTGATGGAGATACACATTCCGCAAATAATGGCGACAAACGTCTGGGATTCTGGGCATTTACAAAGGAAGATTTCAAGGGACTCTCCGAAGAGGAAAAGTCAAAAGGCCCGAGACCACAATTCGAGTCCAGCACCTGGACTTTCGGAAAGATCAAGGGCGGTGAGACGGTCCATGCAACATTTGAATTCACAAATAAGGGAAGCAAGCCATTCTGCATATATAAAGTAGATGTAAACGCCTGCAAATGGTCGCACAGCACAATTCCGGTTGCGGAACCTGGTGAAACCGTAGGATTCAGAGTTCATCTTGATACTACAGGAATGCCTAAGGGAGAAGTTCTTGCTATCGTGAATCTTACGACAAACTCCCCTCTTCGTCCTATCGTAAATCTGTTCATTACCGGCTGGATAGAATAACATGCATCTTCTTATAGACATACTCAGGAATTCCATTCTCATCACAGGGCTCGTAGTTGTCATGATGATGATGATCGAGTCACTCAACATTGAATCGAGAGGACTCTTTTTCAAAGGTCTGAAAAAGACTAAGATCGGACAAGTTGTATTCGGGGCCTTGCTCGGTTCAGTTCCAGGGTGTATGGGAGGTTTTGCAACCGTATCACTCTACACTCACAGGATGTTCAGCTTTGGAGCTCTCGTAGCAATGATGATCGCATCATCAGGAGATGAAGCATTCGTGATGCTTGCAATGATTCCTGAAAAGGCCCTGCTTATCTTTGCAATACTCTTTATAGTCGCGATAGCAGCAGGCATCATTACCGACCTTCTCTATGACAGAATGCACAAAAGGAAGTGCAATAAATCGGACCACACAGAATGTGGAGCTGAAACAGATTGTCACGAAGGATATGCCGTACACGAATCGACCGGAGAATCATGCAGCGACGAAGATGGCACATCATTTCGACATACAAGGGAGGGGGCCCGCCATTACGGATGGAAAAGGATGACAATGCTGATTGGGCTGGCATTCTTTATTGCAGCACTGGCTACAGGTCACCTGGGGCACGATCACAACACACATAGCCACGGAGCAGAAACAGACGCATGTTGTCAAGAGCACTCTCACTGCCATCATGAGCACAGTGATCACTCCCCAACTATAAATCTGCTGGACGAACAATGGATGAATGTCATTTTTGCAGGCTTAAGCATCCTGGTTCTGATTGTACTCCTGTTCGGATCCGATCATTTCATAGAGGAACATCTTTGGAAGCATATAGTGAAAAGGCACCTGTTGACCATATTCCTATGGACATTTGGAGTTCTAATGATAGTGGGAATCGGCATGCAGTATATCAGCATTGACAAGTGGATAAGTGAAAACACAGCCTTGATGATAATTCTTGCGACGCTTATAGGAATAATCCCGGAATCTGGCCCACACATGATTTTCGTCACACTCTATGCAGCTGGAGTGGTTCCGCTGCCAGTATTGCTGGCAAGCAGCATTTCTCAGGATGGTCATGCATCACTGCCTCTGATTGCAGAAAGCAGAAAAAGTTTCCTTTGGGCCAAAGCAATTAACTGTATCGTAGCATTAGCAGTCGGCTATAGCGCTATGTTATTCTAAATCAAGCATATATATAAAAACAAAATGAGACTCGCCACTCACGTGGGGTGTCTCATACTAACCACATAATTAATAACACTAAAACTAATAACCAATAGATTGTGAAAAGTATAGAACATACTGTTTCGATCAATCGGGCACAAAGGTAAGAACTATTTTTTATATTCCAAATTTTAAGGAACATTTTTTGCATGTTTTTTCATTTTAGTCTAAAATGCAGGAAATATGAAGATAAAAGATATACACGGAAGAGAGATCCTTGATTCAAGGGGAACGCCTACCATAGAAGCAGAAGTAATACTGGAAAGCGGACATATTGGAACAGCCTCTGTGCCATCAGGTGCATCTACAGGTGAACATGAGGCGATTGAACTGAGAGACGGAAATCCGGCACGTTACTTCGGAAAGGGGGTACTGAAAGCTGTTTCGAACATCAATGAAATCATAGCTCCTGAACTGATCGGAATGAGCGTATTCGAGCAGAGCGCAATAGACAGAAAGATGAGAGTACTTGACGGAACAGAAAACAAGTCAAGACTTGGCGCAAATGCCATTCTGGCAGTATCACTTGCTGTAGCTAAAGCTGCAGCTTCCTTTCTGGGAACTCCTCTATACAGATACCTTGGCGCACCAAATTCCAATGTCATGCCGGTTCCGATGATGAATATCATCAATGGAGGTTCACACAGTGACTCTCCTATTGCTTTCCAGGAATTCATGATACGTCCCGTAGGTGCCGGTAGTTTCTGTGAAGGTCTGAGAATGGGTGCTGAAGTATTCCAACGTCTCAAGAAAGTTCTGAAAGAGCGCGGATTAAGCACAGCTGTAGGAGATGAAGGTGGTTTCGCACCAAAACTGTCCGGAACTGAAGAAGCTCTGGAATTGATTATGATGGCCATTGATTCAGCTGGTTATCTTCCAGGCAGAGATATAACCATTGCCCTGGACTGCGCATCATCAGAATTCTATAAGGACGGGATGTATGATTACACGATATTTGAAGGCGAAAAGGGAAAGAGGCTGAACAGGGAGGAGCAGATTGAATACCTTAAAAGTCTTGTCGAAAGATATCCTATTGATTCAATAGAGGATGGTATGTCAGAAAATGACTGGCTTGGATGGGTGCGACTGACGCAGGAACTGGGTGAAAGATGTCAACTTGTCGGTGACGACCTTTTCGTAACAAACATCCATTATCTGAAAAAAGGGATAGATATGAATTGTGCGAATGCAATCCTTATAAAACTGAATCAGATAGGAACTCTTACTGAAACACTTGAAGCAATTGCACTAGCACAAAGAAATGGATATAAGGCCATCATTTCACACAGGTCAGGTGAGACTGAGGATACTACAATTGCAGATCTTGCTGTGGCTACGGACAGCGGACAAATCAAGACAGGATCGCTCAGCAGAACAGAAAGAATAGCAAAATACAACAGACTTCTCAAGATTGAGGAAGAACTTAAAGGTCAAGCTGTATATGGTCTTCTGACATAAAAAGATGAATAATGAGACATATGAAAATGCGTACAAATCGTGTAGAAAAATTTGGAGAATCCGAAATTTAGTTGCATCTTTGCATCCGCATTCGGGGGTATAGCTCAGTTGGCTAGAGCACCTGCTTTGCAAGCAGGGGGTCGTCGGTTCGACTCCGACTATCTCCACCAAAGGTTCGATCGAATGATCGGACCTTTTTTCGTATACATGTCTCCCATATTTTTTCTACCTTTGGAGACGCTAACTCTAATAACCGAAACAATTCATGATTACATTTCTGATTTCCATCGCTCTGCTGGTGGCCGGCTATTACCTTTATGGTAGATTTGTGGAACGCTTCATCGGAGCAGATCCGGCACGAAAGACTCCTGCATATGAGCTTCAGGACGGTGTCGACTTTCAGCCTATGGCGACATGGAAGGTATTCGTCATCCAGTTTCTTAACATTGCCGGACTCGGACCGATCTTCGGCGCGATCATGGGTGCTGCATATGGACCTGCGTCGTATATATGGATAGTATTGGGATGTATCTTCATGGGAGCTGTCCATGATTTCTTTGCCGGAATGATGTCGCTCAGAAACGGGGGAGCCAACATGCCTGGAATCACAGGAAAATATCTCGGAAACGGCATGAAGGCAGTCATGAATGTTGTCGTAGCTTTCCTTCTTCTGGCGGTCGGTGTGTCTTTTGTTACAGGCCCGGCCGATCTTATAGCATCTCTGACCGGAGTGAACAAGGAAATCTGGCTTTATATTATATTCGCTTACTATCTTCTCGCAACTTTGCTTCCTATCGATAAGATCATCGGAAATGTGTATCCGTTCATGGGTGCGGCGTTGCTTTTCATGGCCATAGGTGTCGGTGTCATGCTCATAGCGGGAGATCTGAGTGGCGTGCATGAAATGATCGAACTGACGCCTGCGACGTTGAAGAACTGGCATTCGGATCCGCAGAACAACATCCTTGTCCCTATGCTTTTCATCGTTGTCTCTTGCGGAGCGATATCCGGCTTCCATTCAACTCAGTCTCCGCTCATGTCGCGTTGCCTGAAGAATGAAAAATATGCACGTCCTGTATTTTACGGAGCCATGATCGCCGAGGGAATCGTCGCGATGATATGGGCAACAGCTGCTATGGCATATTTCGGAGGTCCGGAAGGACTGAACAATGCCATGACGGAAGGAATCATGGTCGACGGCGTGCTGACAAAGATCACTCCAGCCATAGCGGTAGATATGATTTGCAAGAGCTGGCTTGGAAAGGTCGGAGCTGTCATTGCCGTTATAGGTGTCGTAGTCTGCCCGATAACATCAGGCGATACGGCCTTCAGAAGCCTCAGACTTACGATCGCGGATTTTCTGAAGACAGATCAGAAGCCGATACTTAAGAGGTTCCTCATATGTATCCCGATATTTGCCCTTGCGTTCTTCTGCTGCAAGATGGACTTCTCTACAGTATGGAAGTATGTGGGAATATTCAACCAGGTCCTTGCAACAATCGTATTGTGGACAGCAGCTGCATATCTTGTAGACAGGAAGAAGCCACATTGGATGTGTTCAGTGCCGGCTGCTTTCCTGGCTTGTACTGATAACCATCCTCCTGCAGAAAATGAATCAGCTCCTCGAATGACTTTGGCTTTTTCTGTAATGCAGCATCAATAGCCTCGCAGATAGAATCTCTGTAGGTTGGCCGCTTCGGGAAGTCCGTTCTTTTCTCACGTTCATCGTAGGGCCTGCGATCAATAACAGACAGATCATGCTCCAGACAAAGCAGATCACTC
>ERZ808052.98-NODE-98-length-10905-cov-1.866642_pt1 | contig 10905 bp, 11 predicted proteins | sample MGYA00380200_ERZ808052 | MGnify/ENA primary metagenome ERZ808052 (study PRJEB31490, sample SAMN06133366) | cow dung metagenome | isolation source: H10 | host: cow | place: China: Chengdu | collected 2015-05 ...
CAAACGCAATGGTCATGTGACGACTTGACTGGCAGAATTATTGATCGCATGAAAAATGGCACCGGCGATAATTTCACTGTATTCGAATTTCCGGCCATTGCTACAAAGGATGAGAAGTACAGAAAGATCGGGGAACCGTTACACCCTGAGCGTTTTTCCCTGGCAAAACTTGAACAGATACGCAGAACTGTAGGCATTAGAGACTGGTCAGCCCTCTACCAGCAAAACCCTATACCGGACGAAGGCGGTTTATTTAAACCAGAATGGATACAGTACTACGATGAATTACCACAGCATTATGACAAGGCCGTGATGTCATGGGATATGACCTTCAAGGACACTAAAACTTCAGACTACGTATGCGGTCAGGTTTGGGTAAAAGAGAAAAGTTGTTATTATTTAGTTGATCAGATACGTGGCCGTTTTGACTTTACGACAACGCTCAAAAAGTTTATTGAATTCAGTAATAAGCACCCGTATTGCAAGCGTAAACTCATAGAAGATAAAGCAAACGGGACCGCAGTAATAAACACGCTGAAAAAACATATATCCGGTATTGTGCCGATAACTCCAAAAGAGAGTAAAGTTGCCAGGGCAAGCGCAACAAGTACCTTGTGGGAAGCACATAATATATACATTCCGGACAAAATTAAAAACCGTTGGGTTGAACTTGAATATGAAGATGAATTGCTGAAGTTCCCCGGCGGACTACATGACGATCAGGTAGACTGTACAAGTCAGGCACTTAATGACCTGATGAGCAAACAGGAACATATCGATCCTTCAAATGTTGAAGCTATATTAAGGGGTTTTTATGGCTGAAGAAATTAAAAATACCGGTGAAATTCCGGCTGAAAAGAAATTACACAAACTTGATCCGGTTGATATAGCGGTACAGTTATCACGGCCGATTAACTCAAATACTCCGGAATACATCTCTGTTGAGACATTAAAAAAGCAGTTCGGCACACCGGTAACGAACGTAAACCATAAGAAGAGTGATAATCCTTTGGCTTATGATGAGTATTATCAGTCACTTACTGAACACGCAGCGCATGAAGGACAGTTCCCTTTAACCTCTTTTGTCGGTTATCCGGTACTTGAACAGATCGCCCAGAACGGCATGATAAGAACCTGTATACAGACAGTAGCGGATGATGTAGTCAGAGAATGGATCGAACTTACCGGCGGTGAAAAGAATTCAGATAAAAAGCTTGAAGAAATTGACGACATTCTGAAGCGCAAACACATAAAATCACTGATTAAAGACGCTGTAGCCAAGACCGGTTATTTCGGTGGCTGTATGATTTTTATCGATACCGGTGAAGAAGACACGGATCTATCATTGCCGTTGGTAATCTCTGAGAAGTCAGCAGAAATCAAAAAGGGCACCAAGGTTAAATTTGTGCTCATAGATCCGATTAACATTACACCTCTAGAGTATAACAGCGTAAATCCGCTTAAATCCGACTACATGAAGCCGACACTCTGGAACGTATGCGGAACTACTGTACACGGTAGCCGTTTAATCATGTTTACAGATAACGAACCGCCTACACTTTTAAAACCGTGTTATAACTTTTTAGGTATTCCTCAGGCTCAAATTTTATGGGACTATGTACTACACTGGAATAAAGCTCGTGTAAGCGCAGTTGAAATACTGGATAAACTGAACTTAACTGTATTCAAAACTAACATGAGTGATTTACTCGGAACGCCGGAAGGCATAGCTATGTTAGACGTCAAAATGAAGGCATTTCAGCGATACAGAGACAATAACTCTGTGCTTGTATGCGACTCAGAAAATGAGGGTGTAGAGAATATCAGCCAGGTAATCTCCGGCGCAACTGACGTTGTACGTCAAGCCCTTGAATTCATTGCATGTATAAACAGAACACCGGCAGTCAAGTTACTGGGTATCAGTCCTTCAGGATTTAACGCTACCGGTGAAAGTGATATACGCAATTATTACGATCATATTAAGGCTAAACAGGAACTATACCGCGACCAGATACAGAAAATCATAGACATCATTCAGCTGATCACTTACGGCACTATAGATCCCTCAATAGGGTTTAACTTCAATGAAATAGGCGGGGATGATTTAGCCAATAATACCAATATCTTTAAGACTCAGACAGACGTTCTTAACGGCCTTATCGGTTCCGGTGTGATTGATAATGCGGAAGCAAGGGAATTTGTCCGCACTTCAGAGATAGGCGGACTTGATTATATAAGTGAAGACGTACCAAAACCGCAGATAGATCCCGAAGATTTAAAGGCTATGGCCGGACAGAAAGGTAAAGAGTAAAAGCTTATGGCAGATCTTGATGTTACGCAGCCGAACAAAGGCCTAGAGTTAAAGTTCCGGACGATAATACTCACGTATTTATTATCGTTCCGGAAGAGTATTTTGTTACTGTTTTTGGTGTACCTTTTGAACTTAAAAAAAGACTCTGAAGCATTTCAAAAAGCGCAGAGCGTTACAAAACAGCATAGATTTAACGTTAAAAGTCAATTAAAAGACAGAAAAAACGCTGAAAAAATAACGGATTCACAACAAAATAGTAATGATTTACCTTATGAAAAACAGTTAAACAGTTATATTCAAGTTATAATATTGTTGATAGCTATGTTTGGCGGTAAAGGTCGGTTAAAATCATTACTCACAACACTTGTAAAAGCTGAATTAACAGCAGTTGAAACAGCAATCAAGTGTGACCTATTGCAACCGGTATATTCATACGTTAGAAACCAAGGCTATGCAATCACACTCAGTATGAAGAATAATTTACTGAAGCGCGGAGTAAATGAGTTTAAGGCAGACAGCCTATTTTCTGACAGTGTACCGATGTTATCCTACACTGATGAACTGGGCGAAGTTCCGCCGGTTCCGTTGCCTACACCGTTAATGCCGGTTAATCCGAAGCAGACTACCGACACGATTAACAGCATAGGACGGAGTATACAGGATAGTGTAATGGCAAGTACTGACGTTATTCAGCAACCGCCGTCTATACCTGATACGACGGTACCGGTTAACACCGGAACGGCACAACAGCCTTATATAGCTATTACAGAGCCGGAAGCGGTAACACCGACGGAAATCGTACCGCCACCACCGGCAGAAGGGATACCGGCCGGAAAAACCGGCATAACACCGCCTGGAGGGGGTGAAGGAATACCACCTACACCGCCGAAGTCAAAAGAAGGACAGGGCGGAAAACGGCCAAGAGGGCGTTGGCTTTCTCAGAATTCAGAAAAAAGACTGAGAGAAATCAGCATACAGGCGTGTATTCACGCGGCTAAAATGACATACAGAGTCATAGCACCATTAGTGCCGTTAGTTGTGCAGTGGATTTACGAAGGCCGGAACAAAGATTATATCCTGAACCAGATTGAGAACATGGCCGATTTAAGAGGAAAGGCAGACGCAATAGTATTGCAGATAACCTTGATGACAAATCAGGCTATACAGAGACAGAATATGTTAGATTTAGGCTTTAAGTCCGCAAAGTGGATACACGTACCCGGCGAATTTACAAGCCGTAAGACCCACAAAAATTTTAACGGTCAGACGTTCGATCTTACCGAAGGCCTATTTGACACGGACGTACAGAGAAACGTGTTCCCTTGCGAACTATGGTATTGCCGGTGTGTAATGAAGGGGATTATACCGAAGGAGTTACTTTAATGTTTATTGAGGATAATGAAACTTTTGCTTATGAACCTTTAGCTATTGATAGAGGATCTGTTAGAACTGTGGATGATAACGGATTCTTACACGTTAAGATAAGTCCATTAACAAGGGTACAGGTTGCGCCATACTACGGAAAAGAGATCCCCGGATGGCAGTCACTAGGCCTTGAAGCAAACAAGATATACAAAGGGTACCGGCCGGAGTCTGAACTTCAGAAAACAAGTACACTCAACTCTGTAAACGGTATCCCGATTCAGTTAAGACATCACCCAGATTTTGCGGACAGCCCGGCAAAAGAGACTCGCATAGGCGCAACCGGAACCGACGCAAAATTTGCATACCCATTTCTCATGAATTCCTTACACTTTTTTGATAAGAAAGCCAAGGAACTCATAGAAAGCGACGCATTAAGAGAATTGTCGCTTGCCTACAGGTACAAGCCGGATTTTACGCCGGGGAAGGCGCCGAACGGGCAAGATTATGATTTTGTAATGCGCGACATATCCGGTAATCACCTGGCACTTGTTGAGCAAGGCCGTGCCGGACATCAGGTTTTAGTGTACGATTCTAAACAGGAAATAGACGACATGGACATTGAACAGGTTACAGCGCTAGTGAATGACGCACTAGATAAAAAGTTAGCCGGTTTTGTCAATTCCTTAAACAAACTTACTGAACGTGTGAACAAGTATGCGGGCAGTCTGGAAGACAAGGAAGAGACAAAGGCGGAAGAAAAGGCCGAAGCCGAGGAAATTGTTACCGATAAGTGCGGTGGCAAAAAGAAGGTAGCCAAGGACGAAGAGAAACCGGAAAAGGCTAAACAGGTTGACGAAGAAGGCGAAGAAGTCGAAGAAATCAAAGAGTACGATGTTGAAAAACTGAAAGACTCAAAGAAAGCTGAAAAGACAGAAGCCGAACCAGAAGCTGAAGGCGAAGAAGACGACGAAGCCGAAGAAGAAGTAATCGAAGATAAGAAGGCTAAGAAGTCAGAAAAGCCGGAAGAAAAGAAGGTTGAAACCAAGGCCAAGGACGAAGAAGAGATCGAAGAAGAAGAGATCTCTGTAGACTCAAAGAAGGCATTAAAGGACGCCGGCCTTGAAAATGCAGCGGATTATGTACAGAAGGCGTTTTTATCCGGTTGCAAGGATGAGAATATAAAGCTGTACGAAAAGGCCCGTAAAGAGGAAAAAGAGACAAAGAGCATTGCTCAGGATGAGAAGATCTTTACCGAAGAGGATGTTACTCAGGCCTACAACGTTGCAAAACAGGATCTCATGGCTGAAATTGAAGCTATTGAAGTATGCAAGCCGGTATTAGGTAACATCAAGATCGGAGCCTATGACAGCGCAAATGACATATATCTCGAAGCTTGCAAGGAATTGAATTTGACATGTGACAGCAATAACGCCAGAGACGTTTACAATGCCTATCAGATGTCAAAAAAGAATGTTTCCGTGAAAACTGGTACTACCGGCAATCACAGAAAAACCAAGGACGGAATCGAACGTATATTCGATAACGTGTTCTCTAACATGTAACTTATTGGAGTAATTGAAAATGGGTTTACAGAAAACAGTAAATAACAGCCCTGCCATCGGGCTTAACGGTCAGCCGGTAGTGCTCGGTCAGTCTGTTTACACTACCATGAACTTTATGTCAGACGGTAATGTAAAGGCCGGCGCTTTTGCTTTTGCACCTTCCGCAGCAACCACCTTCCCTGATAACGTCAAGACTGAATACGTAACCGACAAGGGTTCCTCTGTAATCGGTTTTGTTGAACGTAATTTTGTAGGCACTGGCGCTAGTTCCGAAGTTTACGCAAAGGGTGTTGTTCTTAATATTGCTATCCGTGGCGACTACTATCTTGTTGCACCGGCCGGCACCACACCTACCAAGGGCTACAAGGTTATCACTACTGACGCTACCGGCGCGATCTCATTCGCTGCTTCCGCTTCTACCGGTGAAACAGATACCGGCTGGGTTGTAACTGAAGGCGGATCTGCCGGTGATACTATCGTTATCAGTAATCACGGTTAAAGGAGTTTACTATCATGAATTTATTTGAAAAGGCAAAAGCCAACGGCTTGACATTCGATGGCGCTCAGGGCTTCATGGCGTATGAAACTGACGATCTCGGTAACATCACTGTAGATTTTGATCAGACTGCCGACAATCTCGCTCAGGACGCTGCATTAACTACTGCACCGAACGTTAACATTCCGGCTGCTTTAACTACCTACTTAGATCCTCAGGTTGTGCCTATCCTCTTTAGTTCAATGGCTACTACTAAGGTGTTCAAGGAAGGCCGTAAAGGTTCATGGACTGATACTTCATTCCAGTTCCCTGTTGAAGAGTATGTAGGCGGTGTAACCGGATACGGCGACTTCGTTGACAACGTCACCTCAGATGTAAACAACGAGTTCGTTGAACGTGGTAACTTCATTTTCCAGACTGTTTTACAGTACGGCGATCTTGAAGAAGCTGTAGCTTCACGCGCTAAACTCGGTTTAGCTTCTCAGAAGCAGAGATCCGCAGCGTTTAACATCGCAAAGGCTCACAACAACATTAACCTTTACGGTATTGCCGGACGTAACATTTACGGAATGCTGAACGATCCAAACCTGAACAGTGCTATTCAGCCGATCTCCGTAACTATCGGCGGTAGTAACTATTCTACCTGGTCAGATAAGGAAGCTCACGGCGCGTCTGATTTAGCAAATTACATCTATAACGATGTGTCCAAGCTGTACGGTGAACTTGCTGATAAGAACGGCGGTAATGTTGACGCAAACAGCCCTATGGTACTGGGTATCTCTAACACCATGGCTCGTTACCTTAACGCTACCAACACTTACGGCTTAACCGCTTTGGGTATGCTGAAGGCAAATTACCCTAACTTAAAGGTTGTTCAGGTTCCTGAATTAACTTCCGGCGGTGTTAATATCTTATACCTCACCGTACCTGAACTCTTCGGTGTACGTACCGCTGAGTTCAGCTACTCAGAAAAGATGGCATTTGGCCGTGTAGTTGCCGGTACCTCATCATTCAGGCAGAAGGTTCGCGCTGCGTCTTCAGGCTTTATCCTGAAGCGTCCGTCACTCATTGCCAGAATGACCGGTATCTAAGATAGTAGACAGGATATGTCTAAAACCTAATTAGGACATAGTGTTATAAGGCCGGAATAACCGCCGGCCTTATTTCGAATAGACAGAAGGAATTTTTTATTATGGCTAAAATTGAAAAGGCACCGGTAGTCTCTAAGAAGGCTACTACTGTACCTCAGACAGAGGATAACAAGATTGTTAATCAGGCAGAGACTAGCGACACTGTAACAATAGCTTGTCATTTATCCAGTGGTATCATTTTTGACTCATTACCAACCCGTGACGGCGGTATCAAGTCTGTAGAATTGCCAGGTATCCATGATCATTTAAAGGGTAGACGTTCCGGTGTTCTTATTGGCAATGGTCAGGGCGGTTCAATAGCTGTAACCTTGGATCGTTATGACTGGGAAAACATTAAGAGAATGTACGGCAGATCAGCTCTGTTTAAATCAGTTAACGGCCTTCCACCTCAGATTATGGAATTAAAGGGCGGTGTAGATGAGTTTGATCATTCAGACGAAGTACAGGCACAGATAACCGGTAATGCACCTCTTAGCCAAGATAAGATCGTACCTGAAAAGATTAAGTAACAGGGCATAAAAAAACGGGGATTTTGATAATCCCCGTAAACGGTATACCCGGAGTAGTGGTGATACCTTATTTTGCAACACTTCCTACACCCGTAGGAAGTTCAAAAATTATACATTAAGGGGCGTTATCATGGCAATAGTACAGTTAAATATTTCAGATTTCCGCACATTTTACCCTATATTCGCTGATTCAGTTCAGTACCCTGATAACGTCATAACGTATGCCTTTAATCTCGCTGAAACGTACATAGATAATACAGAAAGTTCGCCTATCCCGTATGATCCGAGTAAAAACATTCTCCTGAGACAGCGAGTTTTATACATGGCCACATGTCACCTATTGCAGTTAAACAGCCAGTCACCACAGCAGACAGGCGCGGTAACAAGTGCAAGCCAAGGCTCTGTATCAGTAGGCTATTCACCGTTAACCGGCAATAGTTTTGCGTCGCAGTTCTGGTCACAAACACGTTGCGGTCAACAAGTTTGGATGATGTTAAGCCCGTACAGACTAGGCGGTAGATTCTACACTTCCGGTAATTTCCATCCGTTCGGTTAAAAGCATATGATTAACTTTAACGTTTACCGGAGCAATAAACTTCCGGACTTAATGAAAAAGTTACAACAGCTTAATAAAAGTCATACAGTGGTCGGGATACTTGACGATCCGGCTACGGCAACCTACGGCGCTTATGTAGAGTTCGGGTGGACTCAACAGGTAACACCTAAACAGGCTTATGTGTTCCGCAAGTGGTGGAATATAAACTTAAAGGTAGGAAAGACTCTCTACAATCCGCCAAGACCGTTCTTACGTGGTACTTTATGGGCGTATAGTTCAGACTGGGCACAGCTAACACTCAATATGCTTTTACGCAGTAATTTTGATGTGGAAAGGACATACGCCTTCATAGGTCAGTATGCAGGGCAATGCGTACAGGAAACAATAGCAAGTGGCGGAATAGCGAACGCGGGTCAGTCATTCCCTATACGTTCACCGTTCACAATGAAGGTTTACAGTTATCGGGGCGAAGGTCACAAGGTTGTAGACGGAAACATCAACACAACAAAATCAATGGTATTAACCGGTAATATGCTAGGTAGCATAACTTACAAAGTAGTTAAGGGGTAAATAATTATGGATTTTAATGAAATTGAAAAAGCGTATGCCATGGGCAGGGCTTACGCTCAGGGCTTAAAGTATGCCAAGCTGATGGCAAAGCTTAACACTGTTGCTCAGGATGATACCGTTACTGAAAAGAAAGACAAGAAAAGTACTAAGGCGGTAAATCATGAACAGAATTGAGGAAATAGCCAAGGCTTACGCTATGGGTCGGGCGTATGCTCAGGGATTGAAACACCGCTATGCCATGGCAATGGACAAAGAAGAGTGGCGTACACTGAAGCCTAAGAAGGACGGAGAAGCTTACCGTCATGTCATGATTGAAACTGAAACCGGCATGATTATAAAAGGTTTTGGTGCGGGCAAAACTCTGAAACAGGTTTACGGCGGTAAAGACAATCAGCCTACACACGAAGAGAAGGTTGAAGCCCTTAAAAAGTCTATGGAAGGTAAAAACCTTCAGAACAGAGACAGAAGCACTGTATCAAGCCGTGAACAGATACGCAAGATAGGTGCAAAGCCGGACTATGACAGACTAAGCACTTCAAAGACATTTACTGACGGTGCGCCGGTAGTTGCCTGGGGTGAAATTCCGGAGAAACAGATCGGAAAAACTTCAAAGGTTGTAGGCTCAGACGGTACCAAATATGAAGTTAAATATGCAGTAGTTGAAGCTGATAACGTAGTGGCCACACATGACGTTAACGGCTTCAAAGACTCTGATTATTCCGACACTGAGAAGACGGAGCTATCAAGAGCCATTGCCGGTAACGGAAGAACGGCCGGTATAAAGCTGGCATACGAAAAGGGCAATGCAGAGGAATACCGGAACGAACTTATTGAAGACACTGATCACGGCATAGATCCGGCAGTTATCAAGGGCATGAAACAGCCGGTATTGGTCAGAGTTATGAAGTCCGAAGACGTAAGCAATGACATTGCAGACAAAACAAATACAGTTGCCACAATGTCATTATCTAATCTTGACCGGGTAAAGACTGATAACGAACGTCTGAACAATTCCGGCGTTAAGCTTGATACTGATGATAACGGCGACTTGACTATCAAGGGCATAAGTCAGTTCGTGCAGACGTTACCAGAACCGGAACAGGCGCAGTATTATGATAAGAAAGGCAACGTAAACAGACAGGCTGAAGAACGCGCGTATCAGTCCGCATTTATGCAAGCTTATAACAATGATGAATTATTCAGTAAAGCGTTCGAACAGGTTACAGACAGACGTTCAAATAATCTGTTAAAAGCACTCGAAAACGCAGCGCCTACTATTGCGAGACTCAAAGGTTTACCGGACGGTTACGACGTAAGAGAGTTAATCACTGAAGGTGCTATCAAGTATCTGAATCAGAAGGAAGGTAAAACCACGGCCGGACAGGAAGATTTCTTTTTAGGTGAACGTGACAATGACATTACCGAAGTAATAGCACAACAGTTATCTGAGAGATCCCGCAGTTCTGAAAAAATGGAAAGATTTTTAGTGCGTTTTGCGCGTAACCTTGAAGCTGAGACTAAGAAGGCGCCGGACATGTTCGGTGACGTGGAAAAAGACACGGTTAAGTCAGTACTCAATAAGACTACTTTAGTACAGGATAGTACCCGTAGAATGAGCGACATCAAGCGCGAAGTATGGAACCGGTACGGTTATAGCCTAATCAAGTCAATCGCTGAAGGAAACGAGCAGAATTTTGATTTTAAGCCGTTCTTTGAAAAACTGAGGGCATGACTATGAGCATGAATTTACATGACATCGTTCGGGGTGCTATTCAGACAAATTTAGAGGATGAGCCGTTGACATGGTACCGTTCCGCCGGTCAGATTGTTGATGATGAGGGCATAGCAACCGCCGGGTATTATCCCGGTGTGACTGTAAAGGGCAGTTTTCAGAGTGAAGGCGACGCAGCTTTACATTTTGCCGGCATGGACGGAAGCAACAGCATAATTAAAAAGCTGTATGTGTATGCTGACAACGGCCCGAATACACGGCCTTACGGTATGTACCGGCTCTGTACACGTTCCGGAGATTATTTCCTAGATAAGCATGGGCAGTACTGGTATGTAATGGCCGTAACGGAAGACTTCAGTGAAGCCGGTTGGGTATCTCTGAGAGTACAGTTGCAACAGGTTACACCGGAACTGAATATAATCGAGAGTGGAGACTAAGCATAAAACGGCGGTAATACAAGGAATTTACCGCCTTTTTTCCTTAAAATACAAAGGTCACAACAAAAAATCAGCAATGTTTGAATTATAATCAAGTATAGTTAGTAGAATAGGGCGCAGATTATGACGGATTTAGAACGTTTTTTAACAGATTTCATGGCAAAAGATCATGACAGTTTGGCTCAGGATGATGATAAGTGGATTACTATACATCCG
>ERZ808052.99-NODE-99-length-10890-cov-2.229446_pt1 | contig 10890 bp, 9 predicted proteins | sample MGYA00380200_ERZ808052 | MGnify/ENA primary metagenome ERZ808052 (study PRJEB31490, sample SAMN06133366) | cow dung metagenome | isolation source: H10 | host: cow | place: China: Chengdu | collected 2015-05 ...
CTTGGCTATGAACCCCGAGAAGGAGGGCTATACCCAACCCTCTGCCGACAGCCTGCTGCTTGCCGTGAAGGCAGGTATGGAAGCAAAGACTGTTCCTTATGTTGACGAGACCGCCTCTGGTGCCCTGGTCAAGAACCTGCCCGCACCTGGCAAGGTGGTGAAGAGCAAGGCCGGCGCTTATGGTTCTAAGGAATTGACCCTGTCCAACGGTGTTCGTGTGGTAATGCTTCCCACTACCCACAACGACAACGAGATTCTCATGCAGGCATACAGCCCCGGCGGTACAAACCGTTATGGTGCCGAGGACTACATCACACTGGAGGCAGCAGGCGAACTTTGCTCTGTTTCCAAGTTGGGCGGCTACAAGCAGACCGATATCCGCAAGATGCTTGCCGGCAAGCAGGCTCAGGCAAGTGGTAGCATGGGTTCGCAGAACGAATACATCTCTGGCGGTTCTTCACGCCAGGATCTTGAGACCATGATGCAGTTGGTATACCTGCACTTCCAACCCCTCCAGCCCGATATGGATGCCGCACAGAACATGATGGTGCAGTACTACACCATGCTTCAGGGCAAGGAGAGCAATCCTCTTTCATGGTATGCAGACAGCGTTTCGTCTACTCTCTATGGCAAGAATCCTCGCAATATTATCATGAAGAAAGAACTCCTTCCTGCCATAAGCTACCAGCGTGCCTTGGAGATCTGGGCCGACCGCTTTGCAGATGCATCCGACTTTACCTTCTTCTTCGTGGGTACATTTGACGAGGACACTCTCTCAAAGTATTGTTGCCAGTATCTGGCTACTCTGCCTACGGTGAAGCGTAATGACAAGCCTGTCTATACCGACCTTGTTATCCGCAAGGGCAATATCCAGAACATCTACAAGGCAAAGATGGAGCAGCCCCAGGCAATGGCTTCTCTGATAATGCACGCTCCTGCCAAGAAGAAGAACATCAAGGACGAGATAGTGATGAGCATCCTTGGTCAGGCAATGCAGATGAATTATACCAAGACTATACGCGAGGATCTCGGTGCTTCCTATGGTGTCGGGGCAAGTGGCAACCATTACGACGGCAATGACGGCAAATATAACTACATGTTCTCCGTTCAGGGCAATGTTAAGCCCGAGATGTACGATACCTGTCTTACCGTTATGCGCCAGGAATTGCAGAAGGTGGCCGACAATGGTATACCTGCCGAGTACATGCAGCGTGTGAAGGAATACATGCGCAAGACTTATCAGGAGCGCCAGAACAAGAATGGCGCATGGCTCTCATACTTGCAGAGTTATTATCGCTACGGCATAGATGCACAGAAGGACTATCTTCCCACTCTGGAGAAGGTTTCGCAGAAGGACATCATGCGTGCGGTAAAGGCCTTGCTCAAGAGCAAGAACGAAGTAACCGTGGTAATACTGCCCGAAGAGAAATAAATGTGTGTGACGGTCCCCTCCCCAGCCCTCTCGCAAGGGGAGGGAACCGCTACAGCTGCTATATATAAATATAATGTATAAGAAATAATATTATTATTATGGAATACAACAATTATTACGACAAAGGCCAGACACTGGCTCAGAGCAGTGTCTTCGCCGTACTGATGAGAAACGTGTACACATGGATGGCATGCGGCTTGGCAATGACCGCCCTTACCGCCATGATCGTTGGCCGCAATGAGAACTGGGTATATACCCTTGCCACCAGTGGAATGTATTGGGGCTTGCTTATTGCCGAGGTGGTGCTGGTTATCTTCCTCTCTGCCCGTATTAACAAGATGTCCTTTGCCACGGCTGGCCTCATGTTTGCCGCCTATGCAATCCTGAATGGCGTTACCATGTCCATCATCATGCTTCTCTATACCGCTGAGAGCATAGCACAGGCTTTCTTCGTTACGGCCGGCACTTTCGGGGCTATGTCGCTGGTAGGTTTCTTTATCAAGAAGGATCTTTCTGCCATGGGGCGCACCCTGATGATGGCGCTCATAGGTCTTATCATTGCTACCATTGTTAATATCTTCTGGCAGAACAGCATGATGGCTTCAATCCTGAACTATGCCGGTGTAATCATCTTCGTTGGCCTCACCGCCTATGACACCCAGAAGATTAAGGTTATGCTCCAGCAGGCTCAGTATGCCGGCATCAGCGACCAGACAAACAAGCTGGCTCTGATGGGTAGTTTGACGCTTTATCTGGACTTCATCAACCTGTTCCTCTACATCCTGCGCCTCTTTGGCAACAGAAAGTAGTAGTGTTGATATACAAATAAATACGGAGGAAGAACATCGACAGTTCTTCCTCCGTATTTATTTTTTAACTCAAATCGATTTTGGTTTATATAGGGGCTTAGAAATCAGCGTACAGCGGATTGCTGTTCTCCTTGATGGCTATGCACTCCATCTCAATGAGCCAGGTGGGACGGCAAACGGGAGCCAACGTTATTACGGTAGGAATCTCGGGGAAGCGCTCGGCAAACATCTGTCTAACCAGTTTATAGTCGGCTGTATCGCGAAGGTAGACGATAATCTGTGCGCAATGCTCCATTGTCATGCCTGCCTCTTCGAGGAGTTTCTCCACGTTCTCCCACATGCGCAGAGTCTGCTTGCGGATGTCTCCAACGTGCACCACCTCACCACGATTGTCTATGCTTGCCGTGCCGGAGATGTAGACATGGTCGCGGTCGCCATACTGCATCAGTGTGCCACGCTCGAAGGTGACACCATAGTCGCTGGTGCGGTTAAGGTGCGTTGGGGCATAAAGATAGCGTTGCTGTTCGGGTTTGAAACCAGTAACGGCATACGCCCCTAATTGTACCAGCGCCTTAGGGTCGGAGGGATTGCCGCCGATGCCGGTGGAGGATATGTAGTGCGTGTCTGCCGTCAGGCCTATGTAGTTGAAATAGTTGCGTCGTGCCACCACGAGTCCGTTGTACTGCGTATCAACATCGCGCACAAAGAACCATGTGCGTATGCAGTTGTCTGCCATGGTGGCATGCTGAGTGGAGAGAATTTGCTCGTATTGGGTCAGCAATGTGTGCGTCTGCTGATGGCTATCGCCATGGCTGTCCATCAATCCCATGGTCCAGATGTGGCGGTATCCGTTGTGAGTCACAATGGTAGAACCGGCCTGGTCGGCCTGGTATTCTATGTCTGCACCTTGTAGCATGTGGATCCACAGAGCCACCTTGCTTCCATCCAAGGGAGGCTGCTGTATGTAGCTGATGGTGCAATGAGAACCGTCCTCCTGCATAAGAGGTTGCTGGTTGGTACTATCAGAAAGGAAATAGCGCTTAAACACCACCTCTGCCCCTTGCAACATGTCAGCCTTCAAGAGCCAATCCTCGGCCATGCAAATACGTTGGTACTGCCCCAGGAAAGTATCCTCGAGAGGTTCCACATGCAGCATGGCATGCCACTCAGTTACACCATTAGCTGTTGAAAAGGTCGATATTTCTATGCTGACACCAAGCTCAGCAATACTTAATTGTGAGTATTTCATGCCACAAAGGTACAAAAAAATGGATAATGCCACACGAAAGGTTATGATTTATTTATAACTTTGCGTGCAAGAATAAATTAGGCATGTCCTATCCAATAACAAAATAGACCCAAGATGACAGACAAATACCGCCCCTCCGACCCCATGAGTGAACTGATAAGCGACGACTACCGCATGCTGCAGGTAATAAGCCGTTTCGGGCTGGCATTCGGTTTTGGCGATGCCAGCATACAGACCGTATGCCGGGAATGTGGTGTGGATGTGCCTACTTTCCTGGCGGTGGTGAACTTCATCCGAGGTGGTGATCATGTGAAGGTGAGTGAACTGGTGGAGGATGTGGATGTGAATGCCCTGATGGAGTACCTGAAGCGTTCTCATTCGTATTTCGTTGACTTCCGCCTGCCTGCCATCAAGCGCAAGTTGCTGGATGCAATAGGTGTGTCCAGCAACCAGATAGCCGTACTGATACTTAAATTCTACGACGAGTATGCCGCCGAGATGTCTCGACACATGGACTATGAGAACAACCATGTCCATCCCTATGTGGAGCAGTTGCTGGCAGGGCGCTTGCCCGACTCGGAGCATGGTTTCCATATTCTCAGTCACCGTCATCAGGACAACCATAGCAGCATAGAGAAAAGTTCGTCGGAACTGAAGAACATCCTCATCAAGTACTATCCTGCAAAGAGCAATGTGCAGTTGCTCAACGAGGTGCTGATGGATATCTATATGATGGAGGAGGATATGCTCAGCCATTGCCGACTGGAAGACCAGCTCTTTGCCGAATGTGTGCACCGCTTGGAGGATGAAGTGCGTTTGCGTGGTGCACAAGATCCAGATGTGGTCGCTACCCCTCGTGTGGATGCTACAGACACTCTTTCCGACCGCGAGAAGGAGGTCATAGTGGAGGTGGTGAAGGGACTGTCCAACAAGGAAATAGCCGAGAATATGTTTATTTCCGTGAATACGGTAATGACCCACCGCCGCAATATCTCTAAGAAACTGAACATACACTCTCCTGCAGGCTTGACCATATATGCCATAGTAAACGGCCTGGTAAAGTTGGAGGAGATAGAGTTGTAAGGCAAACAGAACTGCGGCCCCGCCTGTCATTAAAGCAGATGGGGCCGCAGTTCTCTTTGTGTAGGTCGAGGTGTCTTTATTTCTTTGCCAATACCTTTTCCATGAAGTAGGGCAACTGTACACGCCACCAGCACCAGTCGTGGTCTACGTCGAAACCCCAGTAGTCCATGTTGGCAGGGATGCCACGCTGGCAAAGTACGGTGTCCAATGCACGTGTGCTTTCCAGAAGTTCGTCCTCCCATTTGCCCTGGCCTACGCAGATGTAGATGTTGCGCTTCTTGTAGAGGTCCATCCAGGGATGGTCGGCAGGCATTTCGCGCAGGAAGTCGATGGGCGAGTTCATAAAGGTGAGCTCGTCGCTGTACATGGGGAAACCATAGCCTGCTGTATACAGACCGCTCAGTGCAATGACAGAGTCGAAGATGTCCGGGCGGCGGAAGAAGAAGTTGCCGGCATGGAATGCGCCCATTGAACAACCGGTAACGATGAAGGTCTCGGTCTTGCGCTTGCGCACCTCGGGAATCAGTTCCTCGGTAACGTAGTGATACCAGCGCTCGTGCTGTTCTATGCGCCAGCGGTTGTCGGCAGAACGGTTGCTCCATGTCTCGCCGTCTATGCCGTCCACACAGATGGCACGTATCTCGCCCTTTTCAATCCAGGGGGCAAGAACGTCTATCATGCCGAAGTTCTCGAAGTCAAAGAAGCGGCCGTCCTGCGATGGAAAGATGAGCACGGGGCGTCCCTTCTTGCCGTATGTCTTGTACTCCATCTCGCGCTGGAGATGATTGCTGAAATGCTTGTTGTATTGTCCTTCCATTATATATTATATAAGGTATAGTGTTAGAGTTTAGGCAGGTCTCTCCTCATTTCGGGACCTGCCTATATAGCAATTACAGTTTACTTTCTGTCGCAAACGTCGTAGAGGAACTCGTCGCGCTCCCATTCTGTGCGGAAGCGTGCAACGTAGGCATAGTCGCCCATGGCGGGTGCCAGGGCCTTGTCGATGTTTGGAGTCATCTTCATGGCGTATGCATACTTGTCCAGAATCTGGGCATCGTTGAGGTGGTACTCCACACCAGAGCGACGGCCGGCATATACACAGAAGTAGTCGTCGTTGGTATCGGGCTGTCTGCGCTGGTCAAATGCCACCATGTCTGCCCAAATCTGGTACACGTCCACGTTGTGGGCATAGTTGATCATGTCTGGAGTGTAGCCACCACCAGGACGCATGTTCACCTCCAGTGCCACGAAGTCGCCCTCGTTGCCCAAGCCACGGTGAGCACGGCCCAGCTGGAAAAACTCAAGGTGTACGAAACGGCTCTTTACGCCGAAGGCCTTGATGGTCTGGCGGCCCCAGAATCGCAGGTTCTCGTTGATGTGCTGTTGGACGTAGTAGGTGCTGTCCAGATTGTAGTTGACTATGTCGGAGATGGATGGCGGGCATACGCACATGCTCTCAAACAAAGGCTCGCCCTTGGAGTTTATAATGGCATCGTAGGTGCAGATGTTGCCTGTTACAAATTCCTCGATGACATATTCATGGATATGCGGGGTGTTGTTCAGGAAATCGCGCAATGCCCATTCGCTCTCAATCTTATGGGTGCCGCCGGATCCCACGCCCACATCGGGCTTGGCAAAGAGGGGATAGCCTGCTTCGTATGCAAACTTCAGGATGTTGTCCAGGCCGTCGGTAGCCTTAATCTGGCGTGCGGTACGTATACCGCCAGCGGCATAGTATTTCTTCATCTCGGACTTTTCCTTGATGCTGTCTATCTTGTCGGTCTTGATACCGGTGTTCACGTTGAAGTCGGTGCGCAGACGTGCGTCTTGCTCCAACCAGTACTCGTTGTTGCTTTCTATCCAGTCGATGCGTCCGTATTTGGCGGCAAAGTGTGCCACGGCGCGGTACACTTGGTCGTAGTCTTCCATGTTGTTGACACGGTAATACTCGGTAAGGCTTTCCTTCAAGCGGTTGTCCAGATTGTCATACGGAGCATCGCCAATACCAAATACAGTTACACCATTTCTCTTCAGTGCTGCACAGAAGTTCCAGTAGTTTTCCGGAAAGTTGGGGGAAATGAAAATGAAGTTCATAATAGGTATGTTATTTGGTGGATACTATTGTTTGCAGTATTCAAGGTACAGGGTGTGCCTTGACAATTTTTCTGCGTTTTTAGGTCTCAGCAGTGCAAAAATAAGGGTTTTATTTGAAAAATCCAAATAAATGCAATATCTTTGCCCAATATATGTTCACTCTGTTTCTCACCAGTAGTCCATGTGGGCACGATGGAGCCATATTTGAAAAAAACGGCTTTCGTGAAGAACTTCTCCGTCAGTTGAAGGGGGAGGTCCGTGGATTATATATAACTTCTTCTCCAGACGATTTTTATGGAAGCGAGTGTGCCTCGGAGGGCATCCGTAAGGCAATGGAGGAATCGGGGGTGAATATAGTCAATTGGACCCTGCTGGACAGGAGGAATATCCTGCAGGCCCATTCCCTTGTGCGTGAGTCGGATTTGATAATCCTGGGCGGAGGTCATGTCCCCACACAGTACCGCTTCTTCCAGGAAATGTCGTTAGGCGAGGCACTGCATGCCTATGAGGGTGTGCTGGTGACCATCAGTGCAGGCAGCATGAATTGCGCCGATGAGGTGTACTCCATTCCTGAACTGCCTGGCGAGATACGCGACCCGAACTACAAGCGCTTTTTCCGTGGCATGGGACTGACCAGCATACAGATTCTGCCTCATTATTATGAATGGAAGGACTTTGTGCTGGATGGCATGAAGGTGTACAACGAAGTGGCTGCCAAGGACAGTATGGGCAAGCGTTTCTATGTTTTCCCCGACGGGACATACCTTTATAGTATGTATGGCTACGAGGAGATTCGAGGCGAGGCCTTCCTTATGGAGAACGGCATCTTCCGCAAGATATGCGAAGATGGGCAGAGGGTGCTCTTGCCGATAATCTGATTACAAGGGGGCGGAGTTTTCTAGTCTTTCTAGCCTTTCTAGTCTTTCTAGATATACTAGACATACTAGTTCATCTAGATAATCTATTCAATTTATCTCATCTAAAGTACTTTCCTATCACGGGCAGGTTGCGCAAGGGCATGTCGTGGTATATGATGTGTCCCACGAAGGCAATGACCAGGACTGTGTTTATTCCCATTCTCAGTATCGCAGGCCATTCCTGTGGGAGTACTTGCATGATGCCGAAGAAAAGGCAGGTGATGGCTACATATACCGCCATGCTTTTCATGGGATAGTTGATGGGGTTCTTCTTCTGGCCTACGATGTAACTGAGCACCATAGCCGTACCATACCCAGCAAAACCGCCCCAGGCACATGCCATGTAACTGTATTGGGGGATGAAGATAATGTTCACGGCAAACAGTACGGCACAACCGGCCAAGGAGAACCATGCTCCGTAGATGGTCTTGTCTATAAGTTTGTACCAGAAGGACAGGTTGAAATATATGCCCATCATTATTTCTGCCGCCATCACTATGGGGATAACCTTCAGGCCTTCCCAATAGTCGCTTCCCACCATGTATTTCAGCAGGGGCAGGTATGCCACTACGCAAAGGAATGCCAGCAGTGTGAAGATGAGGAAATACTTCATGCCAATGGCATAGGTTTCGTTCTTGTCCTTATCCTTGCTTTGTGCGAAGACAAAAGGTTCGTAGGCATAACGGAAAGCCTGCGTAATCATGGCCATGATCATAGCCACCTTCACACAGGCACCGTACACGCCCAGTTCCACCACACCCTGTGCACGGTCGGGATAGATGAGCGGGAATATCATCTTGTCGGCGGCCTGGTTCAGGATGCCTGCTATGCCCAGAATGAGGATAGGCCATGAGTAGGAGAGCATGCGACGAAGCAGGCCGAAGTCTACCTTCCACCTTATCCTCAGCATTTCAGGCAGGAAGAAGAATGTTATTATGCCGGTACATACAAGGTTTAGGGTGAAGACATAAAGCACATCGCTCTTGCCCAACCATACAAAATATAGAAGGTTAAGACCGATGTTGAGCACGATGAAGAGAAGTTTGAGCGAGGCAAACTTGATGGCCTTCTTCTTGTATCTAAGGTAACTGAACGGTATGGCCTGCAGGGCATCCAATGCTACTACGGTTGCCATTACCATAATGTACTCCGGATGCTCGGCATAGCCCAGCAGTTCGCTTATAGGTGTGATGAAACCGAAGATTCCAGCAAGGAACACGCATGCCAGCGAGGCAATTACCGCCAGCGAAGTGGAGAATACGGTGTCCGGCTCCTCGTCCTCTTTATTGGCAAAGCGGAAGAAGGTTGTCTCCATGCCGAAGGTAAGCAGTACGAGCAATAGGGCAACATAGGCGTAGAGGTTGGTTACTATGCCATAACCGCCGTTCTCCGCACTGATAACGTGAGTGTAGAGGGGAACGAGCAGATAGTTCAAAAACCTGCCAACTATGCTCGACAGGCCATATATTGCCGTATCCTTGGCAAGGGCTTTCAGATTTGCCATGTGGGTAGTGGATGTCTGGGGTTAGAACAGGCCGTATAGTCTCTGGTCGATTTCTTCCGTTACCATTCGGAAGTCCTCGGGATTGTCTCCGAACTTGCATGTGTCACCATCAATAACAAGGACTTGTCCGGGGTAGTTCTGTATCCACTCTTCATAGCGGTCGTTTAGTCCTTTCAGGTAGTCAATACGTATACTTTGCTCGTATTCGCGACCACGCTTGCTGATTTGTGCTATAAGGTTGGGGATGGTGCTGCGGATATATATCATCAGGTCGGGCAGTCCCACGAGGGACATCATCAGGTCGAAGAGGTCGGTGTAGTTCTCAAAGTCGCGGTCGGACATGTACCCCTGTTCGTGCAGGTTGGGTGCGAAGATGCGTGCATCCTCAAAGATGGTACGGTCCTGGATGATGGTACGGTCCGTTGCCTTGCTTATTTCCACTACGTCCTTGAAACGCTTGTTCAGGAAATATATCTGCAGGTTGAAGCTCCATCGTGCCATGTCCTTGTAGAAGTCTTCCAGATAAGGATTCACGTCCACTGGTTCGAAACGTGCTTCCCAGCCATATCTCTTTGCCAGCATCTTGGTAAGGGTGGTCTTGCCACAACCTATGTTTCCTGCTATCGCTATGTGCATATCGGTATTGTTTTGCTTAAAGGTTGATATTATTTGTTGGTTTCTTCGGGGAAAAGGCTATAGAATATGCGGTCTATCTTGTCCGTTATGAGCATGAAGTCGTCGGGGTTGTGCAGAAAGTCCATATTGTCCACTTCTATGGTCAGCACCTTGCCTTCGTACTTGTTATAGATGAAGTCCTCGTAGCGGTTGTTCAGATTCTGCAGATAGTCGATGGGGATGCTCTGCTCGTATCCGCGTCCGCGCTTCTGGATGTTTGCCACCAGATGCGGGATGGAGGCACGCAGATATATCATCAGGTCAGGCATGCGTGCCACGCTGGTCATCTGTTGGAAGAGTTCCATAAAGGTGGTATAGTCGCGCTGCTCCATGTTGCCCATTGCCTGGTTGTTGGCGGCAAAGACGTGCACACCCTCAAAGATGCTGCGGTCCTGTATCACATCCTTGTCGGTCTGCGATATGGCAAGAAGGTCGCGGAAGCGCTCCTTCAGGAAGTAGGTCTCCAGGCAGAAACTCCATCGGTGAATGTCCTTGTAATAGTCCTCCATGTAGGGGTTGGTGGCCACGGCCTCGAACTTTGGCTCCCAGCCATAGTGCTTGGCCAGAAGTTCTGTCAGTGTGGTCTTTCCTGCTCCTATGTTTCCTGCTACTGCTATGAACACGGTGTTATGCTTGTTTTAAGTGTTGTTTATCCGAAGAAAGCGTATGCTATGAATATTGCTGCCACCACGCCGATGAGGTCGGTGATGAGGCCTGCCGCCACGGCATGGCGTGTGTGGCGTATGCCCACGCTGCCGAAATATACGGCCAATATATAGAAGGTGGTATCTGTTGCTCCCTGGAAGATGCAACTCAGTCGTCCCACAAAACTGTCCGCTCCGTAGGTAGTCATGGCATCCACCATCATGCCTCTGGCACCCGAACCGCTCAGCGGTTTCATTATTGCCGTGGGCAGGGCGGGTACAAAGTCGGCATTTATGCCCATGGATGCAACCAGCCATTCTGTGCCGGAGATGATGACATCCATCGCACCCGATGCACGGAACACTCCGATTGCCACCAGTATTGCCACCAGATAGGGTATGATGCGCACGGCTGTTTCAAAACCGCCCTTCGCTCCCTCCACAAAAGCTTCATAGACATTCACCTTGCGTTTCAGACCTGCC
>ERZ808052.101-NODE-101-length-10870-cov-4.160196_pt1 | contig 10870 bp, 9 predicted proteins | sample MGYA00380200_ERZ808052 | MGnify/ENA primary metagenome ERZ808052 (study PRJEB31490, sample SAMN06133366) | cow dung metagenome | isolation source: H10 | host: cow | place: China: Chengdu | collected 2015-05 ...
GTTGACAGCCTTGGCAAAAGCGACGAGGTCGTCGGCAGAAGCGATGCCTCTTTCGACTACCGGTCCGTCACCCTTGGCTGCCTGTGTGACCTTCACTTCGGCACTCTTACCCGAGAGCGTCTTTACGGAAAGAATCGCCTGGCGTACGACATTGTCCGGATTTGCCTCGAAGATGATGCTCGCCTTAAGCGGAGCCTGGGAGGCCTTTCCAGACGCGGTCATTACCTTTGCCCAGCTCTTGTCAGAGCGCAGCAGCCAGTCCTCGCTGGATGACACCGAAACATAGTCCTGACCTCCGGGAGCATCGACCGAAATGGTCTTAGGGCTCACTTCAAAGTAGTCCTTCGTTTCAGTTCCCCCACCCTGACCGCAGGAAAGCATGAGCAATCCTGCAGTCATAATGGAAGCTATACGATATGAGAGTTTCATGATCATTTGATTATTCTACACCGTCAATCCAGCCTGGGTTCTGAGAAAGAGCTCCTCCTGTTATCTGACGCTGGTCTGCAGGGATAGGCCAGAGATAATCCCTACCCTCGTCCCATACATAATTCTCCTCAGCATAGTATGTAAGGAAGCCGCTGTCGCCACCGGTGAGTGACCAGTTGCCGGCAACCTCGATAACATTGGCTGCAGGAGCTGTAGTTGAAGGCTTGGTGCCCTTATAGAGGCATACATCCATCTTTCCGTCCTTGTCGAGGTCGAACTCGCCGAGGCTAGGGAAATAGATGCCGCTGAAGCCCTTGGTAGATGACGGAGTGATCCACTTTCCTTCCTTCCAACGGAGAAGGTCCCACTGACGGAAGCCCTCGAAGCAGAGCTCTACGGTACGCTCACGGCGGATCTCGAGGATAGCTGCCTTCTGAGCACCCTTTGCATTAGGATAATATTTCTCCATTACAGGATCCACAGTTGTAGGAACTTTACCCATCTTAGCCATACCTACGCGGTCACGGATAAGGTCGATAGTTGCAGCAACATCAGCATCGGTAAGAGTTCCGAGCTCAGCCTTAGCCTCTGCGTAGTTGAGGAGAACCTCAGCATAGCGGAAGAGAGCAAAGTCTGATGTAGATGTTGTAGCACCCTCGTGAGAAGCATCGCTGATGTACTTGATCACACGGTAACCGTTGAGGGTGCGCTCCCAGTCAAGAGTCTCGTGAGCTGTCTCAGCTACGGCAACATAGTTAGGACCATGGATAGTCTGAGCAAGACGTGGGTCACGGTTCTGGAACTGAGCAGAGAACTCCATTGTTGCAAGCTCAGTCTCAGTGTATGCAGTACCGTCCTTCTTAAGATAGTGGTTCACGAAACGCTGAGTTGCGCTGCGCTTTCCATTCTTCATGTCGAACTGGATACCGTGACGAACTGTAACAGCCTCGTCGCTTCTGTAAGCTCTACCAAGGATAGTCTCATTTGGATCAGCATCCTCAAGAACGAAGAACTCTCTGTAAGATGCGTTCTTTGCGATAGGAGCGAGGCCCATTGTGCTGCCTGTATAGAGGGACTTCTTGCCCATGATAGTCTTGGCAGCCTCTACAGCCTGCTCAAGGAACCACTGAGAAGAAACAGTCTTACCATCATAAGTCTCCTCATCGTTAGGAACGTATGGAGTACCAGCGTGGTACTTGCGGAATGTTCCCTCAAAGAGAGCAGCACGTGCCTTGAGAGCCATTGCAGCATTCTTTGAAACGTGGAAGAGCGGACCAGCAGCCCAAGCCTCAGGGAGACGCTCGTAAGCCTTGTCGCAGTCCTCGAGAACCTTCATCATCACGTATCCGCGTGGGTCACGTGGCTTGTTGAGGCTGGCAGCATCTGCAGAACCGATAACATAGTCATACCAAGGCATGTCACCATACTGGCGAACCATCTTGTAATAGAAGTATGCTCTGAAGAAATATGCAACACCATTGTATTTCTCGCGAACAGCCTCATCCTGGCAGTTTGAAGAATGCTCGAGGAAGTAGTTGATGTTCATCAGCGGTGTGAAAGTACCATTGCTGCTGATGTAACCATCGCTGTTGACAGAAGGTGTGCTCCAAGACTTAGATGAAGTCGTACGTGTACCCTTCTGAAGCGCGCTGAGCGAACTTCCCATCATGTCGTCTGCAAAAGTCTCAGCGATGTCTGTCTCCTCAAGGAGATCGCTGTAGAACTTGTTTGTCCAGAGCTCAAGATCAGAAGCTGTAATGAAGAATGAATCTGGCGAAAGAGCTGTCTTAGGAACCTTTGTCAGAAAATCCTCACAGGAGCTGAATGTCATAGCAGCAACGAGTGCTGTCAAAATATAATATATCCTTTTCATAATTCTCTGCAGTTTTAGAATGTGATGTCAACACCAAATGAGAATGTCTTAGCATATGGATAAAGCATATCACCATAAGCGCCTGTTGTAGCAACTTCTGGGTCAACTGCTGAAGTCCACTTCTTCATTGGAGACCAGTACCAGAGGTTTTCACCTGAGAAGTAGAATCTTACCTTCTCAACAGCCTTGGTCTTGAGTGGCAATGTGTAACCTACAGTGAGGTTCTTAAGACGGATGTAAGCTGCATTCTGGAGCCAGTAGTCACTTGTCACGAGGTTGCTTCCGTTTGACATACGTCCACGACGACGTGGGTAAAGTGCATTGCTGTTGTCAGCACCTTCCTCTGAAGACCAGCACTTCTCCTCGAAATCCTTAGGAATGAAGGTAGGTCTGTGGTATGAATATGTATTCCAGAAATAGATACAGTTTGCATCCGGCATCCAGTTCATCTTACCAACGCCCTGGAAGAATACCTGGAGGTCAATACCGTACCAAGAGAGGTCTCCTCTGAATGAGTAGTTGTAACGTGGCTTGCTGTTACCGATGATCTTACGGTCACCTGGATCGTCAAGAGTGTTGGCTCCTGTATTGATAACTTTGTCATCGTTAACATCTACGTACTTGATATCACCGGCCATAAGGTGGTTGAGAGGTGCCTTACCAGCGTAAACTCCCTTGTTGGCATTTTTGTCGTTGATGCGTGAAGCATAGTCAGCAGCCTCTTCATCAGTTGCGAAGAGTCCGTCTGTAGTATAACCCCAGATGTCACCGAGAACCTTTCCTACGAAGTTATCTGAAAGAAGGTTTGTAGGGTTGTCGAACTTAGTGATGACAGTCTTGAGGTCACCGAGTGATCCTGCAACACCGTAGCTGAATGTCTTGCCTGCGAGCTTGATGTCGTCTCTCCATGAGAGAGAGATCTCATAACCCTTAGTTCTGAGGTCAGCGGCATTTGTCTTAGGAGCCTGTGAACCATATACTGCAGGAAGAGTCATTGACTTTGTAAGCATATCCTTTGTGTCACGGATAAAGAAGTCAGCTGTAGCATTGAGTCGGTTGTTGAAGAAACCGAGGTCGATACCCACGTTGGTAGTTGTAACGGTCTCCCAAGTAAGGTCAGATGAGAGAGGAACTGTACCGTGAGCGTAGCTAGCCTTCGATGTTCCGTTGAGAAGCATGCTGAGTGTTCCGGTCTTGATTGTATCCCAGTAGTAGTAGTTGCTTACCTGCTGGTTACCGAGCGAACCGTAAGATGCACGGATCTTAGCCATGTTCCACCAACCCTTGAGAGGCTTGAAGAAAGGCTCCTCTGAGATCTTCCAACCTGCTGATGCTGAAGGGAAGAAGCCCCATCTCTGTCCTGCAGGGAAGCGTGATGAACCGTCATAACGTCCTGAGAACTCTACAAGATACTTGCCCTTGAAGTTGTAATTCAAACGAGCGAAGAAACCGAGAGTGCGATAAGAAGAGATAGACTGGCTAGCCTTCTCAATGTTGTTTGTACCAGCCTCGTTTGTCATAAGACCGATGAATGCGAGAGACTCACTGAGGGATCCCTTCTGCTGGTTCATGAGTGTAGAACCGCTGTAGTCATCGAAGTTACCTCCGAGAGTTGCAGTCACACTATGGTTGCCGAATGTCTGGTCATATGTGAAGAATGCGTTGATCACATGACCATCCTGATAGTAGCGGCTTTCACGATAGAAGTCATAAACCGAACCATTGGTGAATGCACCCTGTGGAAGGCTTGTGTCTGGATTCACATAGAGACGCTTGTTGATGTTGTCATAAGAATTTGCTGTTGGAAGCGATCTGTATGACTCAGTATTGTCACGACGACGATAAGTGTAGTCTGCAATGAACTTAAGACCCTTCACGATGTCGAATGTGAAGCGGTTAGTCATTGTGAGATAGTTCTTTGTTCTCTTGTTCTGGTTTCTACCGTCTGTGAACACACCACCACGACCTGAGAAGATAGGAGATGTAGCATCGGCCATGTAGCCAGGATACATATTCACTGTTCCGTCTGGGTTCCAAGGAGTGAACGCTGGAGTCACATTCTGAGTAAGGTTCCAGATGATACCTGCATCTACGATACCTGAAGTACCGTCCAACTCCCAGAATCCGCCGTAATCATAAAGCATGCGCTCAAAGCTGAGAGAGTTCGAGTAAGTGAGCCAGTTTGTAATCTTCGCGTCGATCTTGCTTCTAAGTGAGAAGCTGTTGTAGATATCCTCAGCAGCGTTGTCGAAGATACCCTCCTTGTAAAGATAACGGCCGCTGACATAGTACTTCACCTTGTCGTTGCCGCCGCGCACAGAGATATTGTGCTCTGTCTCAGGACGTGTCTGCTTGAAGAGGAAGTCATACCAGTCGAAGTTACCGAGGTAGAGATAAGTGTAAGTACCTGTCTCATCAGGAATAACCCATGGACGGTCAGGATGCTCAGTAACATCATAACGACGCTCCTTCATCATCTCGATCTGCTCATCAGAGAATGTCCACGCTCCGTAGCCCTTGAAGTACTCATAGAACTCGTTACAGAGAGTCACGTGGTCATAACCTGAAGTGATGAAGTCTGTAGATGTTGTGTTGGTAACAAGGCTGACACGACCGTTGTAGTTGATCTTTGCCTGACCTGAACCACCGTTCTTAGTGTTGATGAGAACGACACCGGCAGAAGCTTTCGCACCGTAGATTGCACAGGCAGAAGCATCCTTGAGGACTGAAACTGACTCGATGTCATTAGGGTTGACCTGTGAAAGTGAACCTTCTACACCGTCGATGAGGATGAGTGGAGAACCTGAGTTGATAGACACGCTACCGCGGATTGTAACAGAGTACTCGCTACCCTCGATTCCACCAGAACCTGAAGTGAGGAGGAGTGAAGGGTCAGCTCCCTGAAGAGCCTGAGCGGCACTGTTCACCGGACGCATGGCAAGTTCCTTACCGTCAACGACACCGACAGCACCTGTCACGTTAACCTTTTTCTGTGTACCGTATCCGACAACGACTACCTCGTTAAGATAGTTCTGGTCTTCCTCGAGTACGATTGCACATGGGCTTGAAGCCGCATTCTCAAGTGTTACTTCCTTCTCAGAAAGACCGATGAAAGAAGCAACGAGAGTAACCGGATAAGTAACTCCCTTGAGTTCAAAATTACCATCAAGGTCAGTAATGGTTCCATTTGAGGTACCCTTGACCATGATACCAGCTCCCATGAGAGGTTCACCGGTATTGTCAGTTACCGTACCCTTCACAGTCGCAGACTGTCCGGCAGCAGAGAATGGCATTGCCATCATACCGCAGAGGACTGTCACCAGTACAAACAGTCTTATCAGACCGCTCGCAGCTTTTGTGTGATTGCTCATAAGTTGGTTGTTATTAGTTAGTTAATATACGTGTATATAAGTAATTTAGTTTACTTTCACTTTAAGATACAAAGGACGATGGTCGGACGGGTGCTTGAATCCTGTAGCCTCATCCTTAATTATGCTTCCAGTCCACCAGTCTTGAAGGACATCAGCATAGCTTACTCTCTTCGCCATTGCAGGAGAACAGTAGACAAAGTCGATACGGCTCTTGCCGCTCGTCGTGGTCTTGAATTCCCCTTTGTGCTTCTCCTTTATGACGTCGATGTATGATGTGTTTTCGAGCACATAGTCATGGACGAGAAAACGCGTGTCGTTCAAAGAATATCCGTAAGTATCATTGTCCAACGAAGACCGAGCATTGAAATCTCCCGCCATAAGCCACCACTCGTTCTCAGGATCCTTAGCCTTTGCAATGGTGTGCTCACAGATGTAGGTTATCTCCTTGAGCCTGTAATAGTCTCCTCCGTTCGCTGCTGTGCTTTCCTGCTGAGCTGCTGAGCCACTGACTCCAAAGGCATATTTCTGAGGCCAGGTGTGAAGAGTCACGAAATTCACAATCCTGTCATTGAGGACGATCTGATGATGACCGCAGCCGTGCGTAACGACAGAATCCGCACCGTTGCCGATTATCTTGTCAACAGTGTGGATAGGATATTTCGAAGTTATTACCTGTGGGAAATTATCCCTATGACCTCCTTTGGCCCAATAGGAATGACCATACCTTGCTGCAAGCTCGCCCCAGCCGTCAGGAAGATAGACCTTATCTTTCGGCATAGACTGCTTCGAGCCGGTCTGATAGTTCGAACGAGCCTCGCACCAGATGCAGATGTCAGGCTTGTAGGTCTTCACCCAGTCGACAAAATTATCGTAATTGTTGCCCTGGTCCGACCACATTCCGTTCTGGATATTCCAGACCAGAACAGTGATTAGCTTGCCCCCACCAACCGGCTGATTCTGAGCATCTTCTACCCTCTTAGGCTTATCACATCCTAAGACAGCAGACAGAACGGTCAAATATATCAGCAAAAGTTTCTTCATCAATCCTTAGCTTAGAACCTGAACTTGACGACTATAGGATAATGATCCGAAGGGTTGCAGAAACCATTGAGTTTACGAGGGTCACGGGATGATGTGGCAAAGCCGTCCGTGATATGATATGCATCCTGCACCTTCTTCATTAAAGGATCCGTAAGATACACCATGTCGATTCTGCGTCCTGAGAAGGTAGATTTCTGGAACTCGCCAGGATATAGTTCCTCTATGACATCGAAATACGGAGTTTCCGCCATGATGTAATCATGAAGAAGGAATGCCGTGTCATCATCAGGACGGTTGTAATGAAAGTTGTCGGCTCTCGAAATGGCATTGAAGTCTCCTGTCATTATCCAGTTTCCTTCGCCATTAGGATCTTCCTTCAGAATGGTCTGCTCACAGATGTATTTCATTTCTGTTGCCCTGAAGTAATCTCCGCCATGCTCCTCAGCACTCTTCTTCTGGTCCTCTGCCAGATAAGCATATTTGAACGGATAGGTATGAAGAGTGACGATGTTTACTGTCTCGCCTTCGATATCGACCTGAACGTGACCTGCGCCATGAACGACAACGATGTCATCACCATTGCCATTTATTCTCTTAACTATCTTTATCGGATATTTTGAGGTTACGACCTGGGGGAATGTGTCACGCTTTCCTGCCATGCAGACGTATTCATGGCCATATCTTTTTGCAAGAAGATCCCAGTTATATGGAAGGTATGCCTCTTCGCAACCTGCCATCTTGACAGCGGAGTCAGTTCTATACCTTGATTCGGCTTCTGCCCAGACACATATATCAGGAGATTCCGACTTGACAAACTCAACAAAATTGTCATAATTGTTACCCTGATCAGACCACATTCCATTCTGGATATTCCAATACAACACCTTGATTTCCAACTGCTTACCCGAGCAGCCGAACAAAATGGACAAGAAAAGCAGGACTACTGCTGACTTCAGAGCCTTCATCGAAATAGTTTTAGCGTCAAAAATAAGTTCGTAAATATAGAAAAAAAACTCCATTTCTCTATTGAGAAACGGAGTTTTATTGAATGCAGTGATAAAACTGCGGATTGTGCTCTGAATTACTCAGCTGCTGGAGCCTCTGCTGCAGGAGCAGCCTCAACTGCCTTCTTAGAGCTACGACGAGTTGTCTTCTTAGCTGCCTTTGGAGCTGCTGCGAGAGCTGCCTCGTTGAAGTCTACGAGCTCGATGAGAGCCATATCAGCACCGTCACCCTGACGGAAACCAGTCTTCAACACGCGAGTGTATCCGCCTGGACGGTCAGCGATCTTAGGAGCAACTGTGCGGAAAAGCTCAGTCACAGCCTCCTTGTTCTTGAGGTAGCTGAATACGACACGACGAGAGTGAGTCGAATCCTCTTTTGACTTGGTGATAAGCGGCTCAACATACATCTTGAGAGCCTTTGCCTTAGCTACTGTAGTCTGGATTCTCTTGTTGAGAATGAGTGAAGTAGCCATATTGGCGAGAAGAGCCTTGCGATGTCCGCTCTTGCGACCAAGGTGGTTGATTGCTTTATTGTGCCTCATACTTAGATATTCTTTTTCTTAGGTTCAATATTATACTTGGTAACATCCATTCCGAATGAAAGCTTCATTCTCTCCACGAGGATATCGATCTCGTTGAGCGACTTTCTACCGAAGTTTCTGAACTTCATGAGCTCAGCTCTTGAGTAAGAAACGAGGTCAGCGAATGTGTCGATGTCCGCAGCCTTCAGACAGTTGTAGGCTCTTACTGAGAGACCCATATCTGAAAGCTTGGTGAGAAGAAGATGCCTCATGTGGAGTGATTCCTCGTCAAGCTCCTTTGACTCAGCCTCGATAGAGCTCTCGAGTGAAAGCTTCTTATCGTCAGTGAATAACTTGAAGTGGTAGATGAGGATGTTTGCAGCCTCCTGAAGCGCGAGATTCGGAGTGATAGAACCGTCTGTTACGATCTCGAGATTGAGCTTTTCGTAGTCGGTCTTCTGCTCTACACGCCAGTTCTCTACAGTCCAGTTCACGTTCTTGATCGGAGTGTAGATTGCATCTACCGGAATGGTTCCGATAGGTGCATCCATGTCCCTGTTCTCGTCAGCAGGAACGAAACCACGTCCCTTGCCTACAGTGAGGGTCATCTCGATCTTTACAGCTGGCTCAAGAGAGCAGATGTGCAGTTCAGGGTTAAGCACCTTGAAAGAAGACAATCCTTTTGAGATATCCTCTGCGGTAAACTCCTGCTTGCCGCTGATCACGATGTTCGCTACCTCTGAGTCTACAGTCTCCACCATTCTCTTGAAACGAACCTGCTTGAGGTTGAGGATGATGTCCTGCATACCCTCGATCACGCCTGGGATAGTCGCAAACTCCTGGTCTACGCCTGATACCTTGATCGATGTGATAGCAAAACCTTCGAGAGATGACAACAGGATTCGACGGAGTGCGTTACCGATAGTCTGTCCGTATCCAGGCTCCAATGGTCTGAATTCAAAACGGCCTACGGTGTCAGTTCCTTCGAGCATTATCACCTTGTCCGGTTTCTGAAATGCTAAGATTGCCATATAAATTCTTGTTAAGGTGTTAATTATTACTTAGAGTACAACTCGACGATAAGCTGCTCGTTGATAGTCTCAGGGATCTCAGCTCTTACAGGTGCGTTGAGGAACTTTCCTGTGAGTGCCTTAGCATCGAACTCAATCCAAGAGTACTTGACTGCTGAAGCAACGCTGTTAGTGATAACCTCGAGGCTCTTTGAACGCTCGCGAACTGCTACAACGTCACCTGGCTTTACGTGAGCTGAAGGGATGTTGCATACAACACCGTTGAGGGTGATGTGAGCGTGTGAAACGAGCTGACGTGCAGCTGCTCTTGTAGGAGCGATACCCATACGGTATACGAGGTTGTCGAGACGTGACTCGAGGAGCATGATAAGGTTCTCACCCTTCTGTCCCTTCATGCGTGAAGCCTTCTCGTAAAGGTTACGGAACTGTCTCTCGAGGAGACCGTATGTATATTTAACCTTCTGCTTCTCCTTAAGCTGAGTACCATACTCAGACTTCTTCTTACGCTTGCTTGCGAGACCGTGCTGTCCTGGAGGATAATTTCTCTTCTCGAAATCCTTGTCTGCTCCGAAGATAGGCTCGCCGAACTTACGTGCGATCTTTGTACTTGGTCCAGTATATCTTGCCATAGTAATTTCTCCTTAATTAAATGTTACAAAATTAAACCTTACGACGACCCTTTGGACGGCAGCCATTGTGTGGCATTGGAGTAACGTCGATGATCTCTGTAACCTCGATACCTGCACCGTGGATAGTTCTGATAGCAGACTCACGTCCAGCACCAGGACCCTTTACATATGCCTTAACCTTGCGGAGACCGAGATCGTAAGCAGTCTTAGCTGCATCCTCTGCTGCTACCTGAGCTGCGTACGGAGTGTTCTTCTTTGAACCTCTGAAACCGCTCTTACCAGCAGATGACCAGCTGATTACCTGACCGATATTGTTAGTAAGGGTAACGATAACGTTGTTGAAGGTTGATGAAATATGAGCCTCGCCATAAGCTTCAACCTTGACAACTCTCTTCTTAGTTGATGTAGTTTTCTTTGCCATAATTCATCTCAATTATTTAGTTGCCTTCTTCTTGTTTGCAACAGTCTTCTTCTTACCCTTTCTTGTACGGGCATTGTTCTTGGTGCTCTGTCCGCGTACAGGGAGACCGATACGATGACGGATTCCTCTGTAGCAACCGATATCCATAAGACGTTTGATGTTCATCTGGATAGAAGAACGGAGCTCACCCTCGATCTTGTACTCGTTAGCGATTACGCTACGGATACCAGCGATCTGCTCGTCGTTCCACTCTCCAACCTTTGTATCGAAATCAATACCGAGCTGAGAAAGGATCTTTCTCGAAGTGCTGCGGCCGATACCGAAGATATAGGTAAGACCTATCTCTCCTCTTTTGTTGTTAGGTAAATCAACACCGGCTATTCTTGCCATAATTATCTTAACTTAATTTGTTATACAACTAAAAATTATCCCTGGCGCATTTTGAACTTAGGATTCTTCTTGCAGATGATGTAGAGACGACCCTTGCGTCTTACGATCTTGCAGTCCTCGCTGCGCTTCTTGATGGATGCTTTTACTTTCATTTCTTTAT
>ERZ808052.102-NODE-102-length-10861-cov-2.876576_pt1 | contig 10861 bp, 9 predicted proteins | sample MGYA00380200_ERZ808052 | MGnify/ENA primary metagenome ERZ808052 (study PRJEB31490, sample SAMN06133366) | cow dung metagenome | isolation source: H10 | host: cow | place: China: Chengdu | collected 2015-05 ...
TTATTCCTGTTGCAATGCGACTTTTCGGTATCAAGAAAGTTATGCTTATTGCAATGCTTGCATGGGTTATCAGATTCGGACTTTTCGGTGCAGGAAACACCGGTTCAGGCCTTTGGATGCTTGTTGTTTCAATGATTGTCTATGGAGTTGCATTTGACTTCTTCAACATCTCGGGTTCCCTTTATGTAAATATGAGGACCACATCAAAGATTCAGAACAGTGCACAGGGTCTGTTCATGCTTATGACAAACGGAATCGGTGCTACGGTCGGAACGCTCGGAGCGCAGGCTGTCATGAATCATTATGTCTATAATGCGGCAACACCTGACTGGAGTACGCCATGGTACATTTTTGCAGGATATGCATTTGTGGTGGGAATTCTGTTCATGATTCTCTTTAAGCAGCCGGCTAATCCGGAAGAGAAGGTGGCATAAAAAATATTTTGTACCTTTGCTCTGACGAAATTATAAAGTGACATTAACCAAACACGAATGATTATGAAAAAGATTATTGTTATTGCAGCGTTTATGCTTGGTTTCGCAGTTGCTGCAGTTGCTCAGCCTAGAGCAATCGGTGGACGCCTTGGAAACGGTGCAGAGGTCAGTTATCAGCACTCTCTCGGAAAGAACTTCCTTGAGATCGACGGTGGTGCCGGTCTTGACATCTATAATGCCGGACACTTCAATCTCGGTGCAACAGGTATCTATAACATTATGATTGCCCAGCCACAGTGGACTGATCAGGGCGAGTGGGGATTCTATGCAGGTCCCGGTGCCGGTCTTGGACTTGGTATCGGAAACGATGGAAACGGCAACAAGCATAACTATTTTACTCTTTCTGCAGCCGGTATGGTAGGCCTTGAGTATACCTTCTGGTTCCCTCTCCAGCTTTCTGTGGATTTCAGACAGCATATCGGATTCGGCTTCGGTAAGGGAATATGGTTCCCTTCAAGCGTAGGTATCAGTGCCCGCTACAGATTCTAAGACAAAATGACGCAAGCAACGTGCTTGGCAGATGTCTGTCAGGCACGTTTGCCTTTACTTAAGAGATATGAGAAGATTTTTTGCTGCTATTATTATCTTATTTGCTGCAGTTTCAGTTGCGGCCGCTCAGTCTAATGCTCCACGTTCCATGGGATTCAGATTAGGAGCAACCGGATTTGATGCAACCTATCAGCACTCTTTCCAGAAAGGTCAGTTCCTTCAGGGTGAAGTCGGAGTGGATTTTGGCTATAATGTCAATGGAAGACCCGGAATGCGTGCAACGGCTCTGTATAACTTCATCTGGGCACGTCCGGCATGGACCAACAGGGGATACTGGGCCCTTTATGCCGGTCCCGGTCTGTCTTTGGGATATGTCAATGATATGGTGATGTATAGAGTCGGCGAAAATGTTGTCTATACGCATAAATCCCAGGGCAGCAATGGATTCATGATCGGTCTTGCTGCTCAGGTAGGTGTCGAGTACACTTTTGACTTTCCGTTGATTCTGGCACTGGAAGTGAGACCTGTCTTTGGTCTCCATGTGAATGATGATGTGAACCTTGGCGGTATTGAGTATAAGGGCAAGACAGGATTCTATGATAACGGAATGCTGGGATTTGCTCCTGCTCTGGCTGTCAGATACAGATTCTAGTCGATTCTCTCTATCTTGAACTGCTGGATCTTGTATTCGGCATCCTTGTAGCCTACAAATATTGTAACGAGAAACATTTCGCCGCCCGCAGTGAGTGTGCCCAGTGCATATTTCATGTTCGGGCGGCCTGCTTTATGGCTGATCTTGAATGTTCTTGGCGTGTAGGACTTGAAGAATGACTTGATGATCTGCTTTGCCTGATTGCGGCTTGTGTCATTTGAGTTGGAGAAGATTGTCACCTCAAGGTTGTCGGAAAACCATGCGGACAGTTTGTCTGCATCTCCCATTTCGATGTATTTTGAGATAGGGATGAACACGTCGTAGCTTACGTCCTGCCCTTTTGTCGAAGACAGGAATGCCAGCATCGCAGTCAATGCAAGAATATATTTCTTCATTTGCAGTACCATAGAAATCCGGGGCAAATATACTGCAAATTCAGTGCCCTTCCAAGACTTTATTTTTCAGTTTATTTGCTATATTTGTGACGATATAGAACGATTTTTGTATGAAGATTACGCTGCTTACAGTCGGAAAGACGGATAAGGATTGGGTAAGACAGGGAATGGATATCTACGTTTCGCGTATGAAACACTATTTCCCGTTTTCTGTCGTGGAGATTCCTGAGCTGAAGAATGTATCTTCCCTCAGTGAAGACCAGATAAAGTCGAAGGAGGGGGAACTGATCCTTAAGAATCTGCGTCCGACAGATGATGTGATCCTGCTCGATGAACGGGGCAGGGAGTATTCGTCCATGGAGTTTGCGAAAGTGCTGCAGGATAAGATATCGTACACCGGCAAGGACATTGTCTTCATAATCGGTGGAGCTTATGGCTTCTCGGAGGCGGTGCGCCAGAGGGCAGGTGGTAAGATTTCCCTTTCCAGGATGACCTTTTCACATCAGATGGTAAGAGCCATTTTCATAGAACAGTTATACAGAGCCTTCACGATAATGAGGGGAGAACCATACCATCATGAATAACCGCAGATGAAGATAAGACATCTCACATACAGGAACCTGATCCTGCTGTTTTTCTTTCTTGCCATTGCTTTCTTCCTCTTCTCGCATACCGGAGAAAGTCCTGACAATCATGAGAGAAGGATATCTGACAGGGTGGAACGCAAGATAAAGGCTAGGGTCAGGCTGCTGGATCAGTATCTGATCAAGGTGCAGGAGAGTGACTCCGATGGCTCCATGTCGGTATATGACATACCGGATGATATGGTCATATACAAATATGTCAATGACTCTCTCCAGTCATGGTGCAATCAGTTTCCGGTGATTAATGATGACATAAGCGCAAGACTTGTATTTCACAGGCTTACAAATCTGAACAATCCTATTGTATCGCCATTGTCTGAGGTCGCGGAAGAACTTTCATATGTTAATCTCGGACCTAAGTGGTATATTCTGAAGTCATTGAATGTGCAGGGTGGGGCAAAGCTGATAGCCGGAATAGAGGTTCAGAATACACTTATCAAGGACCATCGCAGGTTGGAGAATGGAGTCAATCCAGTGTTGAAGCTGCCTCGCAGATATGCCATTGTACCATTGAATACCAGTGGAGGAGCCGAGGTGTCTGCACAGGGCAAGCCTCTGTTCAAGGTCGTTCACGAGACCGATTATAATTCTCCTCTGTTCGATAATTCCCTTCTGAGGTGGATTTCCCTTCTGTTCTTTGCTGTGGCTTCCGTGCTGTATCTTGCTGCCCACAGGACTATGAAGATTTACCTGATGGTGCTTGTGATTCTTGCTGCAGCTCTTTTTACCTCGCTCATCTGGGGATATAAGCTGGAGGATTTCTCATCTGTATTTTCTCCGACCTTGTATGCAGACGGACCGGTGTTCTTCTCTCTTGGCGCCCTGCTGCTCCTGAACACCTTCATCTCTCTTGTGTGTGCATGCACTTATCTCGTCAGGCGAAGGATCGAGACACTGATAAGGAAGAACGGGAAGACTGTCAGAAGAAACACCGTGATATATGGTCTGGTGATACTTCTTTCGATCGCTGCAGTCTTCGTCTATACCCATGTTTCCGTAAAGAGCCTCATCCTCAACTCCAGCATACCATTGGAATTGTATCGCTGGAATACATACATTCCATATACTGTTGCCGTATATGTCTCTCATGCCGGCATACTCTTCAGTGTCATTCTTCTTGTCCAGATGCTGCGTCCGTTCGTGAGTCAGTGTACAGGCCTCAGATATAACGTCTTTTCGAGAAAGCCGCTTGCCCTCTTTGCCTTTATCTGGGCTCTTTATATGACCTTGACCTCATCGTTGCTGGGATTCAGAAAGGAGCAGGACAGAGTACTTCTTTGGGCAAACAGACTTGCCGTGGACAGGGATCTGACTCTTGAAATTCAGCTTAAGTCAATTGATGAAGAGATTACTTCGGACCAGCTGCTGACGACCCTTGCCGGCATGGACAATGCCGAAATCATGATTCAGAACAGGGTCTCGGAGTATTATTTCAGCCGTATGCGTCAGGCTTATGACATTGATGTGCTGATCGCAACGGAAGAAGACCGTGCTTCATTGGCATATTTCAATAAGGTTACCGGCAGCGGTGTGCCTATTGCCGAAGGTTCTAATTTCCTCTTTCTGGCCGACAGTAACGGAAACTGCAGTTATGCGGGAGCTTTCCTGTTCTATAATCCTAAGAGCGGACTCAAAAGGATGCTGATCATGATCGAGCCTGGCTCGAATATGGAGGACAGAGGTTACTACAGTGTCCTGGGGAACTATTCAAAACCGGGAACTGTGAGCATGCCCCCAATCTATTCCTATGCGAGATACTCCGGGGGAAAGCTTACGTCATTCAAGGGAAATTACCCATATCCTACAATTTCATCCCAGCTTGGCGATGAGTTCACAAGTGTTCCTGACAGCAAGGTTCTCAGAGAGAAGGGCAGCGTGCATTTCATGCATCTGATAGATGAACAGGATATGATTGTCATATCAAGACCTGTCAGGACGACAATGGTCTTCTTTACATCATTCTCGTACCTTTTCCTTGCTCTTACCCTTCTTCTTCAGCTCTTTGTGCGCGGAAGAAGAAACAACAGCTTCAGAAGCAATTATTTCCGAACCAGGATAAATACAATACTTTTCGTCTCCTCGTGTCTGATTCTTGTAAGCATGACCATCATAAGCGTGCTGTTCGTCTACAAGAGAAATGAGGCGAACATGTACAACCTGATGTCTTCAAAGATCAATACTGTGCAGGCTCTGGTCGAGGATCACGTCCGCCATGTCTTCAGCTGGCGTGAATTGAGAAGCAAGGAATTTACGGTGGAGCTTGAGAAGCTCGGCGTCACGACCAAGTCGGACATTTCGTTGTATACCCCGGAAGGAAAGGTGTTCCACTCCACAACTCCTGAGGTGTTCGAAAAGATGGTTGTCGGAAGCCGCATTCCGGAAGATGCCTTCTACAATATCCGTCACCAGCATCAGAGGTTCTATATCTGTCGCGAGACAGTGGCGGGGCGCGTGCTGTGGACTCTATATGCTCCGATATTCAATGACAGCGGAGACCTCATATCCATTATCGGCGTACCGTACACCGACAAGAGTTTTGACTTCAGACGCGAGGCTCTTTTCCATGCTGCAATGATCATTAACTTCTTCCTTCTGCTTCTGATAGGCTCACTCCTGTTCAGTACGAGAGAGGTGAATTCGATGTTCTCTCCTCTTGTTGAGATGGGAAGGAAGATGAAGTCTGCGGACATCAATAATCTGGAATACATCGTATATAGGCGCGAGGATGAGATTTCGTCTCTTGTCGCTGCATATAACCGTATGGTGCGCGATCTTTCCGATTCCACAAGGCAGCTGGCTCAGGCGGAAAGAGATAATGCATGGAGCCAGATGGCCCGTCAGGTCGCTCACGAGATCAAGAATCCGCTTACCCCTATCAAGCTTGAACTTCAGAGACTGATCAGGCTCAAACAGAAAGGAAATCCTGCTTGGGAGGAGAAGTTCGACAAGGTTGCCGACGTAGTTCTTGAACACATTGACATCCTTACTGATACCGCCAATGAGTTCTCTACCTTTGCGAAGCTGTACAGCGAGGAGCCTGTTCTTCTGGATCTTGACCGTATTCTCAAGGATCAGCTTCTGATATTTGACAACAAGGAGAACATCAGCATTTCCTATCTTGGAATGGAGGATGCCTTTGTTGTTGCTCCTAAGCCACAGCTTATACGTGTGTTCGTAAACCTTATAACCAATGCGATCCAGGCTGTAGAGATGCATCAGAGGGAAATTGAGGCTGCTGAAGGTGAGAAGTTTGTCGGCAAAGTGATGATTTATCTCAGAAACAGCACCCGGGACGGTTTTTATGATGTTGTTGTGGATGATAATGGATCCGGAGTCAAGGAAGAGAATGTGGCGAAACTCTTTACTCCTAACTTTACGACCAAGAGTGCAGGTACTGGGCTTGGCCTTGCTATCTGCCGAAACATTATGGAAAAATGCGGTGGTGAAATCAGCTACAAGAGGTCGTACTCGCTGGGAGGCGCCTCGTTTACAGTGACAATACCAAAGAAGAACGATGATGAAGAATGCTGATCAGTGGATGAAGACTGCAGAGGAACTGCGTAGGGAGTGCCGTTTCGGAGAGGCTATAAACGCTTTCCGTCAGGCGGCTGCCTCTTCAGATGCGACGGAGGAGATAAAGACAAAGGCACGTGTGTCAGTAGAGCTGATACAGGAAATCAACGGATTTGTGAATGTAGATTTAATGAACCCATAATAATATGAAAGACCTTAATGACCTCATTATGAAGTTTGATCTGAAAGGACAGATCGACTCGATTGCGCCTCTTGGCAACGGACTTATCAATGATACTTACAAGGTTACCACTACTGATGGCCCTTCATATGTGCTCCAAAGAATCAACCATCATATCTTTAAGGATGTGGATCTTCTCCAGAAGAACATTGTAAGCGTGACTTCGCATATACGTGGAAAACTTGAAGCAGCCGGCACCTCTGACGTTGACAGAAAGGTGCTCAGTTTCATTACCCTAAAGGATTCCGACCTTACATATTATTTCGATGGTGAGTCATACTGGCGTATTTCCCTCTTTATCGAGGATGCCTACACTTATGAGACAGTCAATCCGGAATATTCGTATTATGCAGGTCGTTCATTCGGACATTTCGAGGCTATGCTTGCAGACATTCCGGACACATTGGGTGAGACTATCCCTGACTTCCATAATATGGAGTTGAGGGCCCGTCAGCTTGATGAGGCTGTTGCCTCCGATGCTGCAGGACGAATGGCAGAGAAAGAGGTCCAGGAGATTCTCCAGGAGATGCTTGTGCATCGTGAGGAGATGTGCAAGGCGGAGAAGATGCACCGTGAGGGAGTTCTTCCAAAGCGTATCTGTCACTGCGACACAAAGGTCAACAACATGATGTTCGACGCATCCGGAGAGGTGCTGTGCGTCATTGATCTTGATACTGTGATGCCAAGCTTCGTGTTCTCTGATTTCGGAGACTTTCTCAGGACAGCTGCAAACAAGGTTGCTGAAGATGATCCGCGTATCGAGATGGTAGAGTTCGATATGGAGATATTCAAGGCGTTTGCCCGTGGATATGTCGAGTCGGCATCAGTATTCCTTACTCCTGTGGAGATGGAGAACCTTCCTTATGCCGCAGCACTCTTCCCATATATGCAGGCTGTGCGTTTCTTCGCCGACTACATCAATGGTGATACCTATTATAAAATAAAATATCCTGAACACAACCTTGTGCGCACGCGCAACCAGATGGCTCTGTTCAGGAGTGTCATGTCTCATCTCCCTGAGATGCAGGAGTATATCTCTACTCTGCGTAAAGGCTGATGATGTTGAGGATTACCTTGCTGGCCTTTTCCATGCTTTCAAGAGGAATGAACTCCATCTTTCCGTGGAAATTGTGACCGCCTGCGAAGATGTTCGGACAAGGCAGTCCCATGAATGAAAGGTTGGCTCCGTCAGTTCCTCCACGAATCGGCTTGATATTCGGTACTATCCCTTCCATTTCCATAGCAAGTCGGGCCTTCTCCACTATGTGGTAGTGAGGTTCGACTTCTTTGCGCATATTATAGTACTGGTGACGGATTTCCACCATAGCTGTGCCTTCGCCGTATTTTTCGTTGATGAAATCGACACATTTCTGCATATATTCCTTCTTCTGTTCGTACAGAGTCATGTCGTGGTCGCGGATTATGTATGAGAAAGTTGCTTCCTCTACAGTTCCGTTGAAACCGATTATGTGATAGAATCCTTCGTAGCCTGTTGTGAATTCAGGACGCTGTTCTACCGGAAGCAGGGCATTCAGCTCCATTCCTATAAGGATTGCATTGAGCATTTTGCCTTTAGCATAACCGGGGTGGATGTTGCGTCCTTGGATCTTTACTGTAGCACCTGCTGCATTGAAGTTTTCGTACTCCAGTTCTCCCACGGCGCCTCCATCCATTGTGTAGGCATAGCGCGCTCCAAACTTCTCCACGTCGAATTTGACTACGCCTCTTCCGATCTCTTCGTCAGGAGTGAAGCCGATCTTTATTTCTCCGTGCTTGAATTCAGGATGCTCAATCATGTACTGGACTGCATTCATTATCTCTGCGACTCCAGCCTTGTCGTCTGCACCGAGCAGGGTAGTGCCGTCTGTAGTGATGATGGTCTGCCCCTTGTAATCGAGCAGTTCCGGGAAATCGCTGACCTTAAGGCTAAGTCCTTCAACTCCCTTGAGCGGAATATCTGTTCCGTCATAATCTGGGATGATCTGTGGCTTGATGTCTGCTCCAGATGCGTCCGGTGCGGTGTCTACGTGAGCGATGAATCCGACAGCCGGGATTTCCTTTCCGCAGTTTGCCGGGATGGTTGCCATAACGTATCCATACTCGTCGAGAGTGGCTTCTACTCCCATTGCGAGAAGTTCGTCTTTCAGGATTTTCAGCAGGTCAAGTTCCTTTGTCGCGCTTGGCTGTGTCTCTGAAGTCGGGTCTGACTGTGTGTCTACAGCCACATATCTTAAGAATCTGTCTAAAATCTTTTCCATATATAATTATAGTATCAATAAACTTATTCCCATAATCGCCATCCCTCCTACAACTCCTGCAATGGCTATATGGTGCTTGCCATATTTTTCTGCCGTAGGAAGAAGCTCGTCAAGCGATATGTATATCATGATTCCTGCTACGGCAGCCATAATCAGCGGGAATGCAGGTCCGTTGCCGGTAAGCTCCAATCCGAAGATTCCGGTTACAGCCAGGCAGAGGAGAGCTCCAATTACCTCACTGAATCCGGAAAGTGTTGCGTAGAGCAGGGCCTTGCCTTTGCTCTTTGTCGCATAATATATAGGTATGGCGACTGCGATTCCTTCGGGTATATTGTGAATTGCAATGGCGAATGTAATGCCTGCACCCATCTGAGGATCGTTAAGCGCTCCTATGAAGGTCGCGATGCCTTCCGGGAAGTTGTGGATGGCGATTGCCAGAGCTGACATCAGGCCAAGCCTCTTGAGCTGTGTTTCGTTTCCTGCCTGCTGCATCATGTCTACGGCTGCAGTCTTTGCATTAAGCGTAAGTCCTGATGCTTCGTGCGGGTTTTCATATTCCGGAACAAGGAAGTCAATGAGGGTGATGATGCCCATTCCGATAAAGAACGCTGCAAGAACATATGCCTTGCCGTATTTGACGAATCCGCTCTCTACCATTCCGGCTTGTGCCTCGGGAAACATCTCGGCGAGGGATATGAAGATCATTACACCTGCGCTGAGACCTAAAGCTCCTGCCAGGAAGTTGCTGCTGAGCTTCTTCTTGAACAGCACCAGTGCTCCGCCGATTCCTGTTGCGGAACCGGCGATCAGAGTCAATATAAGTGCACTTGCTATTCCGTTCATTTCTTTTGTTTTAGATTCCCGATCAGGTCGGGAATGACAAATTGTTATTGCCGTCATTACCGGCTTTTTCGTCATTGCCGGCTTTTTCGTCATTGCCGGCTTTTTCGTCATTGCCGGCTTGACCGGCAATCTACTTCTTCACCTTCATTGCAGCGTAGATCATGTAAACGATGATTGCTGCATATGGGATGATTGCAACAGGCTCAGTCCAAGGCGAAGGCTCCATATACATGTCTACATTCGCAAACCTGAGGACTGCGCTGACCACTCCCATGAGAGCGCCTCCGGCGATGAATCCGGATGCAATGAGCGTGCCCTTTTCAGTGCGTTCTTCGTTGAGAGCCTTATCCTTGCTGCGGCTTCCGACGAACCATGAAACGGCTCCTCCGATAAGCATAGGCATGTTGAGGTCGATCGGGATGAACATTCCGAGAGCGAAAGGAAGTGCAGGAATCTTGAAGAATGTAAGGATGAGGGCGATTGCTGCGCCGATGCCATAAAGGAGCCATGGTGCGCTTCCTCCATTCATCATCGGCTCAATGACTGCAGCCATTGCGTTTGCCTGAGGGGCGACGAGGGCGCCTTCTCCGGTGAATCCATATGTCTTGTTCAGCACGAGCATCACACCGCCGACGGTTGCTGCTGCCACAAGAGTTCCGAGGAATTTCCAGCTTTCCTGTTTCTTAGGTGTGCTGCCGATCCAATAGCCGATCTTGAGGTCAGTGATGAATGCGCCTGCTACCGAGAGTGCTGTGCAGACAACTCCTCCGATGATGAGCGCTGCTGTCATTCCTGCTGTTCCGTTCAATCCCACAGCTACCATTACGATTGAAGCAAGGATGAGGGTCATGAGTGTCATTCCGCTCACTGGGTTCGATCCTACGATTGCAATTGCATTTGCCGCAACAGTTGTGAACAGGAATGCGATCACTCCCACTATGAGTACGCCTACCACGGCATGCCAGATGTTGTCGACAACTCCCAATGCAAAGAAACCGAATACCACAGCGAGGGTGACTGCTATTCCGATCACCACAATCTTCATTGATATGTCTCTCTGGGTTCTGATTACCTCAGCTTCAGCTCCATCCTTCTTTCTTTTGAATTCGCTTGCTGCAAGTCCGAGGGCTGACTTTATCACTCCGAAAGACTTCACGATGCCGACGATTCCTGCAGTAGCGATGCCTCCAATGCCGATATGTCTTGCGTAGTCTTTGAAGATCTGCTCAGGAGACATTTCGCTTATTGTCTGGGTGATGCCGGTATTCATGAGGTCTATCACCTGACCGCCCCAGATAAGATTGATCAGAGGTATGATTACAAGCCACACAA
>ERZ808052.103-NODE-103-length-10846-cov-2.051723_pt1 | contig 10846 bp, 9 predicted proteins | sample MGYA00380200_ERZ808052 | MGnify/ENA primary metagenome ERZ808052 (study PRJEB31490, sample SAMN06133366) | cow dung metagenome | isolation source: H10 | host: cow | place: China: Chengdu | collected 2015-05 ...
CGCAAACTGCCCAGCCGCGAGATGGTTCTCCAAACCCAGGACGCGGAATTCTATCTTTTCAAGGCCGATATTCTGAGTGGAATGGTCACCTATTCATCAGACCGTCGTCTGGCGGCAAACCTTACCACCATCACCGCCGAGCGAGCCATGGCTATTATCGCCATGAACAAGGAGGGCGAGAAACCCGCTTCCCTGCAGGCCGAAGGTGTTGTACAGGAAAGCGGAGTAGTAGACTTGGCCACCCAGGATGACATGAACCGCTTTGACAAGAAAAAGAAAAAGAAGAAGAACAAGTCCAAAGGCGAGAACCGCCAGGCTGCACCTTCCGCCGATTCCGCACAGAACGAAAAAGAAACACCTTCGGCAGAAGAACACCCCAACACCGCACAGCCCCGCCGTCAAAAGGGACAGAGAAACGGCAACAGGAAAGATGGGGACCGCAAGCCCCGCCGCGACCGCAAGGACAACACTTCCCAGCATGACAAACCACAGGAAACAGGTCAGGCTTAGTGCGCTGGCGCTTTGCCTCGGCTTGATTGCGTGCGGTGGCGATACTTGGTTCCACCGCTACCAGTCTGCCGGCAAAGACGGATGGGCAAGAACGGACACACTGACGTTCGCCCTTCCGCCTTTGTCGGCCGATACTGTTTTTGATGCCTTTGTGGGGTTGCGCATCACGCATTCTTTCCCATACCAAAGGCTTTGGATGGCGTTGGAAGTGCGGAACGACAGCGTCGGCACCACCTTTACTGATACTTTGTGCTATGAATTGTGCGACAGCGCCGGCCGGTTTTCTGGTCGTGGCGTAACCAGTCTTCAGTATGAGCAACCGTTTATGGCCATACCCCTTCCTGCCGGCTCGGCAAACACCCTTCTCCTGTACCACCTGATGAAAAAAGAGACGGTGCCCAGCGTAAAGGAAGTGGGCGTCCGTCTCAGTGGAACCGTAAAAGGACTTTGATGTGATTACTTTCCGAAGATTTCCTTATGGGTGCGATATGCGTTTCGCCAGGAATCTACGGTGTTTCCTATTTCTTTCTTGATCTCATCATATTCCTCGTCTTCAAATGCTTGTTTGAAACTTGGAATTTCTTGGAAAGCCGCTTTTGCTTTCACGTCCTCGTCCATCATCATCAGGTAACAGGCTTTTTGTACCGAGTCGTAAGCGGTTGGGGCTTTGGCCAACTGCTTTTCACACACCTCAAGCGCTTTCTGGAAGAAAATGCGGGCAGAGACCGAATCCCCTTCATCCAGTTTTATGAAACCTAAAACCGAGGGAATCATGTGCGATTCGGGATAATCCTTCATTCCCTTTTCCAACAATGCGATGGCTTTGTCATTGCCAGCATCTGTTGCCAGCGTTTTTTGAACTTCGGCCAGAAGCGCGTCTATCTGCTTCGTGTCCGTTTGTGTGGTTTTGTTTCCCGTGCATGCACTAAGCAAAAGCAGCACAACGATAAAGATTTGGCTCAAATGTTTCATAAAAATGTGAGTTTGAATGTTTGGGTAAATTATTATTTGTCTTCATCTGGAAAGCCGTTCCTTTCATCGGCTCCAGCCCTCTACGGTATAGAATTTCTCCAGCAGTTTTCTCTTGTTTCCTTTTTTGTCCTTGAACCACACTTCTATTCTGGCGGCATAGTATTCGCTCCAGTCACCTTCGTATATGATGAACTCTTTGTTTTCTGCAAGACAGGTGAAACGGTCTGTTCCCTCGGTTTTCTGGCTTGTCTTCTTCTTTATTTTCCATGCAGAAAGCGGCGAGTTCTTTCCCGCTTCGTAACATTGCAGCCAGATTGTGCCTTCGGGCAGCGGGGGATAGTAGAAAGAGTATTCGTAGATGCCGCCTTGTATGCCTTTCCGTATCTGCAGAAAGGTTGTGGAGTCTGTCGGATTAATGGCCTTTTCCATGTCCGCGTGCTCCGCCATTGGCGTGTGGCACACCAGTCCCTCGGGGGTGGGGTGTTCTGCCGCATAACCGGTGGGGGCGGACTGTATGGCCATTGACAATACAAAAAAGGGAAGCAGCGAGATGGACCACATGATGGCGGATATGCTGAACTGTACCGCCCGGCGTCTGTGCAGCAGGAACAGGGTGGCAATGACATGCAGCAGTCCGGCCAGCAGGTTGATGCCCAGATAGAGGTCTGTGGTGTGAGGGTCGGAGTTCATGTACTGCCACGTTCTGACATAGCTGAACCAGAAGACTACGGGGAACAGGAACCAGGCATAGGAGATGCCGCACCCTGCTTTGTACAAGACGTTCAATAGCTTCTTGATATATCCCCACAACCGTTTCATCTTACTTTCAATCTGACTCCAATTCATGTTCTGTCCAAGTTTTTTATCTGAGTGTTCTATTTCCTAAAACGGCGGGGGCGGGGAGTATATTGTTTCCCTTCCTTCCATTTAACGTTTTTTATGTTTCCGCTTCTTGGCAGATGTCCTCCCGAGTCGGGACGGCCTCCCGAGGCTCTGGAAATGCTCTCCCGGGTCGGGAGCGCATTTTTTGCACCCAAAAAACGGTTTCCCGGGTTGGGAACTCATTTTTTATGCCAAAAAAATGGTTTCCCGCATTGGGAATGCATTTTTTACGCTCAGGAAGGCTCTCCCGAGTCGGGAGCGGACCTCCGGAACGTGTTTTTTGCTCTTTTTTGGCTGTCAGATGGGTGTTGTGCCTTATTTCCTTTTCAATCTGTTGCGGCCGATGTCAATGCGCAGCATGATGAAAAGCAGGATGGTGAAGCCCCACAACGAGGAGCCGCCGTAGCTGAAGAAGGGAAGGGGAATGCCGATTACCGGAGAGAGTCCCAAGACCATGCCCACATTGATGAAGACGTGGAACAGGAAGACGCTCATCACACAATAGCCGTACACACGGCCGAAGACATAGGGTTGCCGCTCGGCCAGATGGATGAGGCGCAGAATGAGGCACAGGAACAGCGCCAGCACGATTGTGCAGCCAATGAAACCCTCTTCCTCGCCCACGGTGCAGAAGATGAAGTCGGTGTCCTGCTCGGGCACATATTTCAGTTTGGTCTGCGTGCCGTTCAGGAAACCCTTGCCCTGAAGTCCGCCCGAACCGATGGCAATCTTGGCCTGGATGACGTTGTATCCGGCTCCTCTGGGGTCGTCTTCCAGACCCAGAAGCACACGGATGCGGGTCTGCTGGTGCGGTTCCAGCACGTTGTTCAGCACATAGTTGCTGGAATAGAAGAACCCGATGGAGCCTATGGCAAAAAGCGCAATGTAGAGGTAGTTCAGGAGCCTCTCGCGCAGCGAAACGTACAGAAGATATAATATGGTATAAACGCTGATGGCAAGCTGTACCCAGGTGATGTCAAACGGATAGATGAACTTGCTGAGCATCAATGTGGCCAGGGTTGCCGCTGTGCTGTATCCTGCCAGCTTGTACATGGAAGGGGTGCGGGGCGTATAGATGTGGAGCATTCCGCACACAAACAGCTGGATGAGGAACAGCACCACGCTCTTGCCCAGGCTGATGACGGGGATTCCCCACAACGGCTCGTCGGCAAAACGCACGCCCACCACAAAGTAGGCCACGGCTGCCACAGCGGAAAAGAGCAGGCATCCGGGCATGCCCTGGCGGTACATCATGAGGAAGAAACTCAGATAGACCAGTGCCGAGCCGGTCTCCTTCTGCATGATAATCAGCACCATCGGGACCAGTATGACAAGGGCGCACAGCAGGAAGTCCTTCCACTTGCCCATGTTGAAGTCGTAGGTGCCCATCAGCTTGGCCACGCACAGGGCGGTGCCGAACTTGGCAAATTCGGCGGGCTGGATGCTGAACGGCCCAATCTTGATCCACGACATGGAACCCTTGATGTCCCTGGCCAGCATGGGCGTGACAAAGAGCAGCACCAGGAAACCTATATATATAATGTAGGAAAGCGACTCAATCCAGCGGTCGTCCGTGGACAGGATGACGGCGCCCAACACCAGCGAGGTGGCAATCCAGACAATCTGCATGCCGGAGCGTGTGCTGAAGTCGAAGAAGTTTCCGGCCTGGTCAAAATCGTAGCTGGCACCGCAGATGCTCATCCATCCCATGGCCAGCAGGGCAATGTAGATGATGATGGTGAACCAGTCCAGCGACTGCAAAACTCCGGGCGTCTTATTTGATTTCATTTGCGGTGTAGATAGTTGGGGTGTAGATGTGTCTGTTCTCGAAGAGTGCGGCTTTCTCCATGCTGGCCGGACTCAGTTTGCCGTTGATGTACTGCTCCATCATCAGCGCGCCCAGCGGCACGCCGTATGTGGCTCCCCACTCTCCGTTCTCTACGTACACGCAGATGGCAATCTGGGGATTTTCCATGGGGGCGAATCCCATGAAGGCGCTGTGGTCCTTGCCGTGGGGGTTCTGTGCCGTGCCGGTCTTTCCGCACACCTCGTACATGGTGGTGTTGGCTCCGCGGCAGGTGCCGTCCACCACAGCCTTTCGCATGCCCTGTACCACGGTCTCGTAATGCTTCGGCTCTGCCATGGTCCAGTGCTTGCGGGTGAAGGCGGTGTCTATTTCCTCGCCCTGGATTTCCTTCACGATGTGAGGCGTGATGTAGTAGCCGCGGTTGGCGATGGTGGCGCCCAGATTGGCAATCTGCAGGGGCGTAAGGTTCACCTCGCCCTGTCCGATGGAGATACTGATGACGGTGAGCCCGTTCCAGGAACCGCGGTAGGCCTTGTCATAGAAGGGGGCGTTGGGGATGAGTCCGCGTTTCTCGCCGGGAAGGTCCACGCCCAGTTTGTATCCGAAGCCCATGCTTACCATATAGTCTTTCCAGCGGGTCATGGCATCCTGCACGGTGGGGTATTTCTTGCGGTTTCCGAACATGTAATAGAGTCCCCAGCAGAAGAAGCTGTTGCACGATGTGCCGATGGCGGGCACAACGGGGATGGGCGCTCCGTGGGCGTGGCAGCCTACGGTAAGTCCGCGGAAGTGGAATCCGAGGGAGCAGGGATATGGTGTGGAGGGGGTGATGATTCCCTCTTGCAGGAAGGTGAGCGCCTGGCTGGTCTTGAAGGTGGAGCCGGGCGGATATTGTCCCATGATGCTTCTGTTCAGCAGAGGCTTGTTGGGGTCGCGGCTCAGCAGCAGGTGGTTCTTTCCGCGCTGGCGGCCTACGGTCATTCGGGGGTCATAGGTGGGGCTGGAAACCATGCACAGAATCTCTCCCGTGCTTGGCTCAATGGCCACAATGCTTCCGCGCTTTCCCGTCATCAGCCTTTCGCCAAGCGCCTGCAGCTTGATGTCGATGCTCAGCGTGAGGTTGCGGCCGGGTATGGGAGCCTGGTCAAACTTTCCGTTCTGGTATCTGCCCTTGATTCTTCCTCTGGCATCGCGCAGCAGGATTTCCGAACCCTTGATGCCTCGCAGCGCCTCTTCGTAGCTTCGTTCCACGCCTTGTTTGCCAATGTAGTCGCCTCTTTGGTAATATCTGTCGGCCTCAATGTCGTCCGGATCGGCTTCGCCCACATCGCCCAGGACGTGTGCCGCATAGGGATATTGGTACTGGCGGATGCTGCGTTTCTGGATGTAGAAACCGGGGAAAAGGAACATCTTTTCCTGGAACGAACTGATTTCGCTTACTGAAAGCTGGTTCATGAACAGCTGTTGCGTATAGGGGCTGTAACCGGGATTCCTGCGCCGGTTCTTGATTTCTTCCATACGCTTTTCATACTGTTGTGGGGTGATGCCCAGACAACGGCACAGATCCAGAGTGTCCACACCCTTCTGTTCCGTCATCACCACCATAATGTCATAGGCCGGCTGGTTGTATACCAGCAGGTCGCCGTTGCGGTCGGTGATGGCTCCTCGGGCAGGGTATTGCACACGCTTGAGGAAGGCGTTGGAGTCGGCATTCTGCTTGAAGTCTTCGCTCATCAGCTGCAGGAAGAACAAGCGCACAATGAAAGTGAGGACAATGCATACCGCAATTCCTCCCAATACATACTTACGCTTTTCTAACTGATACTCTTGATTGGACATTATGCCTCAATGCTTATGATTTGCGGTTCAACAGGTGTTCCATTGCCCAGACAATGCTGGTGGTCAGCACAATGCTGCTGGTGCAGGACAAGACAAGGTATAGGGAATCGAAATAAGAGAAACTCTCAAGCAGGAAGACCAGCAGGTGGTGGATGACAATGAGTATGATGAAAAAACGGACATAGTTGCCGTATCCCATTGTCTGGAAATTGGGCATCATGTCCTCGGTGCTGTCTTTCGGTGCCATGGCACGCAGCAGAACGGGCTGAAGCATGGCGGCCAGTGTGGTGGATGCCGCCCCAACGCCGGGCGTGTTGGAGAAAATGTCTGTCAGGAGTCCTATGATGAATCCCCAGAAAAGGATGCCGCAGCGCGAATAGTTGAGAGGGAAATACAACAGGAAGCAGATGTACACCATTGGGGTGGCATAGCCGAACAGGTGCATGTGGTTGAACACCAGAACCTGTAGCGATACCAGTACAAGCAACTGTAACAGATGGATAAGTTCTCGTATAATCATAAAATCACTTGGCTTGTCTTTGCAGGGAATCCAACTCTGCCTGTCGGCTGTTTGACACTATACATACATCGCGAATCTTGGCCAGGTCTGTGCTGAGCTGTACTTCGAGCCGATAGGAAAGTCCGTCCTTGGAGTTATTGATCTGGATGACTTTGCCCACAAATATTCCGGCTGGGAATACGCTGCTGAAACCGCTGGTTTCCACCACATCGCCAATTTTGCAACGTGCGTGGCGGGGAATGTCGTCCATGTATGCCTGTAGCGGACTTCCGCCGCTCCACTTCAGGCTGCCGAAGTAGTTTGTTCCCCTTAGACGGCAGCTTATGTTGGAATGGGTGTTCAGGATGGGGAGCACCACAGAGAAGTGGTTGCTCACCAGATAGGTGATGCCCACGATTCCGGTTCCGCTCACCACTCCCATTTCTGTCCGTATTCCGTCTTTTGAACCCTTGTCCAGGGTGATGAAGTTGTCCTTCTGCTTAATGCTGTTGGAAATGACATGCGCGGGAATCAGTTTCTCGCCAGCGAGCAAATCCGCCTGAATCTTTTGTGTGTATGAACTGTCCTGGGTAAGTTGTGCCAACAAGGTGCGCATGGAATCGTTCTCTTGTTGCAGTTGCAGGATGTCCTGGGTAAGTTGGCCGTTCAGATCCTTCAAGTGTATGAATTGCAGCAGTTTTGCTTCATAGTCCAATACTTGCCCGGCCACGGCGTTGGCTTGGGTAAACCATACGCTTCCCTGGTATGCATTGAATCTGAAAAGCATCCACCCACTGAGGACTTCCAGTATAAGGAAGAGCACCCAGTGGGCATATTGGAGTAAACGATCAATAAAACTTTGCAAATCGTTGTTATAAGTTCGGCCGGTTCGGGCATCGTGTTTTTGTCAGAACCGGCCACAGGTTTTTACATCAGGAAGGTAAAGTTGTGAATATTCTTCAGTGCAATGCCTGTTCCTTTGGCTACACTGTGCAGGGGGTCGTCCGCTACGTGGAAGGGAATGTTGATCTTGTCCTGCAGACGTCTTGCCAAACCTCTGAGCAGCGCACCGCCTCCGGTCAGGTAGATGCCGTTGTGTACAATGTCGGCATACAGTTCGGGAGGAGTGTCTTCCAGCGCGTTCAGAACGGCGGTCTCAATCTTGGCAATGGTCTTTTCCAGACAGTGGGCGATTTCCTGATAACAAACGGGAACCTTCATGGGCAGGGCTGTGATACGGTTGGGACCGTACACGATGTAGTCTTCGGGAGCCTCGTCGCCAAGGTCGGTCAGGGCTGCGCCCACATTGATCTTGATACGTTCGGCCATACGCTCGCTGACTTTCACGTTGTGCTGGCGGCTCATGTATTCCTGGATGTCCGCAGTAAGGTCGTCACCAGCCGTGCGCAAGCTCTTGTCTGCCACGATTCCGCCCAGTGAGATGACCGCAATCTCGGTGCTTCCGCCGCCGATGTCCACAATCATGTTGCCCTCGGGAGCCAACACGTCAATTCCCACACCGATAGCTGCTGCCATGGGCTCGTAGATGAGATAGACCTCGCGGCCGCCGGCATGCTCGGCACTGTCGCGCACGGCACGCAGCTCAACTTCGGTAGAACCGCTGGGCACGCTGATCACCATCTTCAGCGAGGGGGTGAAAAGGTGGGTGCCGGTGTGTATCTTCTTGATAAGACCACGCATCATCTGTTCGCAGGCATTGAAGTCTGCGATAACACCGTCGCGCAAGGGGCGGATAGTACGGATGTCGGGGTTGGTCTTCTCGTACATCATCTTGGCACGCTCGCCCACGGCTATCATCTTCTCCGTGCGGCGGTCCAAGGCCACTACACTGGGTTCGTCCACCAAAACCTTGCCATCACTGATGATGATGGTATTGGCGGTTCCCAAGTCCATGGCTATTTCCTTGGTAAAACTAAAGAATCCCATTTATATTCTTCGTGTGCTGATGATGCTTACTTTACAAAATACTCATGAATGGCAGTATCGTAGTGGCTGCTAACGCCGAAAGCCTGGGCAGCAAACCACTTGCGGTCCTCGATGTCGCTCTCGCCGCCCTTCTTCTGGAGCAGGTCCAACAGGGGCTGGTACTCTGCCTTGCTGGGAACGATGATCACGTCGTTGAAGTTCTTTGCACCGGCACGGATCAGGCTGATGCCGCCTATGTCGATCTTCTCGATGATGTCTGCCTCGCTTGCACCGCTTGCCACGGTCTGCTCAAAGGGATAGAGGTCAACGATTACCAGGTCAATCTCGGGAATCTCGTACTGCTCCATCTGCTGACGGTCGCCCTCCAGGTCGCGACGACCCAGGATGTCACCGAACACCTTGGGATGCAGGGTCTTCACACGACCGCCCAGGATGCTGGGATATGTAGTTACGTCCTCAACCTTCACGCAGGGAATGCCAAGACTCTCAATGAAAGTCTGTGTGCCACCTGTGCTCAAGAGTTCCACGCCCTGAGCGTGCAAAGTGCGGAGAATCTCGTCGAGACCATCCTTGTGGAATACGCTAACCAAAGCGCGCTTGATCTTCTTTGTCTGTGCCATTTTGATATTTATTTTATTGTTATTTTCCTTTATATTAAAGATGTGTGCAAAGATACATCTTTTTTGTCAAATTATGGTCAAATGTACACTTTTATTTATATCTTTGCATCAACAATAACCAATAAAGACAGAAATGAAGAAGTACTTGACACTGCTTATTGCCATGTTTGCCCTTGCCGGCACACCGGCACAGGCACAGATTGTGAAAAAGGAAGGTGCCTTCCGATGCGGAGGCTGGAACGATGATTTCCGCCAGTTGCGCGACCTGCAATGGGACATGGAGGAACTGGACCTGAGCGAGGCCGACTGCGACAGCATCAGACAGAACGCGCTGCATTCGCGCCACAAGCTGAAGAAACTCATCCTTCCCAACAAGCTCCGCATCATCGGCAGCCAGGCGTTCTTTGCCTGCGACGGCATAGAGAACCTCACCATACCTGCCGGTACAGAGAGAATCGAAAGCCGCGCCTTCGGCAACTGCACAGGCTTGAAGACCCTCACCATGCTGGCCACCACCCCACCCCAGCTGGCCGAGGATGCTTTCAGCGGAGTGGACATGAGCAGCATTGAGATAATCGTGCCCAAGGGCACAAAGAGTGCATACAAGAAGGCGCCACACTGGAGCAGATTCTTCAAAAAGGAGAAGACCGTAATGGAGCAGTGCCCCACGGAATATGCCATCATACCCGTGCCCAACAGCATCGCCTACGACCACTCCTACGCTCTCAGTACCAAGGACTTGGGAGAAATCATCGCACCTGCTTCGCTGGCCAACGAGCAGGAGCACTTGAAGAAGGTACTCAGCGATAGGCTTGGCATCAAGAACTTCAAGAAGAGCAAGCGCCCCATAACCCTTGCCATAGATAGCAGCATCGGTGGCAAAGAGGCTTACAGACTCACCGTTGGCGAGAAGGGAATAAGCATCACAGGCTCTGATGCCATAGGTGTATTCTACGGCATCATGACCCTCGACCAGATGCTCATCCCTGAGCAGGAGAACGGCAGACTGGCATACCTCACCGGCGTCAGCATAGAGGACAGTCCACGCACCAAGATGCGCGAACTGATGGTAGATCCTTGCCGCATATTCATCCCCTTCGAGGACCTGAAGGGCATGGTCATGGAGATGGCAAGATACAAGATGAATGCCCTGCACCTGCACCTTACCGACGACCAGGCTTGGCGTATAGAGATAAAGAAATACCCCCGTCTGACAGAAAAGGGCACCTTCCGTGTGGGCATGGACGACATGCAGATGCCCATCAGCGGCTTCTACACCCAGGAGCAGATGAAGGAACTAGTTGCTTTTGCCGCCAAATACCACGTGGAAATTATCCCTGAAATAGAGATGCCGGGACATCAGGTAGCAGCCATACATTGCTATCCAGAACTGACTTGCGGTGCCGTGCAGCTGCCCATACGCACCACCTGTGGCGTATCCGACAACCTGCTCTGCCCCAGCAACGAGTTCACCTATGAATTCCTGGAGAACGTATTCACCGAGCTCTCCACCGTCTTCACCTCCAAGTACGTTCACCTTGGCGGCGACGAGGCAGGCAATCCTCCTCTGGAATGCTGGTCGGGCTGTGAGAGCTGCCAGGCTCTGTTGAAGGATATCATGGCAGCCCCCGGCATCAAGCCCCAGCCTGGCTCCAGAAACGACAACTGGAGATTGCAGAAGTATATGTTCGACCGCGTAATCGACTTCTTGCACAAGAAGTTGGACAAGACACCTATGTTCTGGTACGAGACCGACTTCCACGAGATACA
>ERZ808052.104-NODE-104-length-10820-cov-4.969562_pt1 | contig 10820 bp, 8 predicted proteins | sample MGYA00380200_ERZ808052 | MGnify/ENA primary metagenome ERZ808052 (study PRJEB31490, sample SAMN06133366) | cow dung metagenome | isolation source: H10 | host: cow | place: China: Chengdu | collected 2015-05 ...
TTGGCCAGCTGCAGATAAGTAATGGCCTCCACATGAGTATTATAGGAGAAATACTTGTCGTTGGAATTAAAATCCGTACCCAGTCCATGGTCGTGGTACAGCATGGAAGTCACACCATCAAAACGGAAGCCATCGAAATGGTACTCAGTCATCCAGAACTTCAGATTGGACAGCAAGAAATGGATAACTTCGGTTTTACCGTAGTCAAAGCACTTGGTGCCCCAAGCGGGATGATCGCCCTTGTCGCCTGAATGGAAGAACTGGTACTCAGTACCATCAAACATATTGATGCCCTCGGCGGTGTTCTTCACTGCATGGGAGTGAACCACATCCAGCAATACCCGGATACCCATTTCATGAGCCTTGTTCACCAGGTATTTCAGATCCTCAGGCTTACCAAACCAGGAGGAAGCTGCGAAGAAGCTGGACACCTGATAACCAAAGGAGCCGTAATAAGGATGCTCCATAATGGCCATCAGCTGCACGGTATTGTAGCCTGCTTCCTTGATTCTGGGCAGGGTGTAATCCGCAAACTCCCGGTAGGTGCCGACGTGACCGTGCTCCTGAGCCATACCCACATGGGCTTCGTAAATATAAAGTGACTTTTCGCCCTCAAAGCCTTCGTCCGTCCAGTCGAACTCCTTCCGATCGTCAACCACCTCCGCGCACCAGGCGGTGGTATCTACGTCCTGAACCACCCGGCGGGCATATAACGGAATGTGTTCGGTGCGGGTAAAATTGGCGTCCACGATGGTTTTGACCTTACAGCCTTCCCACAGAGCATTGTCTCCTTCCAGAAACAGCACCCAGCAGCCATCGCCATAGCGAAGCATCGGATACTCGGTCCAGTTCCAGTTATTGAAGTCACCGGTCAGATACAGCTGATGGGCATTCGGTGCCCATTCCCTGTAGACCCAACCTCCGTCCACATGATGGATGCCAAAATAATTATGGGCACTTGCAAAGTCATTCAGTTCGCCGCCATGGGGCAGCAGCCGGGCTTTGGTGTCCCTGTAAAGCTGCATCCGGTAATCGATGTCCCAGGCAAAGTCCTGCAGCTGAGGATTCAGTTCCAGTAATCTGTACATTGCGTATCTCCTTTATTTTCCGAAAGCATCCAGTGCCAGTTTGAAGGCACCATAAGCACCTGCATCATTGAACAGAGATGCCAGTGCAAACTTCGCGCCGCTTGCTGCGTGGAATACATACTTGTGGAAGGATTCTTCCACGCCATCCAGCAGAACCTGACCGGCCTTGCTGACACCGCCGCCAAGAACCACCACTTCCGGGTCCACTGCGCTGCAGAGGCTGCCCAGGAACTGACCCATGTAGTCGTAGAACTTGTTCAGAATTTCCTTTGCAGCAGCATCTCCGGACTTGGCTGCATCGAAGACATCCTTTGCAGCAATGTTTGCTACAGTCCGAAGGGAAGAATCGTCCGCATATACTGCCAGATACTCTCTTGCCAGGCGTGCAATACCGGTCGCAGAGCAATACTGCTCCACACAGCCGCACTTGCCGCAGTTGCAGGGAATGGTCTCCGTGGGATTCAGAACCATGTGACCGATTTCCGCACCGGAACCATGGGAGCCATGGAGCAGATTGCCGCCAATGACAATACCACCGCCGACACCGGTACCCAGAGTCACGAATACCATGTTCTCACATCCGGCACCGCCGCCCTTCCAGAATTCGCCCAGGGCCGCAACGTTGGCATCGTTGCCGGCCTTTACAGGGAATCCGGTGAGGTCAGACAGAGTCTCAGCAATGTTAAAAACGCCCCAGCCCAGATTGATGCATTTATTGACAACACCCTTACCATTGACAGGTCCGGGAACACCAATGCCCAGACCCAGAATGGACTCGGATGCGATATCGTTCTTATTCAGATAATTCTTAACAGAATCTGCGATATCCGGCAGAATCTGTGTGCCGTTATTTTCAGTATTGGTGGGGATCTCCCATTTGTCCAGCATGAAACCGGTCTCGTCAAAAAAAGCAAGCTTCACAGTGGTTCCGCCTACATCGATACCAAAGCCATATCGCATAAGATGATCTCCTTAATATTATTTCAATTCAGGTACCTCTAAAACGCGGCAAAATAAAAACACAGGAAGGAAGTCAACAAGATTTTAGGAAGGAGGTTCTGTTTTAGAGGTACCCTTTATATCAACACTCCAGCATTTCCAGAGTGCAGGTCGCCGCAATGGATTTGCGGATCGCTGCCCGGAGGGGCAGCACAGCATTGGGAGTGACAGAAAGTTCATCAATACCCAGAGCCAGGAAGGTCGGCAGCAGGCTCAGGTCTGCACCCAGTTCACCGCAGATACCGATCCAGATACCGGCATTGTGGGCGGCGTCCGCTGCCATTTTTAATGCCCGCAGAACTGCGGGATGGTGGGGATCATAGAATTTGCCCAGATCATTGGCCTGGCGGTCACAGGCCAGGGTGTACTGGGTCAGATCGTTGGTGCCCACGGAGAAGAAATCCACATATTTAGCCAGATCCTCTGCAATGAAAACAGAGGAAGGTGTCTCAATCATGATACCGATTTCTGTCTCCGGATCAAAAGGAATACCCTCGGCAGTCAGTTCCTTCATCACGCTCTGGCAGGCACGCTTACATTCCTTGACTTCCCAGACTGAGGTGATCATGGGGAACATGATCGCAACCTTACCGTAAGCAGAAGCACGATACAGAGCCCGGAGCTGGGGTTTGAACACTTCGGGACGATTCAGGCAGATTCGGATGGCACGAACACCAAGGGCAGGATTTTCTTCCTTCTTCATATCGAAGTAATCCACCTGCTTGTCTGCGCCAATGTCCAGGGTACGGATAATAACCCGCTTGCCGCCCATGGCGGAAGCAACCGCCTTATAGGCCTGGAACTGTTCTTCTTCGGTAGGATAATCATTGGCCGCCAGATACAGGAACTCACTGCGGAACAGTCCAATTCCCTGTCCGTCATTATTCAGTACAGCCGCTACATCTTCCGGAGAACCAATATTGCAGTAGACATTGATTTTCTTACCATCCAGGGTCACATCTTCCTGTCCCTTCATGGTGGCAAGTATTTCTTTCATTTCCTGCTGTTTATTATACTTCTCCCGGATCTGTGCATGGGTCAGCTCGTCCGGATCGAGAACTACACTGCCTGTCTCACCGTCCAGGTAAGCCACACGTCCGGCATATTCTGCTTTCAGAGCGTCGCCAAGACCGCAAATGGCTGGAATTCCCATGGTACGGGCCAGAATAGCAGTATGGGAATTGGAAGATCCGCCTTGCGTTACAAAACCCAGAATTTTGGATTTGTCCAGCTGGATGGTCTCGGACGGTGCCAGATCATCAGCTGCCAGAATAATCGGTTCCTCAGAGTCAATGCCGCCTTCCACAATCCCCATCAGATTATTCAGAATCCGCTGGGAGACATCCCGGATGTCTGCAGCACGGGCCTGCATATAGGCATCATCCATGGCAGCGAACATAGCTGCAAACTGCTCTCCGGCCATCTGAACAGCATATTCCGCATTACAGCCCTCTTCCTCCAGACAGGAGAGAATACATTCCACATAGTCTTCGTCTTCTACGAACATGGCATGAGTGTCAAAGAGGATGGCAATTTCTTCACCGGCATCTTCTCTTGCTTTTTCAGCCAGAATGTTCAGCTGCTGCACAGTAGTTTCCTGAGCCTGAGCAAGCCGCTGTTTCTCGGCCTCCACGTCCTCAACCTGCCGCATCGCTACAGTAGTGTCCGGGCGCTGGAAGAAATACAGCTTTCCTTTAATAACACCCTTGGAAACACCTTTTCCCTGCATTAAGATCATGCTGATTTCTCCTTTTTACAGCACATCCTCGAAGTACTGGTACAATACATCGAGCAACTCCACTTCAGAGGGACCATCCGTCGTTACAGTTACCGCATCCCCCTTGCGGATGCCCATGGTGGCAACCTTCATAGGGCGGGAAATATTGGCGCTGCGGGTACCCATTTCCAAAATGGCCGTGGTGTCAGGATAACATCTTGCCAGTTCTGCCAGACGACCGGCAGGGCCAAAATGCATTGCAAAATCCGCCTGGATCACGTAAGTAAACTTCTGCATGATGAAACTCCCTCCATTACAGGTTGTTATTTACAAACTGAGACATGGCAATGATGGCAGCGTCTTCGCTGGCTCCTTCTGCAGTAATAGTGATCTCAGCACCCTGCTTGACACCCAGGCTCATGAGCTTCATCAGAGAGGTGGCCTTGGCTTCCTTGCCGTTGTAGGAGAAGATAATGCTGGTATCGGCATATTCCTTTGCCAGCTTTGCAATCAGACCGGCAGGACGGGCGTGGATGCCCCGGGGATCTTTTACGGTATGTACATAGTTCTTCATAGGATTATCCTCCAGATATATCAGTCATTTTTATAGTTTTTCCAGTTCATGCGGCCATATCGCATGGTCTGTGTCAGAATTTCTTTCTGCAGCTGCTCGCTCAGCAGCGCTTTTCTTGCTCTCCAGCGCCAGTTGCAGCCCAGGGTGGAGGGCTTGTTTGTACGGCAGGTATTGTCCAGGCCAAGGTAATCCTGGATCGGGATGATGCACCACTTTGCCACACTGCTCATCGCCAGAGCAATAAAGGGCTTGTAGATTTCCTCTTCCGGTGTATAGTAATCGCAAAGATAGTTTCGTGCCAGCGATCTGTCTTCGGTACAAATGGTTTCAAACCACCCCACAACGGTTTCGTTGTCGTGGGTTCCTGTGTAGACGACTGCATTTTCCGTATAGTTATGGGGCAGATAATCGTTGGCGGATCCGGAATCCCGGGAATCAAAGGCAAACTCCAGTACCTTCATGCCGGGGAAACCGGAATCACGAACCAGCTGACGGACAGAATCCGTTACATAGCCCAGGTCTTCCGCAATGACTTCATGCCATCCCAGGTTCTGCTCAACGCAGCGAAACAGATCAATACCGGGGCCCTTTTCCCAGTGACCGTCCACAGCCGTTTCCGCACCATAGGGAATGGAGAAATATTCGTCAAAGCCACGGAAATGGTCAATACGGGTCACATCATAAAGCTGGAATACATACCAAAGTCTGCTCAGCCACCACTGATAACCGGTCTGCTTGTGATAGTCCCAGCGGTACAGGGGATTGCCCCAAAGCTGACCCGTTGCAGAGAAACCATCGGGAGGACAGCCTGCGACAGCCGTGGGAACATTGTTTTCATCCAGCTGGAACAGTTCCGGATGTGCCCAGGTATCGGCGGAGTCCATAGCAACATAAATAGGAATATCACCGATAATCCGGATATGATTCTCATTGGCATAGGCTTTCAGACGCCAGTACTGCTTAAAGAACCAGTATTGCAGGAACATCTGGAACTCAATGTCAAAGTAAAGTTCCCGACGATAATAGTCCATGGAATATCCCCAGCGCAGGCGGATATCCTGAGGCCATTCATTCCAGCACTGACCTTTAAAGAAATTTTTCAGTGCCATGAACAACGCATAATCATCCAGCCACCAGCGGTTTTCCGCTACGAAGCGCTGATAGTCAGAATCCTGGCTGATATTGCTGCGCTCATAGGCCATGGACAGAAGGATGTAGCGATTCTGGTACTGATCTTCATAATCAATATCGTCTTCGTAATCACCGAAGTCCATGCTGTCGCATTCTTCTCTTGTCAGCAATCCCTCTTTAATCAGCTCTTCCAGGTCAATAAAATAGGGATTGCCCGCAAAGGTGGAGAAGGACTGATAAGGGGAATCGCCATAGCTGGTGGGATGGATCGGCAGGATCTGCCAGTAGGTCTGGCCTGCTTCCTTCAACCAGTCAATGAAAGCGTATGCTTCCTTGGAAAAACAGCCAATGCCGTATTTACCCGGCAGGCTGGTGATAGGCATCAAAATGCCTGCTGCTCTACTCATAGAGTTACTCCTTTATTTCGATCAGAACACCATAGTGATCCGAGACCACCGGTTCTTTCAACCCGTTAAATACCACACGGGAGGAAAGAATTTCTTTCTTTTTATTGCACCAGATATAATCCAGGCGCATACCATCTACTTTTTTTCCTGCCAGCTTTTCCCGCCATCCGTCAATAACACCGGGAACCGTGATGCCGCAGTCTTTAAATTGCGCAATCTGGTAGGTATCCATCCAGCCGCATGCCGTCACATGTTCATAACTCTGACCGGGAATCACATCCGGTGCATTGAAATCGCCCATCAGCCAGACACTGCCGCACATCCGCTTGGATGCAATACAGCAGTTCAGCACCTTCCACTGGTCCAGGAAGCCTTCGGATGCATCGTCCCACCAGCCCATGTGCACACTGTAAAACCAATCATCAAAGCCCTCCACCTGAACGCCCAGCACAGCCCGGGTGCGCCAGTTGTGATAATCATTGACTTTACTGATAGGGAATTTGTCCACACAGCGGATCGGTCTTCCCAAACTCAGAATCGCAACACCCTCATCATATTTGCCGTACCCCAGCTTAATGGGAAGCCAGGCCCAGTAACAGGCAATGCCTGCCTGGCGCAGCCGGTTTGCCACCACTGCCGCATGATTGTCCTTCCGGATTTTCATGCAGCCGGGAACGGGATACTGTCCTTCCAGCAATTCCATTTCCATCAATTCTGCATTTGCAGTCTGGTTGACCTCCTGCATAGCGATGATATCAGGCTGTTCCTTCAGTATCCCTTCTACAAACCAATCCAGTTTCTGCTGGTAGTTATCCTCCTGAAGAGAATGTGTATTCAGAGTCAGAATTTTCATAATACCCACCCCTTGCGGCGAGTTGCCGCTGACAGTTCGTTTTGTACCCAGCCGGTACGGCACCCCCATAGGATGCCGCCCGACCGGAAGTACCGCAATAAACTTCAGTATGAATCTTTACAGAATATCGTTAATATCAGATTTCAGCACATCTGCTTTGGGACCATAAACAGCCTGGATGCCATTGTCCTTCTTAATCAGACCCAGTGCCCCCTCAGCCTTCCAGGCAGTCACATCGGCAACCTTCTCCAAATCCTTGACAGTCACACGCAGACGGGTCATGCAGGCATCCACCAGAGTGATATTCTCGCGGCCGCCCAGCAGCGCAATGATCCGCTCTGCCTGGGTATTGCCGGAAGCCTTATTCTCTCCGGCCTCCACTTCTTCGCCCTCGTCGGTATAGTTGCCCAGCCGACCGGGAGTTGCATACTTGAACTTCTTGATCATGAAGTAAGCCACAAAGTAGCCGATTGCCAGGAATGCAGCGCAGCAGATGATAAAGTTAATGATGTCTCCGCCCAGGCCTGCCTTCAGAGACATGGGAACACGGGTAGCAAACTCCAGGTTGCCGAAGGAATGCAGTCTCAGATCGATGACGCCAGCCATGGCAAAAGCACAACCCTGCAGCAGAGCGTAAATAATGTAAAGAGGCAGCGCGCAGAACATGAACATGAACTCCAGAGGCTCGGTAACACCGGTCAGGAACACAGCAAGAACAGTGGAGATGAACATGGAGCGGTAATTCTTTTTCTTGTCAGCATCCACATGACGGTACATAGCCAGAGCAATACCGGACAGCAGACCGGTTGCACCGATCATCTGACCAACCTTGAAACGGGCAGGGATGACAGTTGCCAACAGATTTTCGTAGGCAGCCATATCACCGGCATCCTTGAAGTTGATCAGATCGGTGATCCATGCCAGCCACAGGGGGTCCTGACCGTAGACAACGGAACCAGCGTTAATGCCGGTCTGAATCAGGTACTCGCCGCCGAAGGAGGTGTAGTTCATGGGGATGGTCAGCATATGATGCAGGCCGAAGGGCAGCAGCAGACGTTCCAGAGTACCGTAAATGAAAGGAGCCAGAATGGGAGAAGTTTCGGAGGAGTTTGCGATCCAGACACCGAAGGCATTGATGCCGGTCTGAACAACAGGCCAAACCAGAGCCATGACCAGAGAAACGATAGTGGAATAGAAGATCACAGCCAGAGGCACAAAACGCTTGCCGTTGAAGAAGGCCAGAGCATCGGGCAGTTTACGGAAGTTATAGAACTTGTTGTAGACCATGCCGCCGACGAAACCGGCAATGATACCCACGAAGACGCCCATATTCAGAGCAGGAGAGCCCAGAATGGAGGTGAAGTAGTTTTCCACCAGCATGGGCTGACCGAAGAAGGAGTTAACGGTTGCTCCTGCAGTGGTCAGCATATCACCGGTAACACCGAAGACCGCGCCGGTGATTCGGTTAATCAGAATGAAGGAGATTACAGCCGCAAAGGCACCGCCGGAGCGTTCCTTTGCCCAAGAGCCGCCGATGGCAGCTGCAAACAGGATATGCAGGTTGGTGATGATGGCCCAGCCAATGTTTTCCATGGTGGAGCCGACAGTGATCAGCAAACCCATATCTGCCATCTGGAAGAGTTTGCCCAGACTCAACATGATACCGGCTGCAGGCATAACGGCGATAACGGTCATCAGAACCTTGCCCAGTTTCTGCAGGAAATCGAAGTTGATACCCTTCTTCTTGGGCTCCTCTGCCACAGGCTCCACAACTGCTTCTGCTTCGGTTTCTTCGCCGAGGGTGATCACAGTATCTTTTCCCGCTTTAACATTGCCGGTGACGGTGTTCATCTTCAGATCCTCTGCGCCTTCGCAGATCAGAACAGGTGTGATGGTGGGAACACCCTTGCTTTCCAGGAATTTCAGATCCACTTCAGCAATCAGTTGACCCTTTTTAACCTTGTCTCCAAGCTGGACATGAGACTTAAAGCCCTCGCCCTTCAGGGCAACGCTGTCCAGACCCACATGAACCAGGATTTCCATTCCATTTTCGGAAGTAAATCCGTAGGCGTGAAGTGTTTCTGCGATGGAAGCGATCTCACCATCTACAGGTGCGTAGAGTTTTCCGTCGGCGGGGATGATAGCGATGCCGTCACCCAGGATTTTCTGGGAGAACACATCGTCAGGAACCTGTTCCAGAGGAACAGCCTGGCCACTGAGAGGTGCCAGGAGGGACATCAGTGCTGTTTCGGTTGTGCTGCTCATTGTTTGACTCCTTTGTATTCTATTTCTGTAACGTTTCTTCAACGTTTCTGAAATTAAAATACAACACTTTTCGTCAAAAATCAAGCATTATTTTGGAAACGTTTCCAATTATACACAATACACAAATCACATTGTGTATAATTGTGCTATTTCAACTGCGTCATACCCCACTTTTTAAAGTTTTCAGAATAGCATTTGACTTTTCGCCAGAAATCCGCTAGAATGTAACGCGTGTAAATTACTATGTAACAATTATGCTGTGTTACATAAACGAGGTTAAGAAATTATGGCCGTTACTGTAAAAGACGTTGCAAAGCTGGCAGGTGTCTCTACCGCTACCGTTTCCCGTGTATATAACAACGCACCCTCCATCAGTCCTGAAACTCGACTGAAGGTGCAAAAAGCAATCGAGGAGCTTGGCTACGAAGTACCCAGCAACCAGGATACTCCGGCACCCATCAAAATTCGCAATATCGGCATCATCCTCCCTCCTTCCGATAAGGAAGCGTATGAAAATTCCTTCTATCTGAAAGCCATCCGCGGAATCAGCCAGACCTGCAATCAGAGAAATGTGGCTACCAGCAATGTCACCGGCAAAGATTATGAGGAAACCCTCCACTCTGTCCAAACCCTGCACAGAAGCGGAAACATGGATGGTTTCATTCTGCTGTATTCCAAGAAAAATGACATTATCGTAGACTACCTTTGCGAGCAGGGTATCTTATACGTGATCGTAGGCAAACCCAATGAGATGGCAAGCCAGACTATTTGCGTTGATAATGACAACCTGTTAGCCGGACGGGAAGCCGCAGATTACTTATATAATCTGGGCCATCGCCGTATTGGTTACATTGGCAGCAAGAACGAGTATGTATATGCTTCTGATCGCCGGGAAGGCTATCAGCTCTCCATGCTCCTGCACGGGCTGCCCGCCAGCGCGGATTTTTGCGTAGAAATGGAAGGCGTGAATGGCAGCGGCATCGAGAAACTGAAGGCACTGCTGCAGCGAGAGGATCACCCCACCGCTTTCGTTGTCAGTGACGATATGCTCGCTCTGGCACTGGAACGGGTTTGTTACCAATTGCAGCTATCCATTCCCGATGACATTTCCATTATTGCCTTTAACAATTCTCTCTATGCCCAGCTGGCATCTCCACAGTTGACTGCAGTGGACATCAATTCCTTTCTGCTGGGTCAGGAAGCCGCCAACCAGATTCTCAATCATGCTGATAATCCCAATTTGACAACAACCAAGATAATTGTTCCTCATACAATTATTGAACGTGACAGCTGCAGAAAAATCTAAGAAAAAAGATCCGTCCTTTCTGAACTGCCCCAATTTATACGGACTGTACAAAAAAGTGCCCCAAGTAGGAAAAATCAAATTTAAGCGGAGTGGCGCAGCGTCAGCGGCGCCACTCCAGTTTTGTTCTGGATGCGCTCATAATTGTAGAAGTGAATATATCTGTCAATCAGATCATTCGCTTCTTTGAATGTCTTTGGCTTGTGCCGGTAGATACACTCTGTTTTCAGAATGGAGAAGAAATTTTCTGCCATTGCATTGTCATAAGGATTGCCTTTTCTTGACATTGACGGTGTTATGCCGTAAGATTGAGTTAGCTTGAAGTATGCTTGTGAGGTGTATTGAAAGCCCTGGTCGCTGTGGAGCTGCAACTCCGCAGCGACTCTCTTTTTCTCTTTCTTCATAGCTAACCGTATTGTGTCCAGGACGAGGTTGATGGTTTGCTGTGTGGCTGTCTTGTAGGCTACGATGCTGTTGTCATAC
>ERZ808052.106-NODE-106-length-10669-cov-2.972054_pt1 | contig 10669 bp, 12 predicted proteins | sample MGYA00380200_ERZ808052 | MGnify/ENA primary metagenome ERZ808052 (study PRJEB31490, sample SAMN06133366) | cow dung metagenome | isolation source: H10 | host: cow | place: China: Chengdu | collected 2015-05 ...
ACACATTCATGGGTACATCGCACACCGCTCACACACCGCCTCACACCTGTGAACTTATACATTCCTACACATCCAAACAGGTTCATACACACTTCTAGACAGAAGACTTTACAAAATACACACGCTTGACACACTACTAACACTATAGAGGGAAAAACTCGCAACCATCTTGGCCTGTCTACCACCTGTACATGACAAATTACTACACATGGCACGCTTTTTGCTTGTCGTTCAACCTGACAACATGCGTCATCTGAATGCACCGCCGCCCGTATGTGCCTGACAATTTGCGACATCTGAATACGAAAAAAGCCCGGCATTTCTGCCAGGCTTGGATAGTGGTTACATTTCTGAGTGCTTAAATCCTGTGATAGGTACAGTAGCCATTCTCAAGGTATTCATTGCACAGGTCATATACATGTTCACAAAAGATTTCAGTGTAATGATGATAGTTGACGCTTGATGCGTGGTTCATTGCGGAAACCATTCCGGTAACGTACCAGGCATAAAGCGCCCCGAACATCTGAAAATCCTCCTTAGGGAAGTCGCTGGCCTCAAGACCATGCTCACTCATACAGTCTTTCATGAGAGTGCAAGCGCAAAACGCAACAGCGTTATACACATTGAAGTGGCAGTCAGGATCAAGGCGCTCAACCAGGGCATTAGCGAATTCACGTCCTGACACATTCTTAAGGACACAGCCGCTCTTAAGTTCAAGGTTGACAAGCTTGCCGTTGTTGAGAGCGGCAATAATGGCTTTCTCGTTATTGTTCATCTTTGTTACTCCTTTGGTTATGGCCTATTGGCCTGTTGCTATTCTACAATAACAGCCTCATTCATTGCAACAACTTTTGAAAATATTTTTGAAAAAATTTTCAAAAATGCTGCTTGATTTCTCGTTTCAGACGGTTGTATAATCGGGTTATAATTACTATTATAAGAAAGGGGTAACAAACATGATTACAACTGATGGCAAATTGCCTGAAGCCAGGCTGGTATATGATTTCAAGTATAAAATCAGATACTACAATCTGCCATGCGCCTTTGATATAGAGACAACAAATATCAATGACGATCCAAAAAATCGCATGGCCTTTCCTTATCATATGCAACTTATGATAGGGAGCACTTTCATCACATGCCGCACAATAGATGAGTTAGGCCAGGTGTTTTCATCACTTCAACAGAATTATGGCCTGAACGAAAAGAAGCGCCTGATTATGTATGTGCATAATCTACCCTTTGAATTTCAGTTTATCCGGTGCTACTTTCATTTCACTGATTGCATGAGTAAATCACAGCGTCAAGTCTACAAAGTATTCTTTGACGAATTTGGGATTGAGTTCAGGGATTCATGCGCCCTTTCCGGTATGAGCCTGGCTAAAACCGCCGAAAACCTGACTGAACACACCATAAGCAAGCTTAAAGGAGATTTGGATTACAGGCCTGTACGCTTTCCTTCCACTCCTCTCACTCAAGCCGAGCTGGCCTATTGCTACAACGATGTGAAGATTATTTGCTGTTACATAGAAGAGCAGATGAAAATGTACGGCAATATAACCAAAATCCCTTTAACAAACACAGGCCGTGTCAGGCGCTATGTGCGCAATCACTGCTTTCACGTGGAGAAGAACAAGAAGACCGGAAAGAAGTATTATCCTTACAAGCAGATGATTCGCCGCCTGACCTTGGAGCCTGTTGAATATGCTTATCTGATCCAGGCGTTCCTGGGTGGCTATACACACGCCAACGCAAAATATTCAACAAAGGTGCTTAAGAACGTGCACAGCATTGATTTCACGTCATCATATCCCACCGTTATGTTGAGCGAGAAATATCCGATGAGCAAAGGGGTATTCATCGACAGCCTGAACTTCACATCATACGCCGATTTCGTGAATTTCCTGAATGACCGTTTAGCGGTTGTAATGGTTGAATTCACAGACCTTGAGACACGGCCGGAAGTACCAGATGATTACCTCTCTGACTCAAGGGTATTCGATTCAAAGGAAGTAACACAGAACAATGGCCGAATCCATAAAGCCGCCTATGTTAAGGAGATACTAACCAACATCGATTTGGAGATGGTGGTGAAGGCCTATTCCTTTACCAGTATTAAGATTACTTCAGGATGGTTCTACTACAAGAATTACTTGCCAAAAGAGATTGTCTCATGCGTCCTTGAGTTCTACTCTCAAAAGACAACACTCAAGGGCGTCAAGGGTAAAGAAGCGGAATATCTTCTTCATAAAGGAATGTTGAATTCCTGTTATGGTATGTGTGTCACCGACATCTGTAAGGATGAAGAGATTTGCACATTTGAGGGCGGCTGGCTGAGAGTTCCGGCCGATGAGGTAACCGCCATTGACAAATACAACAACGATCCTAATCGGTTTCTCTCTTACGCATGGGGCGTCTTCATTACGGCCTATGCAAGGCGTAACCTCTTCACCGGGATTATGACCATGGGGAAAGATTATGTCTATTGCGATACTGACTCAATCAAGTTCCTGAACATGGACGCTCACAAAGGTTATATAGAAGACTATAACCGTAACATAATCCGTAAATGCACTGAGTGCCTTGAATACTGGGATTTAGATCCGGCCATGCTTGCCCCGAAAAACAAGAAAGGGGAAGTCAAGCAGATAGGCATTTGGGATTATGAGGGCAGATATGACTACTTCAAGACGCTGGGCTGTAAGCGCTATCTGACCTACAAGGATGGTGAATTTGACCTGACATGCGCCGGACTTCCAACAAGGAATGGACTGAATGCGCTCCTGGCAGATGGTAATGACGTTCAGGGAGTGTTTAGCAGATTCAATCAGACGTTCAAAGTGCTTGCGCCTGATTCAGGCAAGCTGGGACACGCTTACAGGGATACCAGTTTTGAATATTCCGGTACAGATTTGAATGGAAATTATGATAAAATCACCTATAGAAGCTGTTGTGTACTTTTTGATATAGACTTCACTATAAATTTTGCTGAACTCTATCAGTTGTATCTTGATAACTATGTAGGAGTAATAAACGTATGAGCATATTTTCATCGATTGGCAAGGCTTGGAAAGCCGTTGAGAAGAAGGTTATTCAGGTCTTCAAGAAGGAAAAGAAGGAGCAGATTGAGAAAGAAGCAAGGACTTTGAAGCCTGAGCTTAAGGCCGGAATTGATGACGAGATTCGCAAGCACGGCTTACAGGGCAGTACTTCTGAAGTCAACATCCACCCTGAGAAAGGTGAGATTGAGATTAACACACATCAGGAGCATTTAGCTGAACAGGCTGTCAAAGCGTGGGTATCTACTGGCACAAGGGTAAAACAGGACATCATAGATGAATCCCGTTTCCTGGCTGAGACGCTGGCGGATGAGTCAGGCGGTAACATCGAGTGGATTAAAAATAAATTAGGCGGTCAGGGCACTATAAACCTTGTCGGTGAAGACTGGTTCGATGACCTGATGAGCAAGACTAAAGCGAAGTTTTCATCAAAGCAGATTCCACAATTCACAAATGAGGCGTGGGAATCCGCAAAAGGCTATATATGGAGCATTGTTTCTGACTGGTTTCAGTCTCACAATCTGGCCAGTCAGGTGTACGAGCGTGCGAAGCAGATAGTCATAGAACAGCGTGATATGAGCCTTCTCAACCGGGGAGATGTGGAGCTGGCCTATAACAATCTCTACAGGGGACAAGGTACTTCAGACAACGGCTATAACCAGGCATTGGAGCAGATAGCGCATAACATCATCAGGGATATTGAAGCCGATTTGGACAACCACGTAACACAAAGGGTGAAAAATATTATAAACAGGCATTTATAAAATCCTTGCAACTCAACAATGCTGTGATATACTATATCAAGAATTTGAAAAAAGGAATAATCAATCATGTTGAAAGATTATAAGACACTTGAGAAAGCTCAACACTTCATTGAAGATGCCGGACTGCCCGGGGCGGTTAATGACTTTCTCGCTATGAATGGTGAGCGGCTGGGAATAAAGAACAGAGTAGCTTTCATGAACATTCTTCACGGGCGCAAGTTCTATTCCGATGTTCATGGCCTGTTCACTGAGTTTGTCAGGTTCTACACTTCAAGACTTGACGTTTACACCAAAAATGAGGAGTAAATAATGAGTAACTTTACCCGTTTCAACCATAAGTCCTTAATCAATCCTAACTACCAGGATTCTGAGCAGTATATCCCTCTCAAGGATATCCCGTTCAAAAAGGCCTCTGACCTTTACGCTATCAACCCTGAGATGACCTACTCTATCAGGGCTATGTATCGTTCTTCAGGTGATTACGGTGACCAGATTGCCGCTATTGTCAACGCTGAATCAGAACCTGATTCAGTTTTCAGAATGGCTTTACCCCGTAAGTACACTGAGGTTATTAATCCGGATGACGCCGGCCTTATCGCCGACTGTAATCAGGGGCTTGCCCGTTTCTGTATCACACAGTATCACTCAAAGAGATTCAACAAGGAGCTTAATGATATCAAGTTCCTTTAACCAGATTTGCTTGTTCTGAATCCGCTCAAAATCAGTAAAGCAAAGTATGTCAGGGCTGTAGAAATACAGCCTTTTTTGTAACCAGTAAGGAGAAGCTAGGATGTTCGGAAAAAGAAAGTTCTATTCCCTGAAGGAGATCCTAAAGAAGGGAGCAACCTATAACATCATCATGGGAGAGCGCTCAAACGGCAAAACATACGCCGCCCTGGCATATGCCATTGAGCAGTTCTTCAAGACTGGGAAGCAGTCAGTTCTTATCAGGAGATGGCAGACCGACATTACAGGCCATAGGGGAAGCCAGATGTTTGCCGCCTTTACATCCGACTTCATCAAGAAAGTATCCGGTGGCCAGTATGACGCTATCAGGTACTACAGTGGGAAATTCTATTTCGGCAATTATGATTCCGACATGGACAAGATTATCTATTCGGATAGAGGCCTGTTCTGTTTCCTTATGGCACTCTCTGACAATGAGCACAATAAGTCTCTCTCATACCCGGATGTGAGCACAATCATCTTTGATGAATTCATTGCCAAAACCTTGTATCTGCCTGATGAATTCGTGCTCTTCATGAATACCCTTTCAACCATTATCAGGGATAGGACGGATATAAAGATCTTCATGCTGGGCAATACCATCAACAAAAATTGTCCTTACTTTGAAGAGATGGGATTGAGCAACGTCTTGAGTCAGAAACAGGGGACGATTGATATCTACTCATACGCCGATGGGAAGATGAAAGTCGCTGTTGAGTACACGGCGCCTAATGCCTCCAACAAGGAGAACAATTATGTGTTCTCGTTCCAGAATCCTAAACTCGAGACAATCAAAACAGGCGCTTGGGAATTGGCCATGTATCCGCATTGTCCGATGAAGTTCGACAAGGCCGATATAGTTTATGTGTTCCTTATCAAGTGGAAAAAAGCAGTGTACCAGTGTGAGATTGTGAATAAAGATTTCAACGTTTTTATCTATGTACACAGCAAAACAACACCGATTAAGGACGATAATACAACACTTATATATGATATAATTCCAACTGGCAGATGTAATTATTCATCTAACATATTCAATCCACGGAATAAAATAGAACAGCTTATCAGGAATTTGATTGTTTCAGACAAAATCTTTTATCAGAACAATATGATAGGTGATTATGTGAACTCATTTCTGAACAGCTGTAAGGGGCTTTAATGGAACTACAGTCTATTCAGGCTTTCATAGGCTCTTTAGGCTTTCCGGTTGTCTGTTGTCTCATTCAGTTTTATGTGATTCTGAAAATGAATAAATCTCATGTTGAGACACTGGCTGAACTCAAAAGGACAATAGACAACAATACCAGGAGCATTATAGATTTAACTGATTCCCTGAGAGGAGTAAACCGAAATGGACAAGAAGCAGATAAATAAGGCGGTGAGGGATTATCTTTTTGCCACTGCCATGACGATGTTCAGATATGAGGGCCTTCCTGACAACGTGAGGCCGGAAGACCTTGAGCGCATGCTGTTGGAGAATGGTGAGCTGATTTTCACCAAATGGCATGATGAGTTCTACATCTTTCAGTTTACTGGCACCGGAAAGCAGAACTATCTGGGAGAGTGGGACAGCTACCAGGTGAACAATCCCTATGTTAACTGCAACCAGGTATTCACCGACAAGGACGCCGTAAGAGTCAGGAACACAGATAACAGCGTTTCACTTTCCGGCATGCTTGATATGTACTCTGAACTGCTTTCTGAGTCCTATATCACGCTCAACATGTCTGATGTCAATGCCCGCCTGAGCTTTCTCATATCCGCCGGGGACAATGCCACCAAAGCAAGCGCTGAGCTGTTTTTGAAACAGGTTTATGACGGGAAACAGGGAATCATAGGCTCACAGCCCCTTCTTGAATCTCTTTCCGTTAATCCACTGGCAGAACACCGGGATTTTCAGTCAGTCATTGAGCTGAACAAATTCTATTATTCTGACTTCTTCCAGAAGATAGGCCTGACTAATCTCTACAACAACATTCATGACCGCATATCGGCCACTGAGACGGAATTCACAGCCACTTCTATTTATCCCTTTGTAGACAACATGAAGAAGAACAGGGAAGCGGCCATTGAGAAGATTAATAAGCTTTTCGGCCTGAATGTGTCTGTTGAGTTTACTTCTTCCTGGGATTACCGTCTTATGAACGGCCGGAACCTGAAAGAGAGCGACTTCAAGAACATTGACATTTTCGGCACTGGTAGCAGTGAGGAACAGGCCGGGGCACCTGAGGAGCCTGAGAAGCCTGAAGCCATGGATAAGGAGCCTGAGGAGAACAAGGAGACTGAGAATGAAGACAATCAGTGAAGTCATAGGAACGGCGGATTTATTCGCTGAGATTGAGCAGATCCACGAATTCGCCGCTTTCAGGAACGTTGAGACAAGAGACCTGACAGCGTGGTTTCTTGCCTATCATGGTGACAGGCTGGTACAGCCCGGTATCAGTGATATGACCGTTCCGCAACTGGCTAAAATGATAGTCCACTTCAAACAGGACGTGATTGAGACTCTGACTGAGCACGCCGCAAAGGTGTTTCAGACCGTGCTTACTGACGGCAGTTCAGTAACAACTCATACGCATGAGGGTACATCAGGACAGACACAAAAACAGCAGGTTGTTCCTAACAATCTCACTGAAATGAGGGACAAGGCACAGATTGCGACAGACGGTGAAAACTCATACACTGAGACAACCACCGCCAACAAGGATTTGAACACAGATTACAAGCAGGTTTTATTTACAAATGACTTACTTTGTGATATATTTTCTGTAATAGCTAATGCTATTTCTCTGTATGTTTACATGTAAATAGGAGATTATTATGAAAGTTACACAGGTTGCTGATTTAGTGAACAACATCACCAGTCAGGTACTTGGAAAGTCCGCTGAACTTACCGCTGAGAACCTTAAGGACGTTGTAGATGTTGGAACTGAACTCACCGATTCAAAGAACATCGACAATTACGTTAAGTCACTCGCCGACCACATCGGCAAGATGATTTTTGTTGACCGCCCTTATGCTGGTTCTGCTCCGGCTGTTTTCTATGACGCCTGGGATTATGGCTCAATCCTTGAAAAGGTTAGCGCCGATATTCCGGCCGCTACTGAGAACGACAGCTGGGAGCTTACAGACGGTCAGACCTACAGCCAGGACACGTTCCATAAGCCTGTTGTCTCTGCCAAATTCTTCAATAAGAAGATTACTTTTGAGTGTGAGCAGTCCTACACTGAGAGACAGGTGAAGTCCGCCTTCTCCTCCGCTGAGGAGTACAACGCATTTCTCACCATGCTGTACAACAGTGTTGAGAAGTCCATGACCATCAAGATTGATGGCCTTGTCAGTAGGACTATCAACAACATGATTGCTGAGACTGTACTCGCTGAGTTTCCTACTGTAGCTGACGGGGATTATTCAGAGTCTGACAGCGTAAAGGCGGTCAATCTCCTCAAGAGATACAATACTACATTCGGGAAGACTCTCACCGCCGCCGCTTGCCGCTTTGATCCTGACTTCCTGAGATATGCCGCTTTTGTTATTAAGTCCTACACTGATAAGATTAAGCGCATTTCCACCCTCTTCAATGTCGGCCAGAAGGAGCGTTTTACTACTGCCGATAAGCAGATGCTCATTCTTCACTCTGATTTTGCCGCATGTGAGGATGTATATCTGACTTCAGATGTTTATCACAATGAGATTGTGAAGATTCCTAACTATTCCACCGTGCCTTTCTGGCAGTCTTCCGGCACCAGTTTCAGTTCTGATGTTACCGGGGCTATTCATGTTAAGACTAACGGCAATAAGGACGTTTCATTCAGTGGCATTGTTGGAGTCCTGTTTGACCATGACGCATTAGGCGTTACCTGTACTGACAGGAGGGTAAACACTTACTACAACGCCAAAGCTGAGTTCTTCAACAACTTCTACAAGTATGATTCTTCATACTTCAATGACCTTAACGAAAACTTTGTAGTCTTCTTTGTCGCATAGGCCAGTGCCAGGATAATGAGCAAGGGGGGATTTAATCCCCCTTTTTTCTAGGAGATGTGTTTATGAATATCGACCTTTACAAATGCAAATCCCCTAAAAACAAGTTGAATAAGGTGCTTGAAAAGACTCTCACTATAGAAGCCACTCTCTATGAGTACACACAGAACCGTAACCGCCTTTCTTTTCAGTTCACTGTTTCAGATGTTGGAGAATTCAATTACATCTATATCCCTGACTTCAGGCGGTACTATTTTGTTGAAAGCGTCTCACTTGCTGAGAACGGCATGAACGTTTACGAGTGTGAGTGTGACTACCTGATGACCTATAAGGCCATCATATCCGGCCTTTCCATCAAGTGCCGGGGCAGTACAAAGAAGCGCATAACCAACGATGTAACCATTGACCGCACAGAAAGCAACGTATTAATCACACTTCACAGGGGGTAAACATGGCTAATGTAAAAATCAATTCGGCCTATATGGAGAACTGTACTTTACAGATTAAGGACAGCTCCGGCAATGATGTTGCTTATACCTGGGCGGATGACAGGCTTTCAATTACCACTGACATGGTGAAGGGGCAGTCTTACGCCTTCAGGGTTACCGCTAATAGTGGCTATGCGTTCACTTCGGCTGTAACTATCAGGCTGAGCTACAACACATATCAGTTTACTTTATCCGATGACGCCAAAACAGCGACCTATTACGGCGCTAATATGGAACCTGTTCCTATAAACTATGAGACCATAACCATTAGGGCGCAAGCACAGGTGGATCCTAATGTCGTTACCGTCTCTGAGAACCTTGAGCATTGTACATCAAACATCACTGGTCAAACCCTGAGAAAAGGTGAAAGCTATGATATTGTCCTTACTGCTGATACTGGTTATTACTTCAAGGATGTTCCTACAGTCAATGAATCAGGGAGAATATCTGAATTCAGTCTCTCTGGCGAGTCTCATACTGCTACACTCTCTGCTTATGTGCCAGGCGGTGACTTTACTATAACAGCCACGGCCATTGAAGAGACTATAGAGAACACCGACTATAATTTTTTCAATATGTACTCACCGGATGATAAATATCTTTCGGCCTTTGCTGATAATACCGTCTACAATGTTGGAGATGGCACTATCACCGAATACGATATTACGCCTTACATCTATGCGCTGTATGTTCTGCCTTTCAAGCTTTCAACACTGGTTGAGCTTAAGAAGGTGCCAGGAATAGACCTCTATAAGTACTTCTACAAGAATGAAGTGCCTTCTATTCCTTATGCAAGCCGGATATTCACTATTGACTTCGGGAGCCTGAATTTTGAACGAGAATTCAATTCAGATTTTGACTTTGACTGTTCTATCCGCCTTGATATTCCTTTCTTCGGGAGCCTTGATATTAATCCTTATGATGTGATAGGCCGGTCAGTCCATGTTGTCGGATATGTGAACCTGTTGAATCGCACAATGGATGTTACTGTTTCAGGTGAGAGCGGTGATATCATCGCTGAGCAGAAACAGCAGATAGGCTATACAATCCCCTATATTACACAGACCTACAAGTCAACCAGTGCTTACAGCGATGAGATGAATAATGACCTGACCGGGATACAGGCCGTTGAGACATACGATTTTGAGATGAAAAAGGTTTCTGAGCTTTCCGGGTATGTTAAGGCCGACTTTGTAGTACCAGAAGAGGCCGACTTCATAGGCGAGGACTGGGATAACATAAGGTCAATCCTTGAAGCAGGGGTAATTTATGGATAAAGGCAGAATCTATCAGTTTGTCAGATATTGCTGTTCTTTCAACGGTATCAGAGAGGGAACAGCTGAGCATAAGCGGATTATTGACACATACAACCGGATTCGGCCTTTGCCGTCCGGTTATGAAGTCAAGTACACAGATTCATGGTGCGCTGTTTTCGTCTCTATGTGTTTCAGGACGTTTTTCCCTTATTGGATATTTCCTTATGAGTGCTCATGTGAACGCATGGTCAAGGCCATAACTGTACTAGGCCGACATCGCATGCACGTGAGGACACACCGAAAGGGCTATCAGCTTGACTATGAGCCAGTGCCGGGAGACGTTGTTTTCTACAAGTTCACTGATATAGGTGCTCCTACTCACACGGGTATAG
>ERZ808052.107-NODE-107-length-10604-cov-3.102118_pt1 | contig 10604 bp, 9 predicted proteins | sample MGYA00380200_ERZ808052 | MGnify/ENA primary metagenome ERZ808052 (study PRJEB31490, sample SAMN06133366) | cow dung metagenome | isolation source: H10 | host: cow | place: China: Chengdu | collected 2015-05 ...
GGTCTCCACGCTGTTGAAAACTTTAGCCTTTCCCTTGAAAAAGGCAGTCTTTATGGACTGATTGGTCCTAATGGTGCAGGTAAAACAACTGTATTCAATCTTTTAACAGGTGTTTATAAACCTACAACAGGAAACTTTTTCCTTGATGGTGTTAAACTTAACGGAAAGACTCCAGTTGAAATAAATAAGGCAGGTATTGCACGTACTTTCCAGAATATCAGACTTTTTAAGAACCTTACAGTTCTTGATAATGTTAAACTTGGTCTTCATAATCAGGTTAAATATTCAACAATCGAAGGAATATTCAGACTTCCACGCTTCTTCTCTTCTGAAAAGAAAATGGATAAAAAAGCAATGTATAAACTTAGTTATGGTTTATTCGTTTTAACTGCAAAAGAAGGCGAAAAAGATAATGGCTGTATTATCAATACTGCAATTCAGGCTGCTTCTACACCAAACCAAATTAGTATCTGCGTAAATAAAGCAAATTATACTCACGATATGATTATGCACACTGGTGCTTTCACTGTTTCTGTGATCAGTCAGAAGGCAGGATTTGATTTGTTCAAGCATTTTGGTTTTCAGTCTGGCAAAGATGTTAATAAATTTGCTGATTTTACCGCCTGTAAGCGTGGCGAAAATGGAATTTTCTATATTACGGAAGGAACAAATGCGTTTATTTCTGTAAAAGTAGAAAAAAAAGAAGACTTAGGCTCTCACACTATGTTCGTAGGTGAGATTACAGACATGGAAGTGCTGGCGGATGATGCTTCAGTGACTTATGAATATTACTTGAACAACATTAAGCCAAAGCCAGAAGCGGTAGGCAAGACTGCGGATGGTAAAACTGTCTGGCGGTGTAAAATCTGTGGCTATGAATATGTGGGCGAAGAGTTGCCAGATGATTTTATCTGCCCGATTTGTAAGCATCCAGCATCGGATTTTGAAAAGGTAACAAATATTTCTGCTGCAGTAGTTGCAGAAAATAAGATTCAATTAACATCATCTATGGAGGAAAAGAAGATGGATAAATGGGTATGCCCAGTTTGTGGTTATGTACACGAAGGACCTGAAGCACCAGCAGAGTGTCCGCTTTGTCATGTAAAAGGTGATAAATTCACTAAAATGGAAAGTGATATGAAGCTGGCCGCAGAACACGAATATGGTGTTTATGCAAAAACAGTAAAAAACAATCCTGATATTTCTGCAGAAGACAAAAAATACATTTTTGAACAGCTTATGGCTAACTTCCAGGGAGAATGCTCAGAAGTAGGTATGTATCTTTGTATGGCACGTATTGCTCATCGCGAAGGATATCCAGAAATTGGTCTTTACTGGGAAAAAGCGGCTTTTGAAGAAGCTGAGCATGCAGCAAAGTTTGCAGAGCTCCTTGGGGAAGATCTTGAACCACATATGAAAGCTACGACAAAAGATAATCTTGCTTGGCGAGTTGACTGTGAATTTGCTGCAACGAAAGGTAAGTTTGATCTTGCTCTTTGTGCTAAGAAAAATGGTCTTGATGCAATTCATGATACTGTTCATGAAATGGCTCGTGATGAAGCTCGTCATGGAAAAGCGCTTAAAGGCTTTTTGGACAGATTTTTCAAATAATTTGATTTAGAGCGGAAGGTAGGAAAAACTCCTGAACGGAGTTTTCCTATTTACACGTTCGCATTGTAACAGTCCGCTGGACTGTTACTCGCTCACTTATACCGCGGTGTAGCCGCCGTGTCTATCTCTTGACAAAGCGTACGATAACTCGTACGCTTTAATTATATGGAGGTGATTGTATGGCAGTAATGACAGCAACAGCAGCAAGAACAAATTTATATAATCTCATTGATCAGACAAAAGATTTTCATGAACCAATTATTATTTCTGGTAAAAGAAATAATGCGGTTTTGATTTCAGAGGATGACTGGAATTCAATTCAGGAAACATTGTATTTATGTTCAATTCCAGGAATGAGGGAATCTATTCTTGAAGCAAGTAAAGAACCTTTGGAAGAAAGCGTAAAGGAATTAGACTGGTAATGTGGACTGTAGTTTATTCAAAACAGGCTGTAAAAGACAGTAAGAAAATTGAACAGTCTAATTTAAAAGAAACTGTAAAGAAGTTGATTGAAGTTCTTAAAAATGATCCGTTCCAAAATCCTCCGCCTTATGAAAAATTGATTGGAGATTTAGCTGGAAAATATTCGAGAAGAATAACCATTCAGCATAGATTAGTTTACGAAGTTTTTACAGAACAAAATACTGTAAGAGTTTTAAGAATGTGGACTCACTATGAGTAAGAAATAAAACCTAACACGCATTTCAAATCACCGATACGCGGTCGAGCCGGTTTGCGGTTTAAAATATTGTTACGTAGCTTGATGCTGCGCTTGAAAGGAAGATTGCTGCTGTATCAAGTTCGCCTTCGTTTTCCTAACGTTCTTCTGGTATCATTGTCTTTGCATTCTGCTGGAAGAAGTCGCTGTCCAGTGTCTCTTTTGTAAGAGGTGTGTAGAAATAGCCTGGGCAAATTGCGTTTACTTTGTCAGTATCTGTAATGTCGCACTGAATTGCCAGTGTTGGAACTTTATATGTGTCTGGGATTTCTTTTGCTACTTCGTCGATTTTTTCTTTGAGGCGAGCCATTGCAACGATTGTTGCGCCCTGGTTGGCAAGTGCTTTTGCCTTATTTGAAATTTTGTCATATAAAGCGCAGAAAAAAAATTATGGGATTGGGTGAAAGTCTGGCGCTGGTGGAAAAGCTGCGCCAAGCATGGAGGGGGGCCGGGAATCCGGCCGTGCGCAGCACCGAGCCTTAGGCGGGCCCCGGAACGCGTCTTGCCAATGGATTTGCGCTACAATATAATTGAAGATATGAATAAAGAACATGGAACTATGACTAAAGATAATCATGCAGCACTTTGGCATGGCCGCTTTGAAGAGGGACCTGATGCTGCTGCGGTTGCTTTTGAAACTTCGATAAACGTTGATGAACGAATGGCTTTGGATGATATTAAGGGCAGTAAGGCTCATGCAAAAATGCTTGCCCGTGCAAAAATCATTTCTGATGATGAAGCCAAACAGATTTGCGATGGATTGGATTCGATTGAAAAGGATTTGACTAGCGGAAAGCTAAAGATTGATTATTCTGCGGAAGATATTCATTCTTTTGTGGAAGCTACTTTGACTGACAGAATCGGGGAAGCTGGAAAAAAGGTTCATACTGGCCGCAGCCGTAATGATCAGATTGCTTTGGATGAGCGTCTTTATCTTTGCCGCTTTATTCCTGATTTGCAGAACAGGATTTTGACGCTGATTTCTGCATTGAATGAAATTGCGGAGAAACATTTGAATGATTTGATTCCAGGTTTTACTCACATGCAGCATGCTCAGCCGGTAACTTTGGCTCATCATGTTTGTGCATGGAGCTGGATGCTTACCAGAGACTGGAACCGCCTGGAAGATGCTTTGAAGCGAATCCGCATAAGTCCGATTGGTTCCTGCGCTTTGGCTGGAAGCGGCTTGCCTTTGGACAGAAAGTTTGAGGCAAAGGAACTTGGTTTTGATGAAATTACAATGAACAGTCTGGACAGCGTTTCTGACAGGGATTACTGTATTGAGGTTGCCAATGATTTGAGCATGATTCAGATGCATCTGAGTCGCTTTTGCGAAGAGGTTGTGCTCTGGTCTACTGTGGAATTCGGCTTTATTGATTTGAGTGAAAAGTGGTCTACCGGAAGTTCCATCATGCCTCAGAAAAAGAATCCGGATTTTGCGGAATTGATTCGCGGGCGCACAGGTCGTGTTTATGGCGATCAGTTTGCGTTGATGACAATGATGAAAGGCCTGCCTTTGGCTTATGACAGGGATATGCAGGAAGATAAATTCAATCTTTTTGATGCCTGCGATGTGGTTTTGAGTTGCGTTAATGTATTCACTTACATGATTTCTTCAGCAAAGTGGAATACGGATGTTATGGAAAAAGCTTGCGAAGGCGGATTCCTTAATGCAACTGATGTTGCGGATTATCTTGTGCGCAAAGGTATGCCGTTCAGAACTGCTCATGGTGTGAGTGCAAAATCCGTTCGCATGGCTATCGACAAAAACTGCCGTCTGGAAGATCTTTCACTTGAGGAATTCAAAAGCTGCAGCGAATTGATTGAAAAAGATATCTTTGACTTGATTACTCCAAAGGCTTGTGTTGATGCAAGAAAGACCGATGGTGGTCCTGCTGGAGAAAAGGTAATGGAGCAGATAAAAGCTTTGAAAGCTTTTGCAAAACAAATAAAATAAATTTTTCATATAATCTTGGAGGATAAAATGAAAAAAGTTGTTATGGCTGTGGCAGCCGTTGCATTGATTGCAGGTTTTGCCGGTTGTAAGAAAAAGGCAGGAGATAATTCTCTTGCAGAATTGAAGGAAAGGGGCAAGTTCATTCTTGGTCTTGATGCATCTTTTCCACCAATGGGAAGCATTGATGATGATGGCGTAATCGTTGGTTACGACATTGATTTGGGAAAAGAAGTTGCAAAGCGTCTTGGAGTTGATTTTGTGGCTCAGCCAATCAACTGGGATGCTAAAAGCTTTGAACTTGATTCTGGAAACATCGACTGTATCTGGAATGGTATGACACTTACAGACGAAAGAAAGGAAACTTATGCTTGTTCTTCTGCATATTTGAACAATGATCAGGTGCTTGTTGTTCGCAAGGAAAGCAACATCAGATCTTTGGCTGATGCTGCTGGAAAAGTGGTTGCAATTCAGAAAGGATCTAGTGCACAGGATGCTTTGGACGATAATCCAGACTTCAATGCAAGCTTGAAGAATGTCTTGAAGTTCGATGACAATATTGTTGCATTGCAGGATCTGATTGTTGGTGGTTGTGATGGTGTTGTTTTGGACAGCGTTGTTGCAAACTGGTACATCAGCAAAAATAATGCTCCTCTTGTAGTTGTGGATGAAATCCTTGCTAAGGAAGAATATGGTATTGCGTTCCGTAAAGGTGATGTAAAGCTTCGTGATGAAGTGCAGAAGGTTCTTGAAGAAATGGAAGCTGATGGCACTGTAGAAAAGCTTTGTGAAAAGTGGTTCGGACGTAATATTAGTGTTTTAGGAAAAAAATAGACGTCCTGTCTATTTTTTTCCATGGAAATTGCAATGCAATTTCCGGCAATGCACCCACGTCCTGTGGGTGTATTGGTAAAGGCTTTTCTAGTGGTCTGCCGCGGATTTGCCTTTGCTGTTGTTCAGTAATCTTTTTTTTGCTATATTCAATTTATGTTTGATGAAAAAAATGTAAAAATGATTATAGCCTTGCTCAAGGCTTCTGGTACTACGCTGGAAGTCTTTTTTCTTACCTTGCTTTTTGCTATTCCACTTGCTTTGCCAATTACTATGGGCCGCATGTCGAAGAATAAGCTTCTTTCTGGTACAACCAATTTATTTCTTCTGATTATACGTGGAACTCCCCTTATGCTTCAGCTTCTGGTGGTGTATTTTGGGCCTGCGCTTCTCATCTACTGGTTTAAGAAAAACGGATTCGAAGTGATGTTCAAATGGGAACGATTTCCTGCGGCCATTATCGCATTATCCATAAATTATGCTGCATATTTTGCAGAAATCTATCGCGGAGGAATCGAATCGATTCCTAAGGGCCAGTACGAGGCCGCAAAGGTTTTGGGCTATACCCGCAGTCAGTGTGCATTCAAGATAATTTTGCCGCAGGTGGTAAAGCGCATTGTTCCTGCCATGGGCAATGAAGTAATCACATTGGTAAAGGATACGGCTTTGGTAAGTGTTATTGCCGTTTCTGAGCTTTTGCTTGTTGCAAAAGAAAGACAGTCTTCCATGAGCTCATTCATTCCGCTTTTTGTTGCCGGTGTGATTTATTTTGTAATGAACTGGGTCGTTTCCCTTGTATTTGCCCGGTTAGAGAAAAAACTTTCATATTATAGGTAATCGAGATGGAAAAAGTTATCAGTGTTTCGAATCTGGAAATAAAATTTGGCGATCTTCATATTCTTAAAGGCGTAAGTTTTGACGTGCATAAAGGTGAAGTGCTTTCCATCATTGGACCTAGTGGAAGCGGCAAATCCACGACTCTTCGCTGTATCAGTCAGCTGGAAAAGCCGAGCATGGGAAAAATTGAAATTTGCGGAAAAACCTTGATAGAAGACGGCATTTATGCGCCAAAAATTGATCTTCATGAAATTGCGCTAAAAACCGGTCTTGTTTTTCAGAATTTCAATCTTTTTCCACATTTAAGCGTTTTGCAGAATGTTGTGCAGCCTCAGGTGACTGTGCTTAAAAAGCCTGTTGAAGAAGCTGTGGAAACTGCCATGGCTTTGCTTAAGCGAATGGAGCTGGAAACCAAGGCTCAATCATATCCATGCCAGCTTAGCGGTGGTCAGCAGCAAAGGGTGAGCATTGCCCGGGCTTTAGCTTTAAAGCCGGAAGTTCTTTTGTTTGATGAGCCAACAAGTGCATTGGATCCTGAATTGACGGGAGAAATCCTTGCTGTAATAAATGATCTTGCTAAAGAAAAGATGACTATGGTGGTTGTTACTCATGAGATGGCTTTTGCCCGGGATATAAGCGACACAGTTATCTTCATGGATGATGGAAACATTGTGGAAATTGGTACTCCACAGGATGTAATCATTAATCCTAAAACAGAGCGGGCAAAAGCGTTTCTTTCTCGCTTTTAGTGATTGGCTGATGTAAAGCGCAAAAAATAAAAAAAAGCCGACGTTTTCGATTGAAGGTCACTTCAAAGTTTTATGAAAACGTGGGCTTTTTTTGCAGCTTACATCTGATTATGGCATAAGATAATTTGCTTTTTCTGCTACAAAAGTTTTGCCTTTGGTGTTTACATAAATGTTTTTTCCGTGATCCAGAAAAACGAAGATATCATTTACTTCATCGCCAAAGTATTCAAAATCCCGATCGCAAAGGGGATTGAATGAAGAGTCGCAAAGTGTAAATTTTGTTTTGCCGTCTGGGAATTTTCCAAAGGTTGCCATGTATTTGCTTGAATTGTTTGATATGAACAGCCCTTTAGATGAAAGTTCTCTTGTTTTCAGATTGAATGCATAGCTGTTGAAGTTTTTATGTCCGTAAAGGGTAAGGTAGCTGATTCCGTTATAAACTTTCGTTGCCGAAACTATATTTCTGGGGCTTAAAATTTTTCCATATTTGTTGATAATCATGTAGTGATAAGGGTTTTCTGGATCTTCAGTAAGGAAGGCTCCTTCTCCAAGATAGGATGTGCGTCTTAGTTCTGTGGGAGTCAGGAATTTTCCGGTTTTGTCGATGATTCCATAAGATTCAAAAATGTTTTCTACAAGAGCAAGTCCATTATGGAACTCGTGTCCTTTTGCTTCATCAATGGAAAACGCTACAGTTCCGTCCGGCTTTATGTAGTCGATGCGTTCATAGTTTCCCCGGGTAACACCAGCAAGACCTTGTGAAAATTCACTTGCATAAACGGCGTCTTTTACAAGGTATTCGCCTTTTTCGTTTACAAAGCTGTATTTTCCATCAGTGCCGATCATAAGGCACCATCCGCATTTCATAGGTTTTAGTTTATCGCAGGTAAATCTGATGATTTCTTTATTGTTGATGTCCACAAGAGCCCACTTGTTTTGTGCGACTTCTACGTTTGCGCATTTTCCGGTGAATTCACCGGCTGAAAGATATTCTGCTGGAATCACGACCTTAAGGTTTTCATCGATGATTCCCCATTTGTCACCGTTGTCCATGTAAGAGCGGGTTTTGATCTGGGCAGAAATTGAGCTTGTAGCCGCCAAAAATGATGCGGCGAAAATAAAACTTTTGATTCTAATCATTTAAATCTCCAAAATGAGGCTGTCCAATAAGGTAGCATTACGGTGGTTGAGTTTATCGAAACCACCACATTTAGTGTAGCAGTCATTTCGACTATCTCAATGAGCGCTACACTCATTACTTTTTGGGACAACCCCATATATTTTATAGAAAATATTAATTAATTGTTAGTATTGTCATAGATTTTTTTTATTAAAATGGTGCAATTGTTGTGTTAGTTGTGTTTGTCAGCTGATAATAGCTGAATTTGTCATATCCGTAATCAGCCTGAAAAGCTTTGATTGAAGGATAATATGAGATTTGCTCTACTGCGCTTGAGTTCTGATAAACTTTTACCGCTCCGTTGATTTTTGAAACTTCCACCACAGCTGCATGTGACATGAGAATTTTTTCAGTTCCATCGTCTTTTTTGACTTTATGGCCTTCTGTCATAAGGACAACGGCCCAGCCTGCATCAGGTTTTGATGTAAGTTTATCCCCAAGAATCTGAACATGCTGGTCGCAATTGGTTTGGTTTGCTTTTCCCCACATGGAAGTAAAGTCTGTGAATCCTGCATCGTTCAGGCATTCTTCCACATAAATGTCGCAATCAAATTCTGTTAATTTGTACTTAGCGCGTTTTTTTGCACCAAATACGGTTCTTAAGCGGCTATCCACATCTGAAATGCGGGCAACGTTTGGATCAGCAGTTGTTCCTCTTGCGCTTGTAGTGGAATAAGAACTGCTTGAGGTTCCGCCTCTCATGCTGCTGGTAAGGCCTGCAAGCCCTGATGCGATGCCTGTTGCAACTCCGCTAAAAATTGTTTTTCCAAGAGCGGATGAAAGGGAATTTACGCCAGTTCCAATAATTTTGCCTGCGATGTTTGAGGCACTTGCCAGGATGTTTGCACCTTTTGATGAAAACGAAATGGCTGATCCACCTGAAGAAGAACTGTAACTGGAGGAATATGATCTGGTTGCAGAAGAACGGCTGTTGTTGCCTGAACTGTAACTGGTTCTGGAACCTCCGCCTCCGCTTGAGCTTGAATAGCCTCCGTTTACCTTAAGCAGTTCGTTGAAATTGAGTGACTTGCAATTACAATAAAGATTTTTCAATTAATACTCCAAAAAAAATGATCTGAACCACGCATTTAGGCGTCATTCAAAGGGGTAACCGACGGTTCCTTTGTTTGAATGTCTTATGAAGTTCGAACAAAAATAAAAAGACAGGCGTCACTTTGCCTGCATATTTAATATCGCAAAAAAATACGATTTTCGGCAAATTGTACGTTTTTTTCTTAATTTTTTGTTAAGGAGCTTAATTTATTTATGGTTATTTAAATCTAGATTCAAGAATTTTTAGTATTATGCCGATGAAACGAGAGGAGCAGTGTTTTCCATTTGTAAAATGTTCAATGTAAAGGCGGAAATTACAATGAAAAAGTTTTACATGACAATGGTTGCTATGCTGTTTGGTTTTACAGCAATGGCACAGACAGAGGACGGTCTCTATGCTAATGAGATTAAGGTAGAAAAGGGTACAACTTCAGTTAGCTTCGACCTTTGCTTGAAGAACTCAATGGATGTTGCAGCTGTAAGTTTCCGTCTTGGTCTTCCCGACGGTGTTGGTATGACAATTAACAAGAAGGGAATGAAGTATATTACTCTCAATGATGATCGTATGTTTGCTCATGCATATAAGATTCAACCTGCTGTGGATGGTTCAGACATGATTTCCATCTACGACAACAATCCTTTCTTCGAGAATGATGGTGCACTGGCTACTATTCCCCTGACTCTCACTGAGGAGATTGCAGCAGTTGATGGTACATACGATGTTAAGTTGTACAATATTTCAGTTGCTAACCCTGCAGGTGAATCATTGACAGTTGCCGGTTTGATGCCAACAGAATTTACTTTCAAGCTCACAGTTGGTAAAGGTACTGGCATTAACAGCATCAATGCTGACGATGTTAATGCTCCTATCTACAACGTAGCTGGCCAGCGCGTAAGCAAGGCTCAGAAGGGTATCTTCATCCAGAACGGTAAGAAGATTGCTGTTAAGTAAGCAATTCCCTATCTGATTAAGAAATAATATAACCCCCGATGGAAATTTCCGTCGGGGGTTATTCTTTTCCCTGCTTTAGTTTTTTTTGCTTTTCGAGAGGACTTCTCTACTTTGTGTTCTTGCCGAATGGCGCAGGTATATGGTCAGGTTCCTGTTGCAGTCTTTTGTGTCGAGGCATAAAATAACCCCCAAAGTTTAAAATGAACTTTGGGGGTTATTTTGTATGGTTTGCCTTATTCTTTTGAAAGGGTTAACCTATTTGGCAAGAATGGTTAGGCTTTCTGCTTATAATGGTTGACCTTTTTCATTATAATGGTTAACCATTATTTTCGATGTCCTACGGGGTTAGTGTTGGAATGGCTGTTATGCTTCTTCCCACTGCTTGCGGAGCAGTTCTACTGCGGCTGGGAGTACTGTGGCGGGATCGCCTTCGCATCCGCACTCGAAGCTTACGAAACCTTCGTATCCCAACTCCTTGAGGGCACGGAATCCGTCGATGTAGTTGTCCTTTTCTCCATCCTCGCCGGGTGTCTTACGACGGCCACGGCTGGCGATGTGTACGTGCTGCAGATAGTCCTTACCTGCGGCGAGGAATGCTGCATAGTCGGATGTTTCTTCCTGCATATGCCAGAAGTCACCCATACACTTCACGCCTTTGCTGTCAGCATCGCGTGCAATGGCTGCTGCATCTCCTACGAGTCGCAGATAGAAGCATTCGG
>ERZ808052.108-NODE-108-length-10583-cov-3.006472_pt1 | contig 10583 bp, 7 predicted proteins | sample MGYA00380200_ERZ808052 | MGnify/ENA primary metagenome ERZ808052 (study PRJEB31490, sample SAMN06133366) | cow dung metagenome | isolation source: H10 | host: cow | place: China: Chengdu | collected 2015-05 ...
GAAATCCTGGATTTTTTTCTTTAGATCACATGAGGATTCTACTTTTGACTTTAGTGCAGAAAGCTCGTCTTTCAAAACATCAAGCCGCTTTTCGTCTTCTTTCTTTATTTGAAGCTTCCCGTCCAGTCTGCTCTTTTCAGCTCTTGCATCCTCTAGTTTTACTTTGCTCATCTCAAGCTCTGCTGCAAGTTTCTGGAATTCCTTTCTGTCTTTTGTAAGTTGCATCAGACGCTGGTAAACGACGAAAGCTTTTTCATGATTAAAAATCTTTTCTTCAAGTTCTTTGATTGAAGACCGTTTGCTTTCAATCAGTTCTTTTTTTGCTACAGCTTCTTCATTTTTGATAGCCTTTGACTTTAAACTCTCAAGGGATGTGCGGCTTACAAGAAGTTTTTCCTTTTCTTCACGGATTTCTTTGCTTTGTTTTTCAAAATTTTCCAGTACATCTTTAAGTTTTGATATTTTTTCTTCTGGATCATCGCTGCCGATGTTTTTGCGAAGTGAAGCAATCATCTGCTCAACGCTTTTAGTTTCTGCTTTTGCATTGTCCACCTTTGTTTTCACTTCATCCATAACCGCCGTAAATGCAGATATGGGAAACAGCTTTTCAAGTGTGGACTGCTTTTCAGATCCTTTCTGGTGAAGAAATTGAGAGAATTCACCTTGAGGAAGGACGATGAGCTTTGAAAATTCGTCTTTTGTAAGACCTATTATTTCGTTGATCTTATCGTTTATTTCTTCGATTTTGACCATTGAAAATTTTTCATAAGTATTCTGTTCATGATTCCATTTTTCAAAATAAGCTTTCGGCCCTTCTTCAACCAAGCCATCTCCTTTTTTTGCCATGCGTTTATATGCCAGATACCTTGAAATTCTGTATCGCTCTTTTCCCACGGAAAATGAGAATACTATGCTTGCTTGTTGTGTTTCATTCGAAAAGGTAGATCTGAAATCGCTTTGACGACCATCGTGGCCTTTAGGAAGGCTTCCGTACAGTGCATATGTGATTGCATCAAAAATGAAGCTTTTACCAGATCCTGTATTTCCGTATATCAGGAACATGTTGTCTAAACTTGAAAAGTCTATTTCTGCGTCAGCGTAAGGTCCGATGTTCTGCAGCATCAAAAATTCTGGTTTCATAATATACCTTCCTGTCTACCACTGGATTTTCGTTGCGATTTCCATAAAAAGCTCCTTTTCTTTTTGGAGCATCTGCTGGTCGAAAGTTTCGCCTGAATGGATTTCTTTCATAAATTCGTCAAAGGCAAGTTCAGCCTTGTTCACAGTCGTACAGTCCAGCAGCTTTCTTTTTGCCGGTGATGAATTTTCGCTATTGTTCCCTTCCCTTTCGATGATTTTGAAAGAAAGCATGTTCGGAAAAATTCCTCGCAAAATTTCCAATGGAGATGATATGTTGATTTTGTCAGTGCATATAACCTGAAGGTAGTCGTTCCTGCATTTTTCTATCAGTTCCCTGTCACTTTCGCTTCCAAAAAGCGCACTCCAGGGTTTTATAAGCTTTGTAACCTTGTGCAAAGGATTTACGGGAATCTTTTTTACATCAGGCTTTAAGTTTTTCTTTAATTCCACATCCAGAAAGTATTTTTTGCTTTGTTCGTCAAAGGCATATGCCAATGGAGAGCCACTGTAGAAACAGTTGCCTTTTTCATTAATTTTTTGGAATGCGTGGATATGTCCCAAGGCAGTGTAATCGAACTTATCGAAAATGCTGGCATCTACAACTTCGCTATTGCCTATCCTTTCATAATCTATGTCGCCGTCTTTTGCTCCACTTGCAAAAAGGTGTGCGTTCACCAGGCACAACTTGTCCCCGTGTTTTTGCTGGTGACTGTTGAAGATCCTTTTCGTTGCTTCATTAAAAAGTTCTTGTTGAGTCTTTAGGATTTGTTTTTGCTCTTCCTTATTTGTACTGTCAGATAAGGATCCAGGATATAAATATGGAATTTGGTACACGCAAAGGGCTTCTTTGTTGTCTTCAATAATCACCGGGGACTCAATGCTTTGGGTATTGCAACAGATGTGGATGTTTTCTTTTTCAAAAAAAGATGTTCCAAAAGACAGCCTGGTTGCGCTGTCATGGTTACCTGAAATCAAAAAAATGTGAAGGTTTTTCAGGCTTGCGCAAATTTCGCTTAGAAACGAATCAAGCAGCAAAACAGCTTCCGATGACGGAATAGAGCGGTCATAAATATCACCTGAAATAATCAGGGCTCGAAAACCATTGCCTTCTGATTCTGCCTTCTCAAGAATCTTTTTCAGCTGATTTAAAAAATGCCTCTGATCTTCTATGAGAGATTGGGAATTAAGTGATTTGCCAAGATGCCAGTCGCTGGTGTGAAGAATGTGCATTAAAATGTCCCCCAAAGTGGTTTTATATGAATATAGTGTTTTTTAGGTTCAAATAGCGACACCCAGGGGGATTTTTTTTACTAAATCTGATCTTTTGCTGCAGAATGCCTTTTTGATTTTTTTGGCATTCTGACAACGATTCCCATATCAGTGAGCACGGATTTTACTGCGTATTCCAGTTCTGTTCGTTGTGGATTCATGGGAAGCACAAAAGACCTGCATTCCTTCCATGTTTTTGTGTAGAGTTCACCAGATGCAGAATGGGTTTCGATTTCTTTTTTCCAGTCTGTCAGAGAAAATATAAAGTCTTTTATGAGGTATGTGAGTTTTTTTCCAAGTCTTGCATCAGGTTCAATGATGATAAGGGAATCAAGTTTATGCATATTCTGCATGTAGTTTTTTTCAAACTTTGAATCTGCATACATCATGGCAGTCGCGGCAGGCTGCAGCGACATGTATAAGTCTGTTTCCAAGGCTTCGCTTACTATCTGCTGGGCGTGCCCTGAATTTATGATTTTCAAAAGCTCTTCTGTGAGTCTGGAAGGAGAAACCTGAGCCAGCAAATCTGCGTTACTTCTGATTTTTTTTCTTAGCGTAAAAGGCATCTTTGCGTCGGTCTTTGCAGAATATTTTATGGCCCTGAGCATTCTTACGGGGTCTTCAACAAAAATTCTGTCCAATGGAATGACAGGACGCAATACTTGTTTTTTTATGTCCCTCATTCCGTTTACATAATCCAAAACCTGTTCTGTTATAGGATCGTAATAAAGGGCGTTCATGGTAAAATCCCTTCGCTGAACATCTTCGTCGATAGTGCCAAATTCGTTTCCTACTGAACCTTCACAAATGGAACGGAAAGTGCTTACTTCAAAAATTTTTTGACCGTAAATCACATGAACTATTCTGAACCGCTTCCCGATTATACGGGAATTTCTGAAAAGTCTTTTGATTTTTGAAGGAGTAGCATCAGTAACAATGTCAAAGTCTTTTGGAGTGTTTCCTACGATCAGGTCCCGTACCGCTCCACCAACTATGTATGCGTGGTAACCTGCGTCCCTCAGGCGGTTGATGGTGAGTATTGCGTCATAATCAACCTTTTCTTTTGGGATGTTATGTTCTTCCCTTGTATATACAACCGCTTTTTTTACTGGGCGGCCATTCTTATCTGTCCCATATCTAATCAACACAATGGTTCGATTTTAGTCAGCATGGGACATTTAGTCAATCAACAACGATAAACCTCAATATCAGTAGGCCTGTATTCGGTTCAGATCATGTTTTAGATTACACTTTCAATCCAGTGTATTACCTTCAATACGTTTTCGTCACCATCTTTTTCGTTGAAGACTTCGTGTCGTTCTCCCTCAATGAAGCATTCCTGGATATTTTTCATTCCGTTTGATTTGTAGATTGAAATAAGTTTCTTGATTGATTCGTTGTAATCCCCTACCGGGTCTTCTGTACCTGCGATGAAATAGACAGGCAGATCCTTTGGAATTTTCTTCATTGCTTTATCCCTGTGGGTTTTGCAAAGACCTGCGGTTATGTCTCTGATGAAGCTTACAGTTGCAGTTCCGCCGCACCAAGAGTCGTTTTCATACATCTGTACGTTGTCTTCGTTTTTGCTTAGCCATGCATTTGCAGATGAGGGTTTTTTGATTTTGGAAAGGTAGCCTCTAAACGCAACTTTGTTCTGCAGAAAAGCTGAACGTCTGTTTTTTCCAAAAAGGCATAGCAGGTTGCACAGGAAAAGTCCTGCTTTTGCTATTGATTTAGGTCCTGTGGTTCCACATAGAATACATCCGTCAATTTTGTTTCCATGGTTTTCAATGTAGTTTTGTGCAACAATCGATCCAAAAGAATGACCCAGAAGGATTACTTTTTTGCCTGGAAAATCCTTCCTGACTTCATCGATTATTTCGTCCAGGTCGCTTACGACTTTTGAAAAGCCGTCTGAGTCTGCAATTTTTCCAAATGCTCCGCAACCTTTTTGTACGGCATTGTTGGCAGTCTTTCCGTGTCCTCTGTGATCGTGGGCGTTCAATGCAAATCCGTTTTCCACAAAAAGGTATCCGACACGATCGTATCTTAAGGAATGTTCAAGCATGCCGTGGCATAGCACTACTATAGCCTTGACGTCCTGATCATCTTCGGGTAGCCATCTGTTTACAGCAACCTCTGTGCCGTCTTTCATAAGCTGAAAAAAATGTTCTGTCTGCATGAGCATTACTCCACATAAAAAAGATATTCTGTTACTATGAGTCCTGATGAACTCATATAAAATTATAACAGAAAAAATGGTTTTTGGTGGAAATTGTATTGCCAAAAACAATGGAAAAACTGTTTTTGTGCCGTTTGCTCTTCCTGGTGAAGAACTTGAGGTTGAAAACGTCGCTTCCCATCGGGATTATGATACTGCTCGCATAGTTAATGTGATTAATGCCAGTGAAAATCGAGTTGAACCTGTTTGTCCATTGTATCAGAAGTGTGGCGGATGCAATATGATGCATGTTGAGCAAAAGGCACAGATTGAACTTCGAAAGCAAATGCTTTTGGACGCATTTGAAAGGAATGGCATTAAGGATCTTGCTGTAGAAGTTGTTTCTGACAGCTCATTGGGATATCGTTCCAGATTTCAGCTTCATGATGGTGGGCTTGAGCAGCGCTCGACGAATCAGGTGATTCATTTCGATGAGTGTCCTATAGCCGAAAAACCTGTAAACCAATGGCTAAGAAAGACTCCGGTTTCCAAAAGACCCAGGGGAAGATGTCATGTTTTCGCAAGTGAAAATGTCGTTTGTGCTTCCGGAATCGAAGGAAATAAGATAGCTGTTTCTCAGGAAGTTCAAAAGAGCCAACCCCATGTTGTACGTAAAGGGAAAAATTACAAGACGAGCCGTAAGGTCTATTCAGGAACCATGATTTCTCCTGCTGATGCCGTTACGGTCAGTATTCTTGGAAAAAGAATTAGCTTCGATTCAAGAGGTTTTTTTCAGTCTAACATGAAGGTGCTGGAAAAATCCATCGGTTTTGTCGTGAACGGACTAAAAGGAGATTCTGTCCTTGATATGTACAGCGGGTGCGGAACTTTTTCCGTTTTCCTTTCGGATTTTTTTCAGAATGTTACGCTTGTTGAACATAACAGGGATGCTTTGGTTTACGCTGAACTGAATCTGGCTGGCAAGATGCATAAGTCCTTTGGCCTTTCCGGGGCTAGATTCGTGCAGTCATATCCAGATGTCCGTTTTGATGCAGTTGTTGTGGATCCTCCTAGAAGTGGAATGGAAAAGGAAGTTCTTGACTATTTGTGCAAGGCAAAAATACCTCAGATACGGTCCGTTTCATGCGATCCGGCAACCCATGCCCGGGATGCAGCTGCTTTGGTAAAGGCTGGGTATAAGATTGAAAAACTTTTTCTTTTAGATTTCTATCCGAATACCAGTCATATTGAAAGTTTAGCCTGGTTTACTTATGAGAACTAGCAAAATCATAGTCAGTTTTATTTGTCATTCGCTGTTTTCCATTGCTCTTTTTTGTCAGCAAAGACCTCTTGTAAACCTTTCCCTTGACAGTGCGAGTTTTAATTCGGTTATTGGAGGAAAAGCTCTCTGTCAGCCTGAAAATACCAGTTACGGTTTTGTGGTTCTTACGGACGGAAAGATGCTTTGTGCATGTTCTGAAAACGGAACGAAGCTCTGGCAAAGGGGGATTCCCGGAAAACCTGAGCCTTTTTTTTCGGTGATTCAAAAGGATTTTCTAGTTACTGTAAGCGATAAAAGGAATCTTTCCCTCATAAATCCAAGTGGACTTCTCCTCTGGACCGTAAAAGTTCCTTTTGCGGTGGTCCAGTCCCCTTATGCCGGACGGGATTCCAGAATTTTTGTTGTTGGCGAAAAGAATGTTGCCTGCTATGGATTGAACGGCATTCAGAAATGGAAGGTTGAAACCCGGCAGTTGGGAAAACTTCCACTTTCATTTCTAAATGATGGTACTTTTATTGTCTTTCATGAGGAAGCTGACGATGGGCATACGGTTGGAGTACGCATTTCTCCTTTCGGTGAGGTTCTTGAAACAATAACTTTTGCAGGTCTTGCAAAAGATGTGCTGAGCGTGAATGAAGGTATTCTCCTTGTTTTTTCCGGCGGGGGCACAGGCTTGTGTTCTGTTGCTGAAGGCAAGACCATAACAAAATGGGCAATTTCCCATAACGATCCTGTTTTTTCAAAAGCGAATATCAATCAGGGCGGACGTTTTGTAAGCGTTTCTCAGAATAAAACCGCACTATTCTATCCATCTGCGAATCAGACGAAGGTTTTTATCATCTCGAACCGAAACGGAATTGTTCTAAGCCAGTTTGTGATAGATGATTTGTCCCTTTTCCAGATTTCCGCACTTTCACCTGTCTATTCCTCTGAGTGTTTCTTTGTTTCTGACAAAAAAAATGCATTCGTCTATGACAGCGAAGGAAAAAGACTGTGGGGAGCAAAGCTTCCAACGGATAAAGTTGCAAAAACTGATTTTATTTCCTACACCAACGACAATCATCTTGTGCTTTGCGGATCGAACTGGCTTTTGACTGGTTTCAGGACTATTCAGATGCCGACTTCAAAAAAACGTGAGGTTGCCAGGAAAGCGGACTACAGGAATTCCTATCCAATTGATTCTTCATACTTTGACAGCTTTTCATTTCAGCAGACTATTCCACAGAAATTCGTCGATGTGAACCGCATACGAAAATTGAAAGCAGGAAATTATGCCCAACATGAAATTCAGTGGCTTGGTGACCTTTATTCAGTGGTGGAAGCATATTCACTTTCCCTTTCAACCGCCTTTTCCGGGGCCAGATTAGAAAAAAAGTCTGTTTTTCAGACTGATATATCTTCCTTGCAGCAAATAGTTTTACAGATTCCATTTTACGGCATTGAAGACAGTTCAAGAATGCTTTCCAGGCTGATCACATTAGAAAGCAATGAATCAATGTTGATTACCCTGTTTCGTTCTGCTGCAAGATTCGGTTTTGACAGCGACGGAAAGCTTTTGGAAGCAATCGCCAGAAAACTTCAGTTGATTCCTGCATCAAATTCAAATGTGCTTATTGAAATGTGCGATTGCGTTTTTGAAATATGCAGGTTTATGGGGCGTCCTGCCCTTTATTCCTACGGCATGGATATAATGAAAAAACTTTTGTATCCCCAATATGACAGCCAGGTTCGTGATAAGGCTCGTAATACATTGTCAAAAATTTCAAGCCTGAAAATATAAATTTGAAGTTTTATCAGAATTCTTTTCGTAAATATTTATGGAATTTATGTGCAAACAGTTATATAATACAATAATAATGTTTTGTTTTAACATGTTGGAGGAAGAATGAATATTCGTAGATTTGCCATGCTTTCCGTTGCTTTTTTCATCGCCGGATTGCCTGTATTTTCCCTTGGTGTAAACGAGGAAGAACTTAAAAGCACAGGTTCTAATGATTCTATTGTGTTTGTAAACTATACAGGACCGCATTCAAAGATCGATTCCCTTGCCAGCATCAAGAAGCTTGGTTCCGATTTGGGAATGGTGGTTGCACAGGATCTTTCAAAAGCTGCTTCTGCCGGATCAGATGCAAAATATTCTGTTATTCACGCCGTTGATTCATCATCCACAGATAAGCTTGATGCTGATATTCTCTTGATTGGTAACGATGCAACGGTCGACCATATAAACAATCTTCGCCATATTATAGCTTCGTATCTTGTTGCTGCATATGGATATACAGAAAAAGATGCAGAAACTGTCGCTGTTTTTGTAACTGTTTATAACGCTGTTTATCGTGGAAAACTTGATTCTTATCAGGATAAATATAAGCCTGTTGTGGTAAACAATCTTGATTCGGCAAAATGTGGACTTGCCCTTAATTACAAGGAATGGGCTGGAAAGTCCCAGATTGTAATTCCGCTTTTCGATGTGAACGGTGGTTTGAGTACAGTCGATACTTCTGTCATCAGTGATACAGAAGTTGTAAAAAAAATGCAGCAAGATGATGACAAGAATGTTGAAGCCAGAAAAGATATGGTAGAAATCAAGGAACGTGAAGCTGAAAAAGCAACTGAGAAAGCTCAGGAAGCACAAAAGACTGCAATTCAGGAACAGAAGAAGCTGACTGAAGAAAAAGCAAAGACTGAAACTGCTAAAACCGAAGCTGAAGCATCAAAAAAAGAAGCTGAAGTTGCCCAGAAGAAAGCTGACGAGAATCCAGAGGACAAAGCTGCACAGGCTGAAGCTGAGGAAAAGGAAGCTGTAGCAGAAGAAAAGCAGAAAATCTATGAAGAACAGAAGGCTGCTGAAGAAGAACAGAAAGAGAAGACAGAAGAAGCAAAGCAGGAGGCTGCAACCCAGCAGGCAACAGCAGACAAAAAAACGAATGAAGCCCAGGAAGAAAGAAAGTCGATTGCTTCAGACCAGCAGGAAGTCATCGAGAAGGAAATCAAGAATGCTCAGGCTCCTTCCGCTTATGGAATTGAGCTTACAGATGAAAAATCAATGCTTTCTGGCCTCATAAAGGTAAATACACAGACTGGTGCTATCATAAAATCAAGTCCAGTTACATTCATCAGAAACAGAACCATATTCCAGTCGGCTGATGGTTTTGTGGCCATTGCAGGTGAAAACGTAAAGAATGGGGCTGTAAAACTTGTTCTTCTTTCCCCTGATACTATGGAAATTGTAAAGGAAAGTGATGAAATCGTGAATGAAAATTCTGTTCTTGTTCAGGATTCCGGAGAGTATTACTGTGTTGTTAAAAATGGTTCCAGCTGGGTTCTTGCGAAATATGGTTCTGACCTTTCACTAAAACTCAAGTCAAGTGCTTCTCTTAAAAGCAGTACTCCAGTTACGGTTGCAGACAGTTTCATCATCGTGACTGCCGCAAATGGATCGGTTTGTCTTTTGAACAAAACAGACCTTTCTCCTGTCAATGGATCACCTGCTTCTTCTTCATCATACAACGGAAGCGCTAAATAAAGTGTCCATTAAGGCATAAGCAATATAAAGCGAGGGCATGGTAAACCTTTAGGTTTTATCATGCCCTTTTTTTTAATTATATTTCTATATACGGCCAAATAATAGTTAACATATTTTTGAAAACATTATATAATAGGAGTAATGTCCGAAGTGTTTTGTTTTTTCAAAACTTGGACTTTGTAAGACGTTATTGTGTATTAAGGAGACATTATGTCAAACAAAATTACTATTATTGGTGCTGGTCAGGTTGGTTCTACAATCGCCTATGCTTTGACATTGAAACAGCTCGCTTCAGAGATTGTTTTGATAGATATCGCTAAAGATCGTGCTATGGGTGAAGCTATGGATATCCGTCAGGGTACTCCATTCATTGGTCCAGTTTCTATTCATGAGGGTGATTACGAAGATGCTAAAGGTTCAGATATCGTAGTATTCACATCTGGTGTTGGTCGTAAGCCAGGTCAGTCAAGACTTGATCTTACACAGACAAACGTTGATATTGCAAAGTCTGTAATTCCTCAGATTTCAAAGGCTTGCCCTAATGCCCTTTATGTTATCGTAGCTAATCCAGTTGATATTTTGACATATCAGTTCATCAAGACTTCAGGAATTCCTGCAAATCACATTTTTGGTACAGGTACTATGCTTGATACAGCTCGTTTCCGTGCTCGTATCGCAGAAACTTATAAAGTAGCTCAGGAAAATGTTCATGGTTATGTTTTCGGTGAACATGGAGATTCTTCTTTTGTTCCATGGTCACTGGCAAACATCGGTTCTATTCCAGTAGAAAAATATGCAGATTCTTTGAAAGGCGTTGCAGCTCCAACTTTCAACAAAGATGACGTTGAAGATTACATCCGCAAATCTGGTGGAATCATTATCGCTGCAAAAAAATGCACAAACTATGCTATCGGTGTTACAACAGCAACACTTTGTGAAGCATTGAACTACAAGACTAATTCTGTTCTTACAATTTCAACAATTATGAACGGTGAATACGGCATTTCTGATGTTTGTCTTTCAACACCAACAATCATTGGTGGTGACGGTATTCAGGGACACGCTGTTGCTCCAATCACAGATTCTGAACTTGAATCTCTCCGTCATTCTGCTGACTGTTTGAAAGACGTAATCAAACAGATTCAGTTCTAGCTTATAAAAAAGAGAGAGAAACCTGTGAAAAAACGCAGGTTTCAATTCGTAAT
>ERZ808052.109-NODE-109-length-10559-cov-5.620492_pt1 | contig 10559 bp, 12 predicted proteins | sample MGYA00380200_ERZ808052 | MGnify/ENA primary metagenome ERZ808052 (study PRJEB31490, sample SAMN06133366) | cow dung metagenome | isolation source: H10 | host: cow | place: China: Chengdu | collected 2015-05 ...
GATGAGAGTGAAATTATGAAATACGCAGCTGATTTTAGAAGCATTGCCCGCAATGCCCTGAAGGGCAAATGGGGCATCGCAGTTGTTGCCGGCCTAATCGCATCGCTTTTGGGTGCCATCGGCTCCAGCGGACCGGAACTCAATGTGGAGCTAAATGACGGCAATTATAATGCAAGTCTGCAGATATTTGGCCAGGATGTGGTTTCCTCTAATGCTGGCTTTGAATTCTGGCCTGTCATTGCAGGTATCGCCACCTACATTGCCATTTTCGCCGTCGTCTTTGGTATTGCTTTGTTTATTCTTGGGAGCATCGTAGAGGTCGGCTACATGAAGTTCAATTTGGATCTAGTGGATCGGCAGAAGGAAGCCGAGATCGGCACCATGTTCGGCTATTTCCAGTTTTGGAAGACCACTGCCTGCGCCAGATTGCTGCAGAGTGTCTATGTTCTGCTCTGGTCGTTGCTGTTTATCATTCCTGGCATTATTGCAGGCTATAGCTACGCCATGACAAGCTACATACTGGCAGAAAATCCGGAACTGACTGCCAGCGAAGCCATCGAACGCTCTAAGCAGATGATGTCCGGCAACCGCTGGCGTCTGTTTTGTGTGCAGATCAGCTTCATCGGCTGGGAGATCCTCAGCGCACTGCTGACCTTTGGCATTGGCAGCCTCTGGATCACACCCTACAAGCAGGCAGCAATTGCAGCCTTCTACCGTGAGGTATCTGGAACAGAGCGAATCATCACTCCTAACGATGCTCCCTATGAGCCATCTGCGGGAGGTAGCCTATGACAAATTATGATAATGACCTCATACAGTTGCAGCAGAAAGTTGCTCTTAAAAAGCAACTGGAAGCAAAGCTGAATGACCTCCGGGAGCAGCGGAAGGTGTACGACAAGCAGGTCATTGAGCTTCGTGTTGCACACCGCAGTGAGCAGGAAGATGTGGAGAAGCTGGAAGGCAAGAGCCTGGCCAACTACTTCTATCAGGTCATCGGAAAGCTGGATGACAAGCTCACAGAGGAGCGCAGACAGGCTGCTGCTGCCAGGGTGAAGCTGGGTGCGGCCGAGCGTGAATTGGCTGCTGTGGACTGTGAGATCCAGGAGATCCAGTCCCAGCTCAGTGAACTGTACGGCTGTGAGAACGCCTATGCCTCCGCATTGGCAAAGAAACGTGCAGAAGTAAAGGAGTCCGGAACACCTGCAGGCGCTGAGATCCTGGAGTTGGAAGAGAAGATCGCATTGTTGGAAAGGCAGAAACGGGAGATCCGGGAAGCACAGTCTGCCGGCCGTAATGCTCTGCGTGCTGCAGATGAGGTACTCTCTGAGTTGAAGAGCGCACAAGATTGGAACACCTGGGATATTTGGGGCGGCGGTGGCATCATCACCCACATGGCAAAGCACGGGCATCTGGATGATGCGCAGGCGAACATTATGGCCCTGCAGGGAATGCTCCGTAAGTTCAAAACAGAGCTGGCTGATATCAACATTCAGGCCAATATGCAGGTCAATGTAGACGGTTTCCTCCGTTTCGCAGACTACTTCTTCGATGGCCTGTTCGCAGACTGGGCCGTTGGAGACCGCATCAGCGAGTCTCAGTCCTCCGTTATGTCGGTCCGTTACAAGATCGAGCAGGCAATGAATAAGCTCACCGGCATGGATCAGGCAGCAGACAAGCAAATCGCAGCGCTGAAGGCTAAAATTGAAGAAATGGTAATCCATTCATAAACAAAAGACGCCACTGCGAAGTGGCGTCTTTGCTTTGATATAGAAAAAGGCATGGACTTTTGATATAATAGCAAAAATCACCCTGCGTGGGGTATTGCTTGTTACGCTGCGTAATGATGTAGAATGTGCAGCGTAAGGAGGTGAAAGCTATGTCAAAGTACACAACAGGAGAAATTGCCAAGCTCTGCGGTGTATCCGTCAGAACGGTGCAATATTACGATTCCAGGAATATTCTCGTGCCCAGTGAATTGAGCGAGGGCGGTCGGCGGCTGTATTCCGAGGATGATCTGAAGCGGATGCGGATCATCTGCTTCCTGCGGGAAACGGGACTTCCCATTAACAGCATCAGTGAACTGCTTGCGGAAGAACACCCGGAAAACATCATTTCCATTCTGTTGGATCAGCAGGAGCATGTCTTGCAGGAGGAACTTCATGAAGCGCAGAAAAAGCTGGACATGATTGGCTCCATCAAGCAGGAACTGAAAGAGCTGGAGCACTTCTCCGTTGAATCTATCGGTGATATAGCGCACATTATGAAGCAAAAGGATAAACTCACAAAAATGCGGTGGACCATGGTGCTGACGGGCATTCCCGTAACGGCGCTGCAGTGGATATCCATCATTCTTTGGATCACCAAAGGGCAGTGGTGGCTGTTTGCGGTTTGGGCTTGCGTGGCAATCCCGTGGGGCATTGCTGTATCGGTTTACTATTACCGCCATGCTGCCTATATCTGCCCCGAATGCCACGAGGTATTCAAACCTCCCTTCAAGGAAATGTTCTGGGCATATCACACACCCAAGATGCGCCGCGTGTGACTTGCCACAAGTGCGGTCATAAGGGTCTGTGCGTGGAAGTATACGACGATGGGGAGAAAACATAATGATCGAAGAAGAAATCATTGTCGGAGAAAACACCAAATATCCGCTGAACGGTCTACTGACCTTACCCGATAACATCACAACCCCCGTTCCGGCAGTTGTGTTTGTTCACGGTTCCGGCGCAAGCAAGCTAACGGCGTATTCCGGGTAGTTGCCCACATGAACAGCCTGTAAAACTTTACTTAGTAAATTGTCTGTAAGGGGCTGTAGCAAAAGCCCCCAAGAAAAAAGAAAGACCATGGAACCAGCTTTCGCCAGTTCCATGGTCTTTCTTTTTAAGGACTTTTGCTACAGCCCCTGTTTGTTATTCAAATACAATTCGCATTGTAGTTCCTTCACTAACTACGCTATTGAGTTCAATATGTGCTCCAAGGCAATCGCCCGGTCGATGACGGGATTGTGGGTGGACTTTTCCATATCGGTGTACATGTTGGCATATGCCAGACGGAAGATCATGGTCTTGTCGCCGACCAGCGCTTGGTCGTGGCTTTCTACATAAGCCACAGAGTTCTCACTGGGACGGCGCAGACACATATCTCCCCACATCTTATTGATGTCCCAGAACTCATCCTGGGTCTTGGTGGCCTTGATCCACATGTCGGGAAGTTCCATAGCCAAGCGATAATAGAAGCCGATACCGCCATCTTCGATGGGCAGGCACATGCCGGGCATACCGGACATATCCTCGGCAATGGTAATGGCATTGGGCCTTACCTGCCGGATCAGCTCATTGGCCAGCTGCAGGTAGGTAACCGCCTCGGTATGGGTGTTTATAGAGAAGTACTTGTCGTGGAGTTAAAGTCTGTACCCAAACCATGATCGTGGTACAGCACGGAGGTCACGCCGTCGAACCGGAAGCCGTCGAAATGGTATTACTCCAGCCAGAACTTCAGATTGGAAAGCAGAAAGTGCAGAACGCCGGTCTTACCGTAATCAAAGCACTTGGTTCCCCAGGCCGGATGCTCACCCTTTTCTCCGTCGTGGAAGAATTGCCAGGTGGTGCCGTCAAACATATTGATGCCTTCTGCGGTATTCTTGACCGCGTAGGAATGGACCAAATCAACATGGAGACCTCTGTACAGAATCGTACAGATTGCAAAAAGTCGGTCACTCAAAATAGAAGTGACCGACTCATCCTGTGTTGCTTTCAGGTTTATTTCTCTTGCTGCATAACCAGCTCACCGTTCAGATCATCGATTGTAACCGTTTGACCGGGCAGGATCTCACCGGCCAAAAGCTTTTTGCTGAGCATCGTTTCCACTGTATGCTGCACATACCGACGCAACGGCCGGGCGCCATACTGGGGATCGTAAGCGGCATTTACGATAGCGGTTTTCGCCTCATCTGTAAGACGGCAGTGGATCTGCTGTGTCTGCAGACGGCTGTTCAGCTTTGCGATTTGCAGGTCAATAATCTTGGTGACGTTTTCCTTTGTCAGAGGCTTATAGAACACGATCTCGTCCAGCCGGTTCAAAAATTCCGGTCGGAAGGATCTGCGCAGCAGCATGTCAACCTGGGATTTCGCCGCTTCATCAATGCTGCCATCTTCACGAATACCATTGAGTAGATATTCACTACCGAGGTTCGAGGTCAGGATCAGAATGGTGTTCTTAAAGTCTACCGTTCTGCCTTGGGAATCGGTAATACGTCCGTCATCCAACACCTGCAGCAAGACATTAAATACATCCGGGTGTGCCTTTTCCACCTCATCAAAGAGGACCACGCTGTACGGCTTTCTGCGAACGGCCTCTGTCAGCTGTCCGCCTTCTTCATAGCCCACATAGCCGGGAGGCGCACCGATCAGCCGGGACACAGAAAACTTTTCCATATACTCGGACATATCGATCCGGACCAGATTGTTTTCATCATCAAACAATGCCTGCGCCAACGTTTTGGCCAGCTCTGTTTTGCCGACACCGGTGGGACCAAGGAACAGGAAAGAGCCAATGGGACGGTTCGGGTCCTGAATACCGGCACGGCTGCGCTGAATTGCTTCTGTAACAGACTGTACCGCTTCATCCTGCCCCACAACCCGCTTGTGGAGTGTTTCATCCAAATGCAGTAGCTTCTCCCGCTCACCCTGTACCAAGCGAGACACGGGAATACCGGTCCAGCGCTCTACAATTTTCGCGATTTCCTCTTCGGTGACTCTGTCGGCCAGAATGCTGCTTTCCCGGGCGGCAGCGGCTTTGGCTTCTTCCGCCTGCAGCTGTTTTTGAAGCGGAGGCAGTTTTCCGAATTTCAGCTCGGCAGCTTTCTCCAATTCGTAATTCTGCTCAGCGGCTTCGATCTGTCGATTCAGATCCTCCAACTGCTCACGCAGCTGCTGCACATAGGCAATGGCTTGCTTTTCATTTTCCCATTGTGCTTTCATGGCATTGAAGCGATCCCGCTCTTCCGCCAGCTCCTTCTGCAGTTCCGCAAGCCTTCTCTTAGAAAGCTCGTCTTCCTCTTTCTTCAGTGCGGCCTCTTCAATCTCCATCTGGATGATCTTACGGGAGACTGCATCCAACTCTGTAGGCATAGAGTCCATCTCCGTGCGGATTTGGGCACAGGCCTCATCGATCAGGTCAATGGCCTTATCCGGTAAGAAGCGGTCGGTGATATAGCGGTGAGACAAGGTGGCAGCAGCAATGATGGCCGGATCCGCGATCTTGACGCCGTGGAACACCTCATAACGCTCCTTCAGACCACGGAGGATTGCAATGGTGTCTTCCACCGTAGGCTCATTGACCAGCACCGGCTGAAAACGCCGTTCCAGTGCCGGATCCTTTTCAATATACTGCCGGTATTCATCCAATGTTGTAGCGCCAATGCAGTGCAGTTCGCCACGGGCCAACATAGGTTTCAGTAAATTACCTGCGTCCATGCTGCCTTCTGTCTTGCCGGCACCTACGATAGTGTGCAGCTCATCGATAAACAGAATGATTTTGCCATCGGAGTCCTTCACTTCATTCAAAACAGCCTTCAATCGCTCTTCAAATTCACCCCGATACTTGGCACCGGCGATGAGGGCACCCATATCCAGCGAGAAAATGGTACGGTCCTGAAGACTCTTAGGTACATCCTTTTTGACGATTCTCTGTGCAAGACCTTCCGCAATGGCCGTTTTACCAACACCGGGTTCACCGATCAGAACCGGATTGTTCTTTGTCTTTCTGGACAGGATCCGAATCACATTCCGGATCTCCTCGTCTCTGCCGATCACCGGGTCCTGCTTTTGTTCCCGTGCCCGTTTGACAAGATCCGTACCGTATTTTTCAAGGGCATCATAGGTTCCTTCCGGATTGTCGGTGGTAACTCTCTGGTTTCCGCGAACACCCTGCAGCGCTTTCAGAGCAGCCTCCTTTGTAATGCGGTACATATCGAACAGCCGTTTCACGCCATCTCGTGCACTTTCCAGCAATCCCAGGAAAATATGCTCTACAGATATGAATTCATCGTGCATGATCTGCGCCTGATCCTGTGCCGCTGTAAATGTGGCATCCGTATCCGAAGAGATATAGAACCGGTCTGCTTCCCGGCTTCCGCTGACGCGAGGCAGTTTGTTCAGTTCTGCTATGGCGGCCGCTTCAAAGCTTTCCACCGTAACATCCATCTTCTTCAGCAGCTGCGGGATCAAGCCGCCCTCCTGCCGAAGAAGGGCAACAAGCAGATGGATCTGTTCCAGCTGGGGATTTCCGTTTTGCACAGCCAGCTGCTGAGCACCTTGCACGGCCTCCAAAGACTTTTGGGTATAATTTCCAAAGTTCATAAGAAAACCTCCTTTAATTTCAAGCTCTGACTTACAGAGCGTTCATTTGCTTTTTAACCGAATACCGGCAAAAATGAAAACGGGTCTGCCGCAGAACTTGCAGCAGACCCGAGGAGACGGTTATTCGATTTCCAAACGCCTGCCGGCAGGAAGTGTGGGTTCTGCCTTGGGAAGCGTCAGGCGAAGAACACCGTTATCGTACTTTGCATTGATGTGATTGGTATCCACACCGGAAACATCGAAGCTTCTGGTGTAGGAGCCGTAGGAACGCTCCATACGAATGACTTTGTCCTTCTGATCTTTCTCCTCAACTCTGGAGTGCCGTTCTGCATGAACGGTAAGGGTGTTCCCCTGAATATCCAGGGTAATATCCTTCTTCTCAAATCCGGGCAAATCCGCCTCCAGCAGGTAGTGGTCGCCCTCATCTGTCACATCGGTCTTAAACTCCTCAAGGCCGGCATTGCCCCAAAAGCTGCCAAAGGGATTGGAGAAGAAAGCTTTTTCAAATTCCTCCATTTCACGGAAGGGATTGTAGGTCCGCAGACCCTGATTGTTATTTCTGGTAGTAAGTCCAAACATAATGATACCTCCAATGGATATAAAGTATTTTATGCTGACTTGTTCTGTTTTAACCGATATGGTCAGCGCATACCGGATCTTGCACGCATCCCATAGGTTGGTCATCTCTTTTCATCGTGGTCTTGACCTATTGGTCATCCGTATTATAACCCCCGCGAAACGGGAATGTGTTACCAATTTGTGAATTTTTAGCACTCTACCAATAAGAGTGCTAAAAATCTTTGGTTCTTTTTTGCAGGTATCGGAATAACACATTGTTGACAAGTGGCCTGACAGAATCGACGAGGTTCTCAAATCAAATTATAGCAGAACAGAATTCTTGCCACATCCTGCACAGGACGCTGTACGGGGTAGCTGCCGTCCTTGATGGTAGCTTCACTGGGAGCCACACCATTAACCCTGATGGCCTTCACGGTGTCCTTGACAGAGGACAGGGAGATATAGCCGATGGCATTGGCATTCTCTGCTACTGCGGTAAGCACTGCGCCGTTGGAGGTCAGCTCCTGGCGATACTTGCAGGCATCCTCGGTATCGGTGATGGACTCGAAGCCGTCGCGGGTGCCGGAGTTCTCTTCACGGCCGATCAGGACGATCTCGCTGTCATTGCCGCCTACATCCTTCCAGTTGGTGATCTCACCCTTGTAGATGCCGGCGATCTGTTCCAGTGTCAGGTTTGCAACCGTATTGCTGGGGTGGACAACGATTGCGATGCCGTCGATGGCAACCACGGTCTCCTTCAGGCCCTCAGCCTTTTCGGAGTCCTTCAGGTAGCGGGAGCTCAGGCCGATGTCGCAGGTGCCGTCCTTGACAGCCTTGATGCCGGTGCCGGAGCCGGTGGGATTGTAAGTGAAGGTTGCGCCGGTGTTTTCCATGAAGGCCTCGCCCAGAGCGCCAATCATCTTTTCCATGGAGGTAGAACCATCGGTTGCAACCTTTTTCGTTTCGTTGCTGCCGCAAGCGGCCAGGGTTGCTGCGATCATCACTACAGCCAAAATCATACAAACATACTTTTTCATAAAAACATCATCCTTTCTCGTTTTCATTTTTTAATTGACTTCAGGTTACATCCACATCATAACAATTCCGTGTAAAGTCCGAAACCAAGGTGATGTAAAATAGTTGTCAAGTTTCAAATATATTCTAGGGGCTGATGAAGCCTTCTATTTCCCCGATTGCCCCATTTGTAAATAGTTAGCTGCATACGAGGACCAAGTAGAAAATTATCAAATCCTCTTTCCGTTTTCGTCGACACTTTGTGCACATTTGTTTCTTGACAAGTGTTTTTCCCGGACATAAAATGATGTAAACCGTTGAGTTTGAATAAAACACAATGTTTTTTGATTGTCGAAATTGGAAGAAAACCGGGTATATCAGTAAAAGAATTGGCAGAAATTTTACGGATTGATAAAAGTGGTGTAAGTCGATTTGTAGAAGATTTAGTGCAGAAAGACTATGTGGAAAGAAAACCGTCTCTTGAAGATAGGCGTTTTGTCACTTTGCATTTATTGCCTAAAGGACAAGAGAGATTTGAGAAGATTGAACATGATATGTATTATAAATTTAAAGAAGTGTTTGAGCAAATACCGGAGCATAAGAGAGAGCAGGTATTAGAAGCTTTAAAATTGTATAACGAGGCTTGTATGGCAGTGGAGGGTAATGCTAATGATTAGAGAGATGAATAAAAACGATTGGATACGGGTAGAAGAAATATATTTACAAGGAATTGAAAAAGGAACAGCTACATTTAACACAATGTGTCCTTCTTATGAGGAATGGGATAATAGTCATGTTGATAGTTGTAGATTTGTGTATGTGGATGAGGGGAAGGTAGTTGGCTGGGTTGCAATAAGTCCTACATCAAGTCGTTGTGTATACAAAGGATGTGTGGAAATGAGTGTTTATATTGATAATGATTATCAAGGGAAAGGTATAGGAACAGAACTGGTTGAACAGCTATTGCAGGAGGCAAAGAGGTTGGGATATTGGAGTATCCTATCTACAGTTATTTCGCTAAACACAGCAAGCATAGCATTACATAAGAAATGCGGATTTCGAGAAATAGGATATAGAGAAAAAATTGCAAAAGACCGATTTGGAAATTGGCAAAATACTACTTTGTTTGAATTAAGGTTAGAAAGTAAAGTGGAAAAGTCTGCTAACTATTTTAAGAATGGATTTAACTGTTCCCAAGCGGTGTTGGCAGCATTTGCTTCTGATTTTGGTCTTTCAGAGGAAATGGCACTTAAAATCGCAACGCAGTTTGGCGGTGGTGCAAGAAAAGGAGAGATGTGTGGTGCTGTATCCGGAGCATTGATGGTATTAGGGTTAAAGTACGGTCACTATCATTACAATGCACTTGAAGAAAAGGGAAATGCATATAAAATAGCAGAAGATTTTATGAACCGTTTTATTGAGAAAAAAGGAACCGTCGTATGCAGAGAGCTACTCGGATATGACGTGTCAAAGCCAGAAGATATGGTAAAGATAAAGGAAATGGATTTGTTTCATAGTACATGCCCTGAAATGATAAAATGTGCAACAGAAATAGTGGAAGAAATGTTGCAGTGATAGGGAAATAGAGACTGCGACAAAGATGGATGTATATGAAAAATCAATAAAGATAGAGGGATAGGATATGATTTTACGCGAAGATATGTTGGAATTAACACGCAGAATGACAGCAACCCGCTCTCATCTGGTGAGACTTGCAGGTGCATATATGGATGAAGAAGGATATGTAGATGGTAATTTTAATATAAATTTCTTGAATTTAAAGGGTGAAGAGAGAAAGCGCTGCCTGAATATAGCGAAAGCGATTCCATTTTCTGAGACGAATAAAGAGTTGGTTTCTTACAAGATTCCGGGAATCGTTCCAGGGAGTATCTGGCAGTTATTATATGCTTTGCGAGATTGTGAGCTAAAAAATGATGCGTTACTTCTGAATCTTTATGAGTTGATTGCAGAAAAATATCCAACAGGGAAGCCATATGCGATTTATGTGTATTACGGGGCGTATGATGTGCCAATAAAGGCTTCTGATAAGGAGCGGTTGGATGAATCGGAAGAAGTGTATCGGTATTTGATTGTGACGATTTCTCCTACGGATGAGGAGCAGGTAGCAGGACTTCCTCAAGCGGGATTTTTGTATCCGGCTTTTTCGGATAGGAGCACAGATATGGCACATGTGAACGTATATCAGAAGAGTGGATTTGATGGAAGGGCATTATTGGAAGTGCTTGGGGTGTGAGATATTATATTGATAATTTGAAAGAGGGTATCCAGAAAATCTTTGTGATCTCGTTACAAGGAATTTGAATACTGACTTTACTGCAACTAGAATGATTGGTTATTTGTCACATTATTCTCATTTGCCAGAGGTGGAAGTTGTGGATGAGATGCTGGCTATACTAAGTGACAGAAATCAAATTATGCGTAAAAAGGAAGCAGAGCATGCGCAGGAAAAGATTAATGAGCTCTATCGGTTTGGATTGGAGATTGAGTAAGAATAAAGGAGAGCAAAAAATGTGGAAAGCATTACTATACTATGTTTGCATGTGTTATACTTATTAGGTAAAAGACATAAAGGGATGTATTGGTACAGTATAGAAATGTACAAAGATT